>Ga0123342_1006849_pt1 | contig 15508 bp, 9 predicted proteins | sample Turbeawhitnodule_FD_89960 | JGI IMG/M metagenome (GOLD analysis project Ga0123342, IMG submission 89960) | Root nodule microbial communities of legume samples collected from Mexico - Turtle bean Mexico white nodule | ecosystem: Host-associated > Plants > Roots > Nodule | place: Mexico: Nepantla... | reverse complement strand
TTTAATCAAAGGGTGGATTACAACACTCAAACTACCCCAGAACTAAACTAAACCAGCACAGCAACACCAAGCACAGCCAAGGCTTCAACATCCTTCAAAGGGTTTGGATTCTTCAAAGCTTGAACACCACTTAGTTCAACACGATATTGCCATGAGAGTTACATTTACTCTTAAAGACCTATTTATTCCCAACTCTGTTACATCCTTCTTGCAATTCCATAAGGTCCTACACATAATTTCGTGTCATTGATTTAAGTTCATCTTTCGTAGCATATAATCTCTTATTAGAATTATCAACATTGATTGCTTCTGAAAATGAAACTGGATCATTATCAATGTCTAAGTCATTTTCTAACTCTTGTAGATAAATCACTTAAATCATTTAAAATAGTAGATTTCCTTTCTCTTTGAGATATTCTTAATAATATTTCTTGTGGTTGTTCTACTACAAATTCATTTTTAATCTCGAGATCATTAATTTGTTCTTCTTCTTCACCATTATGTGATTCAACGTGAGGAAAACAAATTCTTGAAGTAGGGGTACTAGTTAAAGGAACTTGTACTCGAACTTCCTTAATCTTCACATTTCATGAAGTTTCACTCCCACTGGTTTCACTATTCTAAATGAACCAGACATTTCTAGTTTCAACAATTATTGTACTATGGGTAGGACGATAAATTATATACCCTTTTGACTTTGTTGGATAATCAATGAAATATCCACTAATTATTCTCGCATCTAGTTTCTTTTCTTGCAGATTTTATATTCTAATTCTTTCTTCACAATCCCAAACATACAAGTGCCTCAAATTGGGTTTCCAACCTGTCTATAATTCAAAAGGTATCTTTTGAACTGCCTTAATAGGAACTCTGTTCAACAAATACGTGACAATTTTTAAAGCATACATCCATAATGATATAGGCAAAGATGAATTACTTAACATGCTCCTAAACATATCCATCAAGGTTTGATTATGCCTTTTTGACACACCATTTTGTTATGGTGTACCTAACATTGTGGCTTGAGCACAAATACCATGTTTCGCAAGGAACTTAGCAAATGGTCCAAGGTGTTGTTCACTTTCATCATATTTTCCATAATATCCACCACCTTTATCTGAACTAATGATGACTTTCTACGACAAGTGCACCGCGTTGTCATAAGTAATAATTTATCCCGAAGGACGGATATCTATCCCACAAGGAACAGTGAATTATCAACTACAATACTCGCTAATATAAAACAAAACAATAAAAAGTGTGTTGAAAGTGATTGTATTGGCGATGATCAATAAGAAAACAGACAAATAATTAGTTGTTTCAAGTTGAAAAAATAGGGATTAGGTTTCATTTGTCTTACTTTTATGTATTTTGATTAGCATGTTAACATTATGTTCTTTGATTGAAATTGATGTCCGTATAAAAGTCATTTATATCGACTCCTCGCATATAAAATTCTTAAGAATATTCCCTAAATATCGATCCCTCACATATTTATAAGAACAACTTAGAATCAAGCTCAGACGTTAATAGCAATTAACATTTCAAGTCTATTCCTAGCACTCAAATATGTTAAGTATTATTGTTTAGGTCAAAACCCTAAAAACACTTTTCAGTTAGATTTAAGATTCTCAAACATGTCACAAATATTTAGAAGCAAAACAACAATACCACTAATCAATCAATAACAGAATATTATATCATAATTAAATATCACCTCAATATATAAGAGTTTGAACAAATTACTCCCAATCCCAAAGGGTAAACTTAGCCACACATACTTTTAGCTTCTTCCATTCTCCCAATTGGTTACAATTCACTCAATGGTATTTTCCTCTCAATCTAGCACACTAGGTTTGTGCATCTAGCCCTCTATTTAAGCTAATTTGCTAGGGTTAGGTGACTTCCTACGATGCGCTTTGGGCTTGTTCATAAAAATATAAAATTAGTCCAATTAATCTGACGCATTATCACTGTTGAGTTGGACTTTTTTCTCTCTTTTGTGTGTTTTGGACCTACCAGCTTTCTCCTTTTAGCATATATCATTTTTCTTTAGTCTAAATCTCTATTCTTCCCTAGAAACCTACAATTAACACCAAATTTGGGAATAAAATGTTCTTATTCAATTAAAGTCATAAAAAATATAAAAATGTATAAATTCATAAATTAGGGATTATTTTATATGTAAATTAGCAATTAATACTAATAAGTTTCTATATTTTAATATGAAATATTACTGAAATTAGGCACTTATCAACTAACAATTTTCACTTTTCTGTCTAATTGTCTTTTCACTTGTTTTATATAAATTTCCAAGGCATTCACTGCTTGAAATTTTTCTCATGCAATAAATAAACATAACGATAACATGAAAAATCATTAAAAGATGTGATAAAATACCTTTCTTTAATGAAAGAAATTACATGAAAAAGTCCACGTATATTAGTGTGTATAATTTCAAGAATCTAAGTGCTTATTGTGGCTTCATTCTTTGTGTGTTTTGCTTGTTTGTCTTTAGTACAATCCATACATACATTCATATTAATAAAATCTAAATTCTGAAGTATTTCATTCTTTACTAATCTTTGCATCCTTTCTTTTGAAATGTGTCCCAAACATTTATGCCACAAGTAAACAAAACAATCATTCACTAAACTATGTTTAAAGCTAACATTATGATGCAATGTCATAAGAGTTTCAACATATAAATTATCAATATTCAATTTATATAAACCATCATAAAGTGTACTACATTCAATCATACAAGTATGCTTATACAAACTGAAAAAGCCATTCTCAAGCAGAAAAGAATATCCAACAACATTAAGTTTAGACAAGGAAACTAAATTTCTAGAAATACTAGGTCATAAAAAGTTTCAAACAAGTTTGAATGAAATCTAGTGTTAAAGATTAAACAATAAGTCACGATAGTGATGACTTTATTTCGGCAAGTTTATCGAGTCAAAAGTAATAAATTGTCCCTAAGGACGAATATCGAACCCACAAGGAACAATTCTTTTAAAATCACAAGGTATAGTGTTCACTAAATATAAAAAGATGTGCAAAAGTTTGATTGAAAAGGTATTGGTATCATAAATTTGTGTTAGAAGTTAAACGAAAGCAAAGTAAATGAATAAGATAATTCAATTGAGAAAATTGGGACTAGGATTAATCCTTCTCACTCGTCTATATTTTTGATGAATAAAAACATATAACATTTTAGGTTGATTGACATTGATGTACATATAAAAATCATTCATATCAATTTTTAGCATATAAAATTATTAAGAGTGTTTAATAAGTATTGATTCCTCACATATTTATAAAAACATTATTATCATTACGAATAGTTGTTATAAAGCAATTAACATTTCAAATTTATTCATAGCGTTCAAATATGTTAAGCATTATCATTTAAGTCAGACACTAATAAGTATTTTTCAGTTAGATCTAAGGATCAACATTATGAATAAAGATTCAAGCTTTAAGAATAAAATGATAATATCAATATAAATCAAGAAAAAAATATTATAAATAAATATCACCTCAATACATCAGAGTTTGAACAAATTACTCTCAATCTCAAAGGGAAGACTTAGTCACTCATATTGGTTTACAAGCATTGAAAGCAAGAAAAGAAGATCTAAAATGTTTTGTCTTGACGGCTGCCTCCTTTAGGGTTTCCTACCACATAGAAAAATTTTCTCCCTGTCTTTACGTCTTCATTTAACTTAATTGGGCTTGAGCTAAGTGTCATCTTTATTCTTAATATGAATATGCTTCATCTCTACTTAAATTCCTAAAAATAACACAAAATTGTGAATAAATAATTCTATTAATCTCATAACTCTAAAATATATTATTAAATTCTAATTTTTCAAATTAGGGTTGAGTCATAGCTTAATCAAAAATTAAAATGAGTAAATGTATAACTTTTTGCATGGAATTTCACTAAATAACGACACTTATTAGACAACTTCCACTGGAACTTTCACTCTATTCCCCATGAAGACAAAATTCTCATTTGAATTTATGGTTCAATTTGAAAGGAGTCCCTACATCATATTAGAAACATGAGTTGTACATCCAAAATCATTCCACCAAGTATTATGTGGAACTTTAGTTAAGTTTGAATCAAAACATATATAAGCATTATGCTCACTTTTCTTTTCGAACCAAGTTTAATGTTTAGGGTAGTCCTTCTGAAAATGTCCAAATTTCCTTCATAAATGACATTTGTCATTTTCTTCTGGATTTTAGTAGAGGACTCATTAATCTCTGATGGTCCTTTAGCCTTTCCATGTTTCTTATGAACTTTCTTTCCAACTCCCTGATTATTCACATGATGAATGGAGTGATTTCTTGATTCTTAAGTTTGATCTCTTCTTGCACTAACATGTGCAATTCATGCACATTTCATTTTTCGTTCATGGTATTATAGTTCATTTGGAAAGGCCATACTCAAATGGTAATGATTTCAAGATGAACTGCACAAGAAAATTCTCATCCACTGTCATTCCAAGATACTTAAGTCTTACTGCAACATTTGTTTTCTCAATAACATGTTCATGTATAGTACGAGAACCATCAAACTCCATGGTGGTTAATGTACTCATTAATGTCCCGACAAAAGACTTATCAGCAGTTGGGGAGCACTCTTCCACAAATCTCAAATTCTTTTGCACTTTCAGTTTTGGGAAGAGTAGACTTAATGTTACTTTGTTATGCTCATTTGCATAAACATTAGGTTAGGCCTATTTGACTTTTCCTAAGCCCTATAATGGATTTTTTCTTCATTGTTGCTAGCATCAGTAATAATAGTAGGTTTATCAACTTGAAAAGTCAAATGAAGATCCAATACACCTAACTGAACTTAGACTTGTTCACTCCAATCAGAAAAATTTAATTCATTAAAAACTAAAACAAACATAGCAAGCAGATATAAAGATACAGGGATCGATACTACAATTAGCATATGCTTAACATTAATACTTATAATCATAAATTAAACATACAATACAAATTTAGATAACAAACAAACATTTTATACATACTAGTGTTCTCTTTCTCCTTTGGGTGATACATTAATATACAAAACATAATGATACTAATAATATTAACATTCTTTAAGAAGATATATGCATAACTAAATATTTATTATCTTTTGATATATAAATAAAACTAATAACATACTCACTACCAACTTCCATATCCATTAATTATAAGAACAATTAATTAACCTTTAGTTAGTCCATAAATACCTTATAATAATGAATTTCAATTAAACCATAAACCAATAATTTATCATTCAACATTCATTATATAAATAATTAAAATAAAATTCATCATTATATAAATAAATAAAAATAAAAATTTGATCATTTTAACAATTACCAATCTACCATAAAATCAATTCCAAGAGAGAAAAAAAGCGTCATCACTTTTCATTCAATTATTTGACATACCATATATTTAACTATAATAAAGATAATCAATTACTTTCATCCATCTATATAAGTTTTTATGTAAATAATTTTTAATCTTCTTTTGTCGGTCTATCTTTCACAATTTTTTTCTTGTCACACATTTTTTTACTATAATAATCTTATCTTCTTTTTTTTTTTGCAATTTTGTACAAAGACAAAATTCTATTTTTTTAATTTTCATCATATTATATTTTTATCAGTTTTCAAAATATATATATATAACCTCCTTAATTTATTAATGAACTTTTTTATATTATTAATTATATAATCATATTTAAGTTTAAAATAAAAAATTCACATTATTTAATTAATTTATATAATTTTATAATAGGTAAAAGAAGAGTAGAAAGACTAGGAACATATCTTAATATTGTTAAAGAAGAAGAGCATGATGGATTTTCCTAATGGAGGGAGTATGCAGGACGTGGAGAATAACTACTTCGCAGGAGAAAACAATGATGAAGAAAATACAATTGAAAGCTCAGAAGAACGCAGTGATGAAGTTCAGGCACATGGTTGGTGTCTGCTGCCAAAGAGAACATACGATGCAATAAAACAAAATAAGGCTGAATCATGGAGAGAAATAATAGATGATCAGAGTTTACAGCAAGAGAGCCCTAAGGAAAACACGGTGCTGCATATAGCAGCTCTGTATGGAAATGATAGGTGTGTGGAAAGAATAGTTGAAATTGGTGGAGCAGAGCTTTTGAGAGCAAAAAATAGAAATGGTGACACCCCACTGCATGTTGCTGCAAGAGCTGGCCACATCTATACTCTTCACAAGTTGTGGTCTGCAGTTCTTCGTAATCCAAATTCTGAACAAGCCAAAGAGGCAATCCTAGTAACCAACAACCAAGGAAATACTTTGTTTCATGAAGCCTTCTTGAATGGTCACAAAGATGTAATGGAGATTCTAGATTCTTCACCAGGCTTCAGGGAATTGGTTGAGAAAACTGTGTTTACTTTTACAAACAAAGAAGGCAAATCAGTTTTGCACTTAGCATTTGAGAAAGGCTACGAGGACATTGTTGATGATGTGTTGACCAGAACAATTCCTGGTATGGAAGGTACATAGTTGCCACAACCTTTTAAACTTCCTCCTATTATTTTTGCTAATGCTCTATTTTCCTTAGTATGGAGGAACATATATTAATAATAAGTCAAGATAACAACATCTACCACTACTTTGGAATTCCATTTCTGTTAGCTTTTTTTTTTTTTCTTATTAAGGGAAATTTATCCTTCCTAAATTAAGAAATTTTTGGTCAATTTATTAATAAATAAAACATATATTAGTAAAATTTAAAAAATGATTATTTTATGAAACTTAACTGAATAGTTAATTACAAAGTACTAATAAGTTAGGTTAGGCCTTTTCAATTTTGAGATTAATATTTTATTTCGAAGTTGTATTTTAAATTAAAATTTCTCAAATGTCCAACCTTTTTATTCTTCTCTCTCCATCCAATTAGTACACAAATGTCTTTAAAGCATCTCCAAAAATTGTTCAGGGGAGTTTTCCTAAGATGTAAAAAATTGAAATGTAAATTAATTTTTTAATAACTTTAATTGATACGGCATTTTAACAGATGGCATACATTTCAATGGAATTATACAGATTTAATTTTTTTAATTTTTTTTATAAATTGAAAAAAATTGCTTAGTAAATAATTCCAATTCTCTATATTTTATATGTATTTTTTTAGTTTTAAACAACTATATATTAGTAATTTACATTAAAATAATATTTTTATTCACATATATCTCACTGTGAGAAAACTAAAAATCATAATTGTTGCTTCATAATTCTGCAGTTATGATATGTTCGGATATAAAAGAATAGTTGATATAATAACATTTTTATCAAAACAAAAATCATCTAAACTTATATTTATATTTATTATGTCCTATCTATATATTATTTTTTAAAATATCTTATTGAGTTGATCGTTGTCGATGCAGGACCAGTATCTTTCCGATCTTATTCAGATTCTAATAATGAAGATGAAGATGATGATGATGAAGAAAATGATGAAGATGAAGGTTAGAACACTGTAGAAATAATAACTGTTTCTAAACGGTAGTTCAAAATTGGCCACATTTTTTTTTAGTACATGCATTTATAGACAAATTTTCTAATAAGTTTTTTTTTAATAAATAATTTAAAATTAATTAATTACAAGTTAGAAGTTTTTCTCTTATTATTTTTTACTGCACTCTATTTTCTCAAAAATTTCTAATCAGAGTGAGTTAGTAGGAGAAGGAGCACTATAATAAAATTATTAAATAAAAGTTAATTTAGATCTTAATAACTTTTTTAATTTTTAAAATAGTATTTAATTTAATTAATATAATAATTAATTTTTTAATTTTTAGAATTTATTTTTATTTAATGATTATTTGGTTTTTTTTAAAAAAAATAGAATGAATAAAAAGGAATATTTGAGGTATCCCAACCCAATATACAATTATTTGGTAGTGGAAGAATATATTAGTCAGAATGAAGATATGAAAATATTTACACCTAGAATGTTATAGTTTTCAATTGTTATCTGCAATAGTAATTGCGGCTATTGCTATTGCAAAGTTTCCCTAATTAAGCACTCTTCAATTGATGCATTCGCAATGAAGATGGACATAACTGCAACATAGTTTTTATTTTCCTTCTTCTTCATAATAATCCTCCTACTTTATATAGATGTCATAGTTGTTTTTATTATTTTATTGTGGAGATATTTTTAGACTTTTCTCATGAGAATTGTGCAAAGATAATTTTATTTTGATCTTTAAATCTTAACTAAATAATATATAGTCACTAATAATGTAAAAATTAAAGTTACGAAAGTTTTATCTAAGCATAAAATGTTATGTATAGTAAGTTTTTTATTGTTATAATACTTACTTAAGTTAATTATGATAAGATGATTTTTTTAATTGGCTATTAGTGTAAAAGCTTCTACACTCTTGAAATGTTAATGGGCATTGAAATCGTAAACACCCCTTTTGTTAATACAATTTCAGAGGTGGTACAGGCGAAAATGAATCTGGATATTCGAATGAGAAGAAGGAGAAACATGTACAGGTTCATAAAAAAGGACCGAGCTCGATCACCACTCATTGTGACAATCTTAAAACAGAATAAAGGTAATTTTTGTTCTATAATTTTAATTTTTCTCTTATCATTCACTAATCAATTTATTTACAGGATACTAACTATTGGAGATCTGAACACTATCTCTCCACTGCATTTTCTTTCTGTGTAGATGGAGTAATTAAATTTTAATAAAACTTAAATATTTGATGCATTCGATATTTCTCAACCACATTCTACTTGTAATTGGTTATTTATAAAATATTACAGGTATTCTAGAGAAAATAGTAAAGAGAAAGAAAGAATGGATTCATGTTAAGGATGACATAAGAAGAAATGCTCTTCACTATGCAGCATCTATAGGCTACCTACATGGTGTTGACTACTTGCTTCAAAATTGTCATACCTGCAATATGGAAAGAGACAACAATGGTTTTTTTCCACTTCATCTGGCTTCTACATTTGGTCATATAGAAGTGCTAAAGAAATTGCTTGAAAATTGTCCAAATCCCAGAGAAATAGTTGATAACAAAGGTCGAAATATTGTTCACATTGCAGCTATAATGGGACAATTTAATGTGGTAAGGTACGTCTTGCGAGATGCAAATGATGGAGTTAAAGATATGATAAATGATAAGGATTACGATGGAAACACTCCGTTGCATTTGGCTGCCTCACACTCTCGTCCAAAAATTGTGCAAGCCTTGACATGGGACACAAGAGTGGATCTCCATTGCCTTAACAACAACAACCAAACAGCTCTTGATGCTTTTGAGCAATTTAAACAAGAAAATAATCCGCCCTACCCCCAGGCAAGTATATATAGAATAATGTATTTGCTCACAAATTCAATATTTAAATATGTTTTTTTTTATTTATAGTGATTGCTACAAGAATATAAGTTCAATTGGGTTCTTAATTGATAAAATTTCATCTAGGATAATTATGTTGAGGGAATGAATTTTGTTTTATTTCTCATTAGTCCTCACTTTTTCTTTCTTTCTTTCTTAATTTGTGGTAAATTCCATGCACATAAATTGTCTAAATTGTCCAAAAGATTAAGTAACATCATCAATGCTCTCCTTAAACACATGGATACTTATTTTTCTATTTGTTGAATTTGTAACACAAACTTGTATATGCAGCGACTGACATGGTGCCAACTAAAATCTGTTGGTGTACAAAATGCTAAAAGAGGGTTACACTCTATCGAGATCCCTTCCCCTTGGAAACCAGAACCTGAAAACACAGATTTTTATAAAGACAGAATCAACACCCTTATGGTGGTTTCAACCCTTATAACTACAGTAGCATTTGCTGGAGGTTTTACTTTGCCTGGTGGAAATAATAGTTCTACTCCAGGACAAGGCATGGCTGTTATGCTGAATCACATGTGGTTTAAACCATTTATTTTTTGCATCACAGCATCCATGTATGGTGGCATTAGTGTTACTATTATACTCATTTGGGCTCAATTGGGAGATATAACTTTGACTCTTTTGGCCCTTAATGTGGCAATGCCCCTTTTAGGAGTCACTCTCGCAACCCTATCAATGGCATTCTTGGCTGGTGTCCATCTTGTTATAAGCGATCTCAGTTGGCTGGCCACTACTGTTCTGATTTTGTGTGTGGTCTTCATTCTCCTACTTTTGTTACTGTACACTCTTCTTTGGTTCCCCTCAAAATCAAGCAACCTAATAATGCGATACATTTATTTCTATCCTTTTCGGTTTCTGACATGGTTATTTGAAGATTCAATTGAAGGTAGGCAATTTTGGATACACTACTGAAGTTTGTGCATCTTTGTTGACTTGTTTTCTTCTTTAATCCTCTTTGAGATGGAGATTGAACTTCATTTTGTGCATCTTATTTGGAGTTTTGCATCTTATAAAATTGCATGCTACTAGCTAATCATCATTTTCATATACAAAATCATTTAGCTTTATGAGCTCTAAAATCCTTTATCAATGTTTTATAATCCAGAATGTGAGAATAGTGCTCTCTGAAAGGAATTTTATATGTACATACATCATTAAAATAAAAATAAAAAAATTATTGTGTCTAAGTATTAATAAATAAGTCTTGTATAGTGACTATGTACATTTTTTGCAAATTAAAAAGGATTTTTTTTTATCTTTTAATTCTTGTATTCTTATCCTTGTAGCAAGAATGTTCTTGTTCTATAAAAAGTATACTAGTAGCATGCTTATGCTGCAATGCCATGTTTTTTTTTTCATATAATGACTTTAATTATTTATTGAGTTTCAAAAATGAATATGAGGTTCCTTAATTTGAATTCAAATGGACGAAGTTGTCAATGATGCTACATTATCAATTTCATAAGTTTACAATGAATTGTTAAGTGTCATGAAATTATGTTGGTGTGATGAAACTTAATTATTCATCTTTTATGAATGATTTGCTTTATGTTTTCAAAAAAAGACATGAATGATTATATTAGTTATTATAGTTGGATTTTGCTTTTATTGATTAAATATGCTAACTTTTTTCAGATGAGATGAAAGGCCCCTCAATTGATTACAGAGTATTCGATTATCAATATTGAAGTTATGGGCTATGAGTTTGGTGCATGTTAATTAACGTGTTTGAGTTGTTATCCGATAGTACGTTAATAAGACAATACCTTGTGATATTTTATCTTAAGTTATTTGATGTCATCTAGATATGGTTATGTGTTTGTAAGGACAACAGATGTTGATTGAAACATGTAGTTTTAGATAAACGGTTGGTCATCTTTATATGTAAGATTCTATATTAGTTTGGTTATGTATGGATTTATTTGGATAACTTCAAAAGATGTATACTTCTTTGAAGGGGTGCATCTTTCTTATGTTCGTTTAGTCTGATTGCTACTATCATAATTTTTTTTTAAGTGGGCCTCAAAATTTTTATTATTAACAATCAATACATAAAATTTGATCTATAGAAGAATCCATTTTTGGTAAGAACATTATTAAAAAAAATTCAATTAATTGACAATTTTTTTTCTATATTAACGTTGATCGAGATTATTTTCTATTAATGTTTATCACAATTATTTATACTAACATCTTAGAGTTATTACTACAATGTAGCTGATTTAAGGTTTTCTATCAACGTTTCGATCTATATTAGCTAAAAAAATGTCTCATTTAGTTAAGTTAATGACATTTAAAATTGACATAACAAGAGAATTGGAAGAGAAGACGAAAACAAGAGACATGAATTTTAGGATGTGGAGATTTTCAAATTTTTAGTCAAATTTCAAATTATGTGATTTTAAATTATTCAATTATTATTTTATTAAAATTATAGAATTTCATTTTTTTAGAATTTTATGTCCAAACAATATATTTTGCTATAAAAAATTTTAATTTTTTTATAAAATTGACTTATGTTATTAAAATTTCCTATCAAACATGTCATTAAAATAACAACCAACGATCCCTAAATCCAAAAATAACACAACAAAAAAAAATCACCCTTAACAACCGCCAAAGTATAACAATACATCAAACACCGAAAGATATAAAACATAATCAGACAAAAAACATTAACCTCAAAAAATAGAGGAACTTATAAAAAATCTCTTTACAAATAACACAAGACCTTAATTTACCACGAACTCAACACTTTCATAGACGTGGATGCTCCTATGCATTTTTATGTAAAAGTTGTCTAAATGCTTAACGAGGTAGAAAAGTTTGAGGTTAGCCTAATAAATAACATTTATAGATATTAGATGGTTCAATGTAGCTCTTTTAAGAAAATGGATTTGACATTTGGGTGAGGACAAAAGCAGATTGTGAAAGGAGATTCTAGAATCCAGGTATGGTGGATGGAGAAATGTAAAGGTTGTAGGGAGGGATCAGAAGGATTCACTCTGGTGGAGCGACTTGAAGGAGATATGAAAATGCGAACAATGGTCAAGCAAGTTTGAAGATAATTTAACCTGGGAGGTAGGCAGTATAAAGATTAGATTCTGGGAGGATATATGGGTAGAGAATGAGAAACTAAAGGAAAAGTTTCTAAGATTATTTTCTTTATGCAAAAGTAGAGATATGGTGTTGCACCAAGCAAGGGAATGGAATAATAATTCTTGGAAGTAAAAGTTACAGTGGAGAAGAAACCTGCTTGAGTGGGAAAGGTTACAAGAGCAAGAGTTGGCATCAATTGTGGAAGACAGGAACTTGAATTGGAAGAAGGAGGATAAATGGGTATGGAAGGAGGGGGAGATAGCTAACTACACAATCAAATCAACGAGCATAATTCTAAAATGGGAGGTAAAGAGGGAATAATACTCTTTGTACGAGAGGTTTCGGAAATTAAAGGCTCAACCATCAACACATATTATAGCTTGGAAGGCGTTGGAAAATAAGATTGCGTCTAAGGCCAATTTGGAAAAAGAAGGATAACAGGGTTGAATAATATTTGTAGTATGTGTGGGAAGGAAGAGGAGACAACTAGTCATTTGTTTTTTTAAGTGTAAGGTCGTGTGGTTAGTATGGGGAATGTGTTATACGTGGTTGGGAATGGCGTCGGTTGATCATTTTATTCTGCTTGATGTTTTTGAAGCGGTTAATCTTGTTTAGGGATGCATGTGGATAGTTGTGATAGGAGAACTGTGGAATATCATATTGAAATTTTTACTATGGTACAACTGAAGGTATGGGCGTGGGTATCGTCCAAGGAGGCATTAACATGTTTCTGTTATTTCAATTCGTGTATTGATTCGTTGGTTTGTATGAAAACAATTAGGAAGAGGAACAATTGAGTCAAGATTTATTTTTGTGAGGGGGGAGTTTTAGGTGTTTCTTGGGTTCTTTAGTTAGGGATTATTTTGTGAGTGGTCCTTACTAGTCAATTCAAGAGACCCTTACTAATTCCTTGAAATAAACTGTGCAAGAACTTATTAGCCAGACTTCTTTCGGTGACTTAAATTCTTCTCCTGGCCAAGGTGTTCATAAAACAACACCTTAATCTTGCAAAACAATATTAGCAATAATTGATTTGCCAAGGTTCAATGGTGATGACGTGGCGTAGTTATAATAGTGTGAAATTGTTCATAATTGACCATACACTTGATGATATTTAATGAGTATACTTATATTTATACTTAATAGCTTTAATCATAGATTTTTAGATTGTAATAATGGATAAATTCAATGTTTTAATTAATATTATACTAATTGGGTTTATTTGGGCCTTAATTTTTATTTTTGTTAATTCTCTATTTTTAACCTGATACATCCCAACTCGACAAGCAGATCACTAAGGACACCACGAACACTGCACAATTAAGTCAGTCATCTCAGCATTCAAGACAAGACTCTACCAAACATCATAAAGACCTCAGTAAAAGAAGAACTGGACACAGGCCAGAGCATCAGATGATCTTTCTTCTAGTCTTTTTACAAGACAAGTTTATGTAAATAATTTTGGCTCTTTATGGGGATCCAAATAGAAGAATAAGCTAGAGTAGGGTGTACTTAGTAAATTGGGCTTATGTCAAGTCCACATTTCATGACATGTGCACTTAGGTTTAGGGTTTCTTTGACCTACCTTCTAGAAGGTTTCTCACAAATTATGCCCCTACACCTCTCACTCTTGCTCTCCAAGTCACTCTCTCCTATACAAAAGGTGTATTACCTCATGTATTTTCACTCATTGAATTTTGAATAGAAAAGAAACTTTGTCAGAGTGTTTAGTGAGCTGAGTCTCCTATTATCTTTGGGTCTTATCTTGAGTGCACAACACCTCAAGTGGTGACTCCTCACCACTCATATTGGAGTCTCCTCTATTGAACAAGGGCTTTGATGTCTCCAAATCCATGAAGATTGGTTGAAGGCTTAGTTGTTGCTTGTGTGTGTGTGTTCTGGGTAGTTTGAATTTGTGATCCACTTTTGGTTAGAATCCAAATCTGATTTAAATCAAAATCTTTTTTGAAAAAGAGTGTTTTCTAAAGAAGTGGAAAAACAAGTTGTTTTATCGTTTCAATCGGTTGTTTGACACTTAGTGGGTTTTGAAAAGGATTTTAACTGTTTGACTTTGTTGTCAAACCAATTCAATCGGTTATTTTGAAAATTCAACCGATTTTTTTTTTTAAAATTCAACCGATTGTTTTTTTGAAAATTCATAACAGTTTTCTGTTAAGTTTGGTAAATCTGCTTTAAATTTTTTAAAACTGATTTGGCTCCTACTTTAAAAGTTTTTAACAAACCTTTGGGGTTGTTTTACGCTCTTAAGGAATATGCTAAATATTGGAGAATTCAGATTGAGCAAAGTATTTCAGCTTTCAAAGATTTACTTCAAGATTTTGGGTTTTCACAAAGAGTGGAATATGATTGTTGTGTAATCTTTTAATTTGATTTTGATCAGGAGTAATCCTTCCTCTTTCTCTCTTGTATTTCCGGATTACTTGTGGTGTGTACAGAATCAGAGGTTGTTCAGAATTCTGTGGTGTGGTTGTCAAAAGAAGTGTGTGTTCTTAAGGGGTTCAATATCACTTCTTTGGTGTGTGTGGTTTGTAATATGTGATTGATTGCATAGTGGAATACCTATTCGTTTATGGGAACTAAATGTAGCTTTTGGGATAATAGTGAACCAAAATAAATATTTTTGTGTGTTTATCTCTTTCTCTAAACTCTTTAATATCTGTTTTAAGTTGTTTTTATTCACTGCTGATAAAAGCAACCAGTTCATTTTCTGGAAATCAACTTAATCAGTTTTGTTCTTTAGTTTCCTTGGTTCCTTTCTCTGTGATTCTTCATTGGCTTTCATTATACCTTCAAAGTTTGCAAAACACTCAGCCTCAATTCACTTCGGCATTTTGCTTAAAACACTCACTGTTTTTGCTAATTTTGTTTCTTAACTTGTTTGCTGTTTTTGTGTGTTTGCTGTTTTTAATTACAAATGGCTGGATTTTCAAGTG
>Ga0123342_1006848_pt1 | contig 15508 bp, 13 predicted proteins | sample Turbeawhitnodule_FD_89960 | JGI IMG/M metagenome (GOLD analysis project Ga0123342, IMG submission 89960) | Root nodule microbial communities of legume samples collected from Mexico - Turtle bean Mexico white nodule | ecosystem: Host-associated > Plants > Roots > Nodule | place: Mexico: Nepantla... | reverse complement strand
GAAACCTTCTTTCTCTCTCTCAAAGCTTCTCTTCACTCTTCCTCTAAGCTTCTCTGTATTCACGGTTCTTGCTTTTGGCTCTCTCTTTTATTGCTCCTTTACTGCAATTGGCCATTTTTGTGAGAAGCATGCGATAATGTTTTTGAAAAAACCAGAGCTCAAAGAACCAGTGCTCAAAGAACCAGTGATTAAAGAACCAGAGATCCCTGATGTTCCTCTGCCACCACTAGTGTATGAGGAACCTCCACGTAAAACTGGGCTTTTGGAAGATATTGTGGAGTCAGCAAAGCTAATCTGCAGGAAAAAAGGTTAAATGTGAATATTTGTTTGTGTTGTGTACATTGAATGTGCAGGCAAACACTCCTTCAACATAGGATGTGAATAATAACACGGTTTTTGTCTTTATTCTGTGTACATTGAATGAAAGCGTAAGCACTTTTTGAAGCCACATCCCCATTTGCATATTCTTGTAAGATATGATGCTAGAGTGTTAGGGCTAATTCATGGTTAAAATATCTATTGTTTCTGTAAAAAAAATACAATTTTGACGGGGTTCGTATATGATTGATGAGAAATATTAAGAAAAATATAGTTTGACAATTATTTTGATGAATTTAGAAATAAATATATATAATACATGGTAAGTTTAGAGTTAAATATTATAAAGTATCTTAGAATATATAAATATTTATTTAAAATAATACTTTGCAAATATGAAACATTTTTAATTATGTATATTACCTTGTTAACTTGAGAAGTCTATAGTGTCTTTTTAACTCATCTCTTCTTTTAGTAACTGAAGTGGAAAATTATTCTTTAGTCACTAAACTTAAGAAAAGTATCTTGATCTTATAAGAATATATATAATTACTTTTAAAAAATAATGTTTAACACTAAACTCATGTACAATTATTGATATTTTTTCATTCATTTTAATCTTGTTAATTATTGATATAATAGTTTTTCAACCCTTTTCCTTTTTTCTATATTTTCTTATTTGGTCTTTTGTCATGTCCAAGCCCTTTTCATGAACAACAACCAGATCCTTTTCAATTATTCTGAGAATTTTTCGTTTTGGTTTTGTTTTTCTGATTGGTGTCTTGATGCGCGGACTTGTTTGTTTATGATCAAGAACATTTGAGTAGGTTGATTTATGATATTTTTTTAAGTAGCCTTTGTTGGTTTTGAGTTGACAACTTTTGACAAGTTATGAGGTATCTCTTTTGTTAGGAGTTGTTAGATAAAAAAGTTAGATCATCCCGAAATAGTTCATATTTTTTTTTGTTTATAAAAAAAAAATAACAACAACTAGGTCCTTTTCAATTTGTATATAATGGATCTAGATGTATTTTGTGGAGTTTGGAAGAAACTGTAAAATCCGCAAAGCAAATTTACAACAACAAAAATATTAAGTGTGAGTATGAATGTTGTCTTTGTTTCTTTTCTATAGTTTGGAAAACATTTTGCAAAGTAGTTTCAAATATGAAGGCAAAAAACCACAAAACCTTTTGGATGTAGTACTTGGTAAGTGATGTTAAGAACAAATAGCATGGGCAATCTCATTTTGAATCATTTCGTCATGCCTACACATTTACACACCCATTTGGGTCAGGATATGTTTCAGATTTCTCCAATGTCAAAAATTAAACTCTGTTTTTTATAACAATGTCCCTGAAGAATCGGTATATTATTGTGTTTTTTGTACAAAAAATCAGAAATGTGTGTGAATGCTAATAAAGATCAAGACCAAAGAAGAGTAATGGTACATTGTGTGTTAGATAAACTTTATTGTGAAAGTTATTTTCGGTCAAAATTTGTATAAGGGTTTTCTATGCGTGTTATAGTGATTTTGGGTCAGTTTAAACATTTATAGGTGTTTGTAATGTTTTTTGGTTTTGCTTAGTTTTTGGGGTTCTCAAACTATAATTTTCTTTATATTTCTCATCAATCATATACAAATTCCATCAAAATTGTATTTTTTTACACAAACAAATATTTTAACCATGAAGCCCTAACACTCTAGCACCATAATTTACAAGAATATGCAAATGGGGATGTGGCTTCAAAAGGTGCTCACACATTTATTCATTGCACACAGAATAAAGACAAACTGTGTTCTTATTCACATCCTATGTTGAAGGAGTGTTTGCTTACACTTTCAATGTACACAACACAAACAAATATTGTAAATTTAATCTTTTTTCCTGCAGATTAGCTTTGCTGACTCCACAATATCTTCCAAAAGCCCAGTTCTACGTGGAGGTTCCTCATGCACTGGTGGTGGCAGAGGAACATCAGGGATCTCTGGTTCTTTAATCACTGGTACTTTAATCATTGGTTCTTTAAGCTCTGGTTTTTTGAAAAGCATTATCGCATGCTCCAAGTATTCATTATGACGAGATCGATTATACACATCAAATGGATCCATTGGTTGCTGTTGTATGATCCTTCATGGAAAAAAATGTGAACATCATGTAAGGGTCAAGATCAATAACCATGCAGCAATGAAAAGGGTGAAGAGAATCAATCACATGAATGAAAATAGTTAGGAACAGTCACATGTAGAAAATAATCACTTCATTAGAAAACTGGTTTTGCACCATTTGTGCTGTGTGTGATTTCAGTGTCGAACTATTTTTACTATGATGATGAGTCATCACCTCGGTGAGGATTGTGGTGGTGGTGCACCCTCCTTTGAAATCATTGAAATCTTTTGGCGTTTATTGGGAGAGTGTTCGGGTTCAGTCACCTTCTTTGGAGAACTGGTGAAACCGAAAAAGAAGAACAAGAAAGATCAGAAAATGAAAACAAGAATCAACAGTGAGCTTCAAGATTACAATGTATGTGAACAGGAGAAAAATAAACAGTACGTAACAGCAGGATAGAGATGGAAAATGAATTCATGCAAGAACTATGTTTTTCTGTAAGACAAAATGCAGATAAAAACAAGAATAAGGATAAAAAACAAAGTAAGAAAAAGGGTCAAAAGAATGGATGAACCTCACCTCTGTGGTGAATCATTCACTGCAATGGCTTTGCCTTTATTCTTTGGAGGCATAGCTGAAATAGTCCCAAAGGGTATGGAAAGAATGAGTAGCAAAATTAAGATGCTTGAAAATTTTCAGAAGATGGAAATGCAGTAATGGGAAGTTGAAGGCAGATTTAATAAGTTTTTTCCTCCATGCAAACATGGTTTGGATCTGTTTTCTATGATTTAATTCATTTTTCTAAAAAATTATTTTTAATTCTAAATCTATATATATCAGTGTCTTTAATTATGTGACTTGCAGGTTTAATCATGCATGGATAATATTGATTTTATTCAGTTTTAATTTTGATCACTTATAATTACTCTACATGGTTAAATTTGGAAGAAGTTTGTGTCAGTAGGTGTAATTATATTTATTTGCAATATTTATTCATAATATTAAAATAATATGAAAAATATGTTATATATATATATATGATTTAAAACTTTAATTATGATAATTTTATCATATATGACCTTTTTTATTACATGGCAGTGTAAAAAATATTTGTATTATCAATAAATATATATTAATTTTTAAAAGTGATTAGTTTAGAAAGTAGATTTTTTATAAAATTTAATTTTAAATCATTAACTAATTAGAAATCATAATAAATAAAAAATTATAAAATATTTAAAATGAAAGTAATATAAAATTAAAATTAATAATCTTTAAATGCAAGTTACTTTCTCACAGTATAAGTATATTATTTTAATGCTGTCTCTTTCCAAGAGCAACAAAGATAGGATTATATCTTTACATTAAAATCAATATGAATTTTATTTACTAAAAATCAATATGAATTTTATTTACTAAAAATGAATATGAATTTTATTTACATAAAAATCAATATGAATTTTAACAGGTCCAGAGATTTGGTTATTATTACTATTAGATTTTTATTTATTATTATTATTAGATTTTTTTAATTGATTATGTCCAAAATATATATAAACTTTGTATGTTTTTTTTTTTTCTGTCTTCTCTAAAATTTTAATGAAATTATGTAGTTAAATTTGAACATGAAACTTTCTTCTCTCTTCATTTATTTCGAACAGCGCCAAAGTTAAAGAGTTTGAAGCACAGAAGCAAAGAAACAAAGAAAGAAGAAGCAAAGAAAAAATGGAGAAACTCGCAAATTCGTTTTCAGTGTTAGGACTCGACGCCGAAGATAGTCACGTTCCCACCACTGCGGGTATTTCTTTTCTCTTTTCTCTCTTCCGTTCAATTTCCACTTTTTAGATTATTATTTTTTATTTATTTTGAAGCGCAGTTGATGAACTTTGGGTTAGGGTTTCACATGTTCTTGTTGATCTGCGCATCTCTGAGAGAATCCAGTGTTTCTTTCAGAACTTTGAGAATTTATGGAAATTATTTTTGTTCAATTTTCGTGTTGAAGTGTTTTCCTTGCATGTTGGCTGTTTAGTGCACTGTTCCAATGCTGGAGTAAGATTCAGTTCTAATTTATAGTTCTTCATTACTTGACTGGAGTGCTGCTGCAAGATTCAGTTCTATTTTATAGTTCTTCATTTCTTGACTAGAGTGCTGCTGCAACAACATTAAAACACATTAATTATTTAAAACATGAAAAAGGAGTTTGTCCATTTCATGCATTTGAAGATACATGCGTAAATGCAAATGACCAAAAAAAAAAAATAAAAAAAATCAGTTGAATTTCACAAATCTTGGGGGATTATGGAAATTTATAATTCTCAATTTTGTCTTTCTTTTTCCGGTAGTAGTTTCAGAGTTCTTTCCATTAAATTTTGTATGCATCAATCCAAAATGATTTTGGATCTTCAATCTAAACACGTGACTCCACACTAATGAGGAAGAGGTTGTGGGTGTGGCTCCATGAAAAAGATTCAACCCATGTTTTGTGTGGTGCCAACCACAACTTCAAGCACAGTTGCTTGTAATCAGTAGATTTGGAGTTTTTGTCATAGTGAGATTAAGCGGGAGTTCCCGTGAGCAGCATTCAAGGTTGTTTGGAGAAGATGAAGAATTCGGCACGAAGAGACCATTTAGATTAGAATTGATTCTTTTTTTTTTGTTTTTAAGTTTGAGAAAAATATGCTTTTGGCCTCTCTAACATATCTAAACTTTAGTTTTAGTCCTTCTATTTTCTTTTGTCCATTTTTGGTCCCTTTAATTTTGAAATGTACCACATTTGGTCCCCCAAGTGCTTTAGACAACTCTTTTTATAGGAAATAAAAAAAATGGTTTAGATAGGGCTGAAGGACCAAGATGATACATTTTGTCAACCTCTCTCATACACGACTCAAACTATTCATGTAGCTAATCTCTCTTAGTGGGATAAGGTTGTTGTCTTTATTGTTTACTTTGGAGGTCAGATTGGTACTTTGTACTCGCTGAGATGTTACCTAATGCTTATATCTTCCCTAGTGATCTTGTTGCTCTCTATTTTATATTTACTTCTTGGTTACATAAATTTCTTGGATGGATGTTTTCTAGTGGAAACATTATGTTGATTACTTTGTGAGTGAACCAACAACTATTATATACTTTCATGGTGCAGGTAGTAATGGTGACAAGGGAGTTAATCCAGACATTGGCATTATACCAGTAAAAAAAAAGAAACAATATCAAGAAGATCCAGTGACTCCTTGTGAATACAAGTTACCTCTTGTCTGGATTGACTTGGAAATGACTGGTAAGCTTGTAGAATAACAAGGAGGGTGCTTTACTTGTTTGTGATTGCAATTGCAAAATTAATTTAGAAAGTATTTTTCATTGTGTTTTTTTTTTTTTATGTTTGATCTGTATTGTTCAGAATCCTCCAAATCTTTCAGCAACAAAGCTCATACACTTTTTATACGGTATCCATAATCTTAATAAATACCTGTCATAGACTAGTTAAGATGTTTCCCTTTAACATGGCTGTAAATCTAAAGTAGAATCAGAGTAACTAAACTCAAGTGAGCCTTCATCCTAGCAATTTAGATAAGCTTTATATTTTGTAAACATGTGCTTACCGAAGGTGAATATTTGTTTAGTATTCTATCTTTCTGAGGATTATTTTCTTTAAGAAACTGCTTTTCCAGATAGTAGTCCCTATCTTATTTATGCTTCTATATGAGCCTATGGTGTGTGGACAAACCTTATAATATACTTCATGTCTATCCATGTAACATTTACTTTTGTTGGATTTATTAACTGGACTCCTTTTACCTTCTAAAAACATGTCCTTTCTTGTTTGAATGATTGTCAGCCTATGATCTGAATGTTATTTAAATTTCATCATTTTCATCCTCTTAATTTGTTTCTCATCAAATTTGATACCATTTCTCCATGTTGTAGATTTTATCGGGTACAATACAATGCACTTGCCTCTTACATTTGATTATACATTGTTTTGTGGTATTTAATGGTGCTCACCAAGTAGGCTCTTTGGATAACATATGAATTGTTTAGTACCAGATAATTTTTTTATTGTTGTTTTACTTATCAATAATAACAATAACGACAACATATGAATGAACTGTGTTTGTGCAGGTTTAAATATTGAAGTGGACAGAATACTAGAGATTGCTTGTATTATTACAGATGGATATTTGACCAAAACAGTGGAGGTACTTAATTCATTGTTGCAATTTTCATGTTATTTTTTTTTTCTTTGTTTTGTGGTTGTTTCCATGCAACACTATATTTTGAGTGAGTTTCTACATTCTCTACCTAATGAAATGACATTTGTCTTTTCTACTTTTCTTTCTTCTTCATCTCTGCTTATCTGTAAGGAAAAACTTGCTTATTCCATAGACTAGCACATGTTTGGTATAACTTTTTTCAAGGAAATAATTCATTTTCTCTTGGAATGCTATCCCAAGGAGTGGGTGATGACGGTTCTTTCAAAATAAGTTAAACCAAAGTGTTAATAGAGTTTACGGCATTTAATGATCCTTAGCTTTCCTGTGCTTTCTTTTCATTCTCTGTTGTTTACATCAACTATTGCAGTGGGTACCTTGGTGGCTTTTCATTTTTTATGCAGATGGCACTTTTTAATTCAAATTCAAATTTTAACTTACGATCTTAGCTCCCACCCTTTTTTACTGAAAGGAGGGAAAAGTGCTATTTTATCTATTTTTTTGGAATTAAGAGAGGAATTCCAACACTATTTTATGGAAGCATAATTCCTTACACTGTCTCTGCCAAAAAAATCATTTGTTTTTCGCCTACTCTTTTTTGGCAAAGGATGAAATGTTGTGTATATTACAAGTATAGTAATGCAGTATGTATGATCCCTTCTGTGTGTGTATGAAAGAAAGTTTCTGATTCTGCTATTTTAGGGTCCCGATTTGGTCATCCATCAAACTGAGGAGTGCCTTGGCAGGATGGGAGAATGGTGTCAGAATCATCATGGATCTAGTGGTAAGTGGTGAATGCTATGTTTTGATACTATACTTTTATTCATAGAAAAAAAATATTGGGAAGATGGCCATGAGGAGTATAAGATAGATAAAATAATTCAATATTTTATTGAATATGAAGAAATTTGAGACTTTAATACTGTATTATTCATGAATTGTTGATTGGTTGCTTTTTCTTAACATGGTCTTTTATTTCTGTTGAATAAGATTTTAAAGGGCATTGACTAACCATTTTCAATGAATTTAGGATTAACAAAAAAGGTGCAACAGAGTACCATTAGTGAAGGAGAAGCTGAAAAGCAGGTTTGTAGTAATTATACTATGTGGCAAGCTCTCTTTTTGTAGGATTTTACTTTCAATCTACTATCACATTAAATGGATACTGTTTTTTAATACATATTCAATGAAGTAGAAAAAATGTTATCCTTTTCGTATTGACAGATGAAATAGTTAAACTTGTCTATCAGGTATTAAAGTGATAGAATAGACAACCTTCTATTAAATATGTCTATGAGATAAAGAATAAGAAATATTAAAATGTGTAATAGTCAGTTGGGTCAGCTGTCAGTTATTTAAGCTGAGACTATTAATAGGGGAAGTTTGTTAGTAGTAGTTGGCAGAAAAATTGTATAGTTGCGTTGGAGGGTTCAGGTTCCTCAAAATACTTGAGACTAATTCAATTGAGAACTGTTTCTGAGTGAGTAGTTCCTTAAGATCAATAAAGGCATTCTTGTTTCTCTAGTTTTTCTAGATCCAAATCCAATCCCAGTTTTATCAGAGTTTTAGTGTGCAAAAGGAAATTAAATTTCTCATTATCCTTAAATTTCATTAAAAGTACATTTAGTCCAGGCTGGAAATTTTTGGCAGACTCCCTACCAGAAAACCTATTATCTATTCTCTGATGATTCTTGATATTGACATGAATAGTTGAAATAAATGCATTCATAAGTAGTCTGTGATCTAGTCATTAAGTAATGTGTATGATTTATTTAAGTAGTTATAACTTATAGGGCTATACAGTAATCCGGAGAGTGCTGCTGTTGCCATTCTTCTAGGCTGATGATAAATATTGCGCTAATGGTTTCTTTTGTTGTGTTGTCCATGCAGTGATGTATCTAATATTATAGGACAAATCTAGGCTAAACTTCAGAAGATATAATTCTTTTATCTACAGAATGACCTATCCTGTACTGATGATAAATATTGCACTAATGGTTTCTTTTGTTGTATTATCCATGCAATGATGCATCTAATATTATAGGTCAAATTTAGGCTAAAATTAGGAAGAGATAATTCTTTTCTCTACGGAATGGCCTATCCTGTGCTTACCCTTTTAAGAGCCTTGGGAGAACCATACTACAAAATCTAGCTATTGTAGTTGACAAGCCCAATGCCCTACAAATCCTATACTTCCAATGTGGGATTCAAGTCCCACACCTTACAATTGGATCCTAGCAAGCCGAAAGCCAATAAGTATGCTGGAGAAAAAACCAGTTGGCATTTGGCATCCTACTCCTGCATCAAGCCGATGCTATCAGTTCCAGTCATATGGGAGTATTCATGGATCCCCCATGTGACATTTGCTTGTTTTGTTGGAAGTGTCTGTAAACTGATATCCTTTTTTTTTTCTTTATGTTGGCACTTTATCTGTGACAAATTGAAGTACTACATTTGGTCTTGACTGGAGTGCATGTGCAATGACTAAATCTCTTCCTTTATTTGTTTCATTCATTGTTTTATGTTATGATGAAATTTTGTAATATCTTGCAAAACTGCAGGTTATTGAATTTGTACAGAGACATCTTAATGTTGATTCACACACACCTCTCTTGGCAGGAAATTCGATATATGTTGATTTTCAATTTCTGAAGGTATTGGTTCTGCCATTATAACTTGAGGATCGTGGCTTTGCTGAAGTATCATTAATTTCCAAATTCTAATTATCATAATATTGTTTTTCTTTAAAGATTCTGACGTATTCCGTATACATTGGATTTATTTTGTAAATTTCTGGTATAAATTATCAGTCCTACACACCATCAAATTTAAACTTTTTAAATAACAAAATATTACAATGCCACAATATTATTGGGCATTGTTTATGTCATGCTTGCCAAGTCATGGTAATTAATAATGTTGATCAAAATAATACATCACAGCATTTATGAAGTTTGCACATCTGGTAAAAGATCAAGTTGAGATGCCGCATGAAAATTTGTCATCTGAATATATATAATGTCTATAATTTTAAACCAATTCCTCTTCCCTTATGCATAACCTTATCAAGCCTTATTGAAAGCATATATTGCTGTTTTTATTTAGTATGTCCATATATCCTATTTTTCCTCTTTGAAATATTCCGTTAACTGTCATAACTCGATCAACTTTTGCAGAAATACATGCCAACATTGGCGAGTCTATTCTCTCATGTACTTGTTGATGTTAGTAGTGTTAAAGCTCTCTGCATTCGCTGGTTTCCCAAAGGTGAGAAATTACACAATTAGTATGTAATGAAATTTTATTTGGTGTTAGTGCATTAAATCATACCATAGTTTTTTGTATTTGTTTTGAATTATCCCCCATAAAACTAAGGAATTGCTTGGGCTTGATATTGTTGGCCGTTTCAGTGCATATCACTGCATTACTGGATCTGTTACGTGAATATTATTCTTCTATTTGGTTGAACTGGTAAGTAAATGATAAAACATCTCATTTCCATAAAAAAGATTATGAATTAAGTATTACCCTTTTCAGACTAAAATATAAAGAATTCCTTTTGTCTGTTGGTCCTTTGTGTCAAAATTCTGATTTGACTTCCTGGTATTGTTTTCCCATTTTATGCAACGCATATTTGTTGGACAAATTTAATTGCTCATGAATCAGAGATTTTCACATTTTTACCTTACTGTGTTTTATTCTGACCTTCCCTCAACACCCTGTGGGTAAAAGAAAGTTGAGAATGTGGAAATCCGGAAAGCTACCAACCGAAGGGATAATTTAAAACTTGCTACCCCTCTCCCCAGCAAAAAATTCAACTAACGAACAAATAGAGGGAAAAAATTGGTTTTTTAAGTGCAACGACTTTAGAGATATTATTATGTGATAGCGTAAAGATGCTTAGAAACTTGGCAAGGTAACTAACGTAGGTGCTTATAGATATTTTTTTGATGCTTTAACTTTGAAGTTTGGAATCTCACCAGCCATCCCTTTTGCTTTTGGGTATGATTTGATCGTAGTTAGTTACTTTGTTTTAGTTTTGACTATTCTTTGCCACCAGTTTTATCTTGTATGGTTATTAGTTTCACAATTTCGATAGATGAGAAACAATGAATACCTGCGTTCTGGGATTTCTGTTACTTATTGATCATAACAATTATGTCATTTCCTGTTTCGTAAGCAATGTTGTTGACTAATTATTAATAAATCAGTGAGAGCTGAGAAAGAATTTAGGATACGCCAGCTTGCAAATTATAAAAGGTTTGTCATTTATGCAGATCTGAAGAACGCACCTTCAAAAGAAAACAGACACAGAGCCATGGATGACATTAGAGAAAGCATCGAGGAACTTAGATACTACAAGGAAAATATTTTTAAGCCTAAGTCCAGAAAGTGATCGGGTTGCAGAGAACCAGCGTGTGAATGGTTATGGGTTTCCAGTTCATGTGTAAATGTCATTGGTATGGCTTGTGATCTTGGATAGATTGTACTTTTGGCAGTTACTGCAAAATCGCATTTAAATCTTTGTCGGAAACCTTGATGTTTTCCACAACTCTTACAAAAAACTTTGATTGTCGAATACCATGCCCAAAGAAATATAAAACAAGTTTAGTTCTTTACACGGATTAAAAGTGTCAATAAACATATCATATGTTAAAATAATTTAATAACATAGCCATACTCTTTTGATAATTATATTATTTTTATCTGTAATAAAATTAATATTTTTCTGATTGAAAACAATGCGTTTAAAATTTTTGTAAAGATTAAATGAGCATGAATATCAAGTTCAAGGTAACAAACTGAACGTGCATGTGATGTTAAAGGTAACTAGGACACAAATTATAGTGTTGGAAATCACAATGGATACAGAAAACTCCGTTCGTATAACCGCTTTGAATGTGCCATGAGCCTGTAACCAGTAACTTTTTTCTTTCTGAAGGCGTAGAGTTTCAACCATTAAAATTAGTCCTTGCAACACAAATGAGTGGAAACTATTTCATGAAAACAAGGTAATTCACATAGAAATCAATTCCAAACTGGTCAGTACCACCTGCATTCGTTGTGACAAGGAAAGACAACTTTTATGACACCAGAATGCAAGAAACATAGGGACCTAAGAAATAGCTAAAATAGATGAAAGTGTATTTTTCTTCTCCAATGTTGCAGTAGATCTAAACATTGTTCACAATACTATTACCTATCTCCATATTTTGACTTCACAACTGCCTGCTGAGATTCTTGATAAGCAATTTCAAATTCTTTTTAGTAGTCTCGTCCCCAGTAAAACCCACAATATCCTTGCTAATATACTGTAGTGATACAGCCAAAAATCAAATAATTAGATAGGAAAATACTATTCATAATAATTGGATTTTGCACATTAGCGTCTTACCTCGATGTTCTTCAAGGTAAAACTAAGTGTGTTTATGGACTTATGAACCAGTTCAGTGTTCTCAGGGGTCATAATGGATGAATGTACCCTTCTGCGTACACAAAGCATGATTTGTGTTAGACATTATACTTGGATAATGTTTGGAGTGTAAAATTAAAGAATAGAAAGAACTGTGGAATCAGTCCAATTTTGTCCAGTCATAATGGGCAAAGAAGCACATTCTGGATAGGCATGGGTATCTGAATATGGGCAGCATGAGAATTGGTGATAGACTAGAGCTCTAGAAGTTTAGACAATTAACCTCAAATCCTCAGAAGCTTGGGTAAGGTTTTGGGTTAAATTCTCGAGTTCCTTCAACAGACCACTATCGCGGACTTCAGCTAACAAAGGATGAACATCTTCAGCCATGGCTTTGATCTGAGGCATTACTACATCAAAGTGAAAACATAGGCATGAGAATGCATGACAGAATAATTGAACAACAAAAAAGAAAGAAAGAAACACCTACTGCATATGATAAATGAATGACATAAATGTTCAACAAATGCTTATTCACCACTATTATTTTATTATGTTTTTGGAGATGGAAGAAACTAAAATTTCATTCATCATCATCATCATCATACACTCATCAATTTTTCTTTTGCCAAGAAAATTGTCTGATCCAACAGTCCATTCAAACAGTCCATTCAAGAGCCCCATACCTGTGTGAGAAGAGGTTTTGCTTCTTCAATGATGGAAAGTGCTCTTTCTACCAATGAATAGCTATTGCTGATACCAATTTCCTCTAAAGCACGCCCAAGGCGAGTGCATATCCGAACCAATGTATCCAAACTTGTTCCTTGCTGGCCATTGATCTTTTCACGATCACACACAATAAGACCTTCCTTAGCACAGTCTTGGTCAAGAGGACCAACAGAAGGTGTTGGAATTGGATCACGAGGAGTGATGTCAATTTTTGTTTCCATCAAAAGACCTGACTGGTTTACCTCAATCAGTGAATTCCGTGGTATAATTGTTTTAACATCATCAACCTGCAAATTGAAAACTCGTGGTTTAATATAATTCAACAATTAAGGTTCTCTTCAAAGAAATTTCTCAGTAAACATTTATAAGAAAAGAATATAAGATAAAATAAATCGAGTTTCTAGTACATTATGTTCTTCAACTTTTTGAGAAATTAGGTGAAAGAAATTCTGTAAAAGTTTGGTACATAAGTTCATTTTAACCTATAGAAGAAATCATCCATACAAGACCTTAATCAAAGATTATCAAACTTTTAATATACGAGAGTATTGAAAGAGACCTCAACAACTGCTTCAATACTCTTCAAAGAAGGATTAACACCAATGACATTGCCAACAGTGGCCCCTCTGATTCTCACAGGTGTTCCTTTTCTTATGCCACAAGCTTGAGCAAACAGAATCACCATTGTGTACTTGCTGAATTTGGATCTTATTTGGAAGCCCCTCAACCAGGCCAAACTAAGAACAAATAGGACAGTACCAGACACTAAAAACAGTCCAACCCCACCTTCCCAGATGCTTCTATCGCTGAAACCAAAATCACTTAATGGCTTCAATGTCTGCCTCCAAACAGTGTGTGGAATGTTCAACAAAGCTGCAGTTGGATCTTTTGCATCCGCAATAGATGATGACCTTTGGTCATGACCTGCATCAGCAGCAGATGTAGCTCTTGTTCTGTTGATGTGTATTTGGTGGTGTCTAATTGGGAAAGGCTTAAAAGTTGGAGAATTTCTTGGTAGGGTAATCAGACATGAAGAAGAAGAAGTTGGCAATGATGAAACACGGATTGCAATGCTCCCAACCATCTTCTAAACAACCTCTTAGCCCCGAAGTTCTATCATCCACACACACTAAGCTAAAAATTTTGACCTACAACAATCTCACTAAACTAGAATCAAAATCACATGAATCTAATCGACACTTCCAAAAAAATTACGTGAGCAAATAAAATGAAAAACAAAATAGAAACCCAAAAGGCACAATTACAGAGAGTGAGGTATACAGAACCGAATCCAAGAAATAGTTATATTAAACGTAGGATTAAAACACAAACACAAAACAAAATCTTTAGACTTTTCCATTCCATAATGTCAATATTATTGCAGAAATGGAAAGTTAGTCATTCGAGGGTAGCATGATATTGGGTTTTTCTTGGTTACACCATAATCCCAAACAAAATGAAATTCCGGGGAACACATAAAAGTGTTTTCAATTATATTCAGCTCCAAAAAAAGATACCATTTTGCACCTAACAAGCAAGAAAAATGAAAACTTTTCAGATGAATTAAATACCCAATAAAAAAACTCATTGGTGAAATTGAAAAATGTGAGTAATGTCAGGAATGCAAAATACTAGTTTTGGTTTAGAGAACAATGACACTGCTGGCGTCATCGAAAAGCAAGAGACATTGCAGAGAGAAGAGACATAAACATAATATAGTTTGGGAATGGATGAGAAAAAAACCTATGTTGCATTAATAATCATAGACAGAATCGAAGATGAGCCATTTCAGTTTTCACTTCAGTAAATTCTTATAAATATTTTATTAAAAACTATGCAGCTTTTTTTGTGTGCCAAATAATCGTTTAATATGTTATATAGTTAATTTTCTATTACTTCATCTTATCAATGATATTTTTTTATTGGTTTGAGAATAAAGAGATTACACTTAATTTGTTTAAAATAATAATAGTTTATTACTCTACTTTATTCGCAATAATTCATCACATTCTTGTTTTTCTCATGATTATGTTAGTGCTTCATGATGACCAAATAATTTTGACTTGTTTATTTTTCACTTGACATTGTATTATACCTAAAAATAGTTTAGTTATTAATTGAGAGATTTTAATCTTCAAATTTTAATTGCTACAATTAAGTTATTAGATATTACAAACTATGCGATTTTAGTAATTAAGATTAATTTTAGTTTGGAAGTAGTTTGTGCTTTACATTGTAAAATGCATGAAATTATTATTACTGAATAAATATTTATACAATTAAAAATTACTGGCTAAATAAATTAAGGAAGTCAAATATTGCATGGTTAAAAATAAGGATAAAATATTGTATTAATAAAATAAAAAATTTACAGATTCTAAAACTGGAATGGAATCTCCTTAGGGTGTGTTTGGATTAGAGGGTGTGGGGGAGTGGAAAGTTGAGAGTGTGAGTGAGCGGAAGTGTGGAGAAAGTTGCGGGTGTTTGGATTGAGAGATGTTAGAGTGGATGTGTGAATAAAGTTTATTGAAAAGTGTGAATGATGTGATAATTGTGAGAGTATTTTAATATATTTTGAATAGTGTAAATTGTAAGATTACAAATTTACCCTTGTATATAAATAAATAGGAAAATGAAATATTAATTAGTTTAAAGATATTTAAGTTAATTAAAATAATTAGTATTATATTATTTAATTTCTATTACATTATATATAATAATAAAGTATACTT
>Ga0123342_1006847_pt1 | contig 15510 bp, 5 predicted proteins | sample Turbeawhitnodule_FD_89960 | JGI IMG/M metagenome (GOLD analysis project Ga0123342, IMG submission 89960) | Root nodule microbial communities of legume samples collected from Mexico - Turtle bean Mexico white nodule | ecosystem: Host-associated > Plants > Roots > Nodule | place: Mexico: Nepantla... | reverse complement strand
TCAGTAGAAGTCTGACATGAGAAAGATGAATATTGAAATTGTTGATAGACACTTGATGGTTATGTGAAATGCATGAGAAATGATGGATTTATGTAGATGTTTAAAGTCATATTTGTGCTAAAAGTTTTAAAAATACCTAGTTTACCCTTTGTTTTGTTTTGTGGTTGTTTTTCTTTGATCTGTGATGATAGTGTATTTTATACGGGAGCAGATGATGTTACAGGTGATAAAGTTTCTCGGTGAGAAGATGGATGATGGAAAATGTTTTTTTTTTCTTTTGAAATTTTGTTTTAAATTTTATGTAAATGTTTTAAGTCTTATAAAGTGAGAGATAATTTGAAACATTATAATAATGAAATTTTAGATATATTTGTATTATGTTTATATATTTATTTTAATATTTCATACAGAGATTATGATTATTAGATATGGGAAAATATAGGAATGTTACAATAAAATATATATATATATATATATATATATATATTTATATATATATATATATATATAAAGTTATTGATTTACCTATTGATGATTAAGTAAAAATACAAATTTACAAATAAATTTAACATTACATACAAAAATTATCTATTAATTTAAATTTATATGTAAATGCATGTTATTTGTGGATTTTTCGTATTTAAGTTATAAATTGATTACATAAAATGTTGGCTTTATGAAGTGAGAGCCTTTTTCAACGAAATAATCGGTATACATGGACCATATGATTTGTAAATAAAATTACGTATGTGTCACATACAGTTCTTACATCACGAAAATAAATTAATTTTTAAAAATTAAAATAATTAGTTATTATGGGATTAAATCAAAGACTATTTTATAAATTAAAAAAAATTATTATTGATATTTAAAAGTAGTTATATTATTAATAAAAAATTATAAAATAGTTCCTAGGTATATAATCATTAGTTATCAAAGTTTTAGTTACTTACATTACGAAAAAATCATGAAATATAAACCAATTTTAAAAACAAAAAATAATTAGTTGTTATAGTGACTTAATTAGAGACCATTTTAGGAACGAAAAAAAAATGGTTTCTAAATTAGTTTCTATTATTATTAAATAATTTCTAAATTAATATTTAGTTAACAACCAAAATTTTATTTAAATATGAATTATTTTACATTGGTATTTTTCATGATTTTTGGACTAAACGAAAAAATTATGTAACTACATAATGTGGTAATAATTATGTTATTCATGAAAATCGATGATATAACATAAAAAGCACACAACATTGATTATTTAAGACATAAAGCAACCACCATCAATTATAACTTATTTTTATTAGAATAATTGATTATTTGTTTCCTATAATAAATTATTAATTGTTTTTTACAAGATAATTAATTATATGTACTTAATAATTCATAATCGACGTTGTGTATTTTGTGTGAGATAATCGACCAGCTTCCAAGAGAATTTATTATAGGGAATGTTTTGTGCTTCTCTGCTTTCAGTTTTAATTTTTACGAGGTTTAATTGTTTAGGGAATGTTTTGTGCTTCTCTGCTTTTAGTTTTAATTTTTATGAAGTTTAATTGTTTATTCTGTTGTACCTAATTACATAATTTAAGAGAGAGAAGAAGGAGGAGGGGAAGGAGAGAGAGAAAGAGAATAGAAAGGAAACTAATTTTTTATATAATAAAAGTATGTAATAATATTATTAATAAAAATAAATAATCAAAATTAAAAATAAATAACAAATAATAATTATACTAATAAAATAAGATTTAATATGTAATTATTTATAGTAGTATAAATAATATAATTATCTTAAATAATAATTATAACAAAAAAATATTAAAAACATAATTTTATATTTTTATTTAAACAGTTCAATAAATAATTTATAATTTTTATTTATTTAGGATTTTGAATAATTTAGGAATTTTATTATTTCATATTTTTTTAAAATAAGAAATTAAATAATTTATATTTATATTTATTTAATATTTTGAATAATTTAAGAATTTTAATTATTTTAAATTTATATTTAAATATGACATTAAATAATTTAGGATTTGTATTTATTTAGGATTTTGAATAATTTACAAATTTTATTTATTTCAAATATTTTAAATATAAATTTAACTAATTTAGATTTGTATTTATTAAGATTTTAAATAATTTAATAATTTTATTTATTTATATTTTTATTTAAGTAGGAGAATAATAATTAAGATTTGTATTTATAATTTTTAATAATTTGGGAAATATATTTATGTAAAATATATGTGTTAAATTTGTAAAATATTGTACATAAATTTTAATTTATTTGTACATAAAATAGTTAATCATATTTCATTTTAATCTGACTTTTAACTTCAAAATACAAATTTATATTCTTATACTTTTATCTATTAAAAATATATTTTATCAACCACATATCACGTCACTTATCAATTTTTATAATTTCTTTTCATTTTTCAACAGATTTTTTTATAATCCAAACAATCATTTTTTTCACTCACTTTTACATTAAATCCAATCAAATATCACTTTTCAAACTATCTTCAAATACTAACAAAGTATTAGATATCACATATTAGAGATGAAAATAAAATAAAATGTTTGATAGAGGAAGAGAACAAATAATTAAAAAATTAGTAAAATCTACATTACAATTCAATTGTTTTTTATTTATCTTTTATAGTTCTTATCTCTATTTATTTATTTTGGATAAATAATTTTTAATTTTAATTTTTTGATACAGATTGACTTTATCAAATTATTTTGACCTAGTATTGGGTAGTATTGGGTTGTATGATGAGTGTAGTGTGTACTATGTGGACGGATTATTTAACAGGACGTGACGTGTGAGAGTAATGGGTGCGCTGGTGAATGTGACGGCTGAAACCTTGTAATGTGGTCTGCTGACTCATTATTTAATGACGGCTCTTTATGGAATTCTCAATTATTTGTCTCTACAAAATATCTTTTGTATTGAAATTGTTTAGTGTAATTCCCTTTTCAACCTTTCTATATAAAATAATATTTTATATATACTCTTGCGCATTTATTTATTGTTTTTAAAAAATTCTTTAATCTTATGTATATAAAGTAGCATTTTATTATATATATATATATAAAAGATATATTTTTCTCTTATTCCGCTTTTATTATTTTTCTATGTAACATATTTTTTTAGAAATATAAATAATAAACAGTTTTTTTATATTTTTAACCATTATATTAATTAACCCGATACGAGTACATCGTCAACTTAAAAATATGATATTTTTATTTTATTTAAAGTTGATTGAATGACATTTTTATTTTATTTGAAGTTGATTGAAAAATATTTTAAAATATAATATAAGATTGGAACTATAATATAACATAAAAATACAATAATTAAAAGTAAAACTATAATTAAAATGATTAATATGTAAATTAAAAAGTAGAATTTGTTTAAATAAATTAAAAAAATAAAGATTGACATACTCTAAATTATCCTTTTTAATAATTATAATTAAAACTTATATAAAGTAACATTTTAACATGTTTCTCTACATATCAAAATAATTTATATAACATTTATAATTTAATAAATTAATTTAAATTTTTTTGTAAGACCTAATATTATTTTAATAATATATTTCACTACGAGAAATAATGATGGTATATTCTCCAAAAGAGTGACACAAAGAGTAAAAAAGAGACTTTACATGGAATTAGTGTGAGCTTAGTGTCCCAATAGAAATGAAAAGCTAATGTTTTGGTGGCTATGCATTAGAGACGACCTCCAATAAGACACAAATTTACAAGGTAGTGTTGGATAAGCCTACATAAAGAAAAATATATTATTTAAGTATAGTGTAGGTTTAGGGGACACTAAAATGGCTATAAAATTAAATAATTATTAAGTGGACTTTAAGTCTATGTGAAATCTCCAACAACCCACCTGCCCTCACGTTGAGATTACCAACTCGTGCATGAGACTATATATTATGGGTGATGCGATAACAAATCAATAGTATAGTTCCCAAAAGAGTGATGCAAAGAGTAAAAAGAGACTCTACATGGGATTAGTGTGAGCTTAACGTCCCAATAGAAATGAGAAGCTAATGTTTTGGTGGCTATGCATTAGAGACGACCTCCAATAAGACACAAATTTACAAGGTAGTGTTGACTAAGCCTACATAAAGAAAAATATATTATTTAAGTATAGTGTAGGTTTAGGGGACACTAAAATGGCTATAAAATTAAATAATTATTAAGTGGACTTTAATTCTATGTGAAATCTCCAACAACCCACCCGCCCTCACGTCGAGATTACCAACTCGTGCATGGGACTATATATTATGGGTGGTCCGATAACAAACCGATAGTATAGTTCCCAAAAGAGTGACGCAAAGAGTAAAAAAGAGACTCTACATGGGATTAGTGTGAGCTTAACGTCCCAATAGAAATGATAAGCTAATGTTTTAGTGGCTATGCATTAGAGACGACCTCCAATAGGACATAAATTTACAAGGTAGTGTTGACTAAGTCTACATAAAGAAAAATATATTATTTAAGTATAGTGTAGGTTTAGGGGGACACTAAAATGGCTATAAAATTAAATAATTATTAAGAAGTAGACTTTAAGTCTATGTGAAATCTCCAACAACATACCCTCCCTCACGTCGAGATTACCAACTCGTGCATGAGACTATATATTATGGGTGGTCCGATAACAAACCGATAGCAGTTGGTTTGATAAGCCCAACAAACAATCGCTAGGATATGCTCGAAATGACTGTGATACCATATTAAGAAGTGGACTTTAAGCATAACTCAATATCATAAAACCAACTTATAAGGAGGTTTACACCCACTTATATAGTATGAAATGTTCTAATATCTAGTCGATGTGGGATCTCCAACAATAATTAAACTTAAGATCACCATTAGAGACACTAAGTGAGAAAACAAATGTGAGTAAATTGTCGTCATTGGAGGCAATACCTGGGAAACAAATATTACGCTAAATTTAATAAAATATTAATTTGCATGCACTTTGTGTCTCCATTCCTGACGCAGTATCATTGCAACTACTATGTGTCCACATTCTAGACGCTAACTTATTATTATTATTTTAATAAATTTTAATTTGCATCCACTTTGTGTCCACATTCTAGACTCAATATTATTTTGTCACTTATTTTTTTTCATTGTATCTACTTTGTGTCTCCATTCTAGTTGCTAACTTATTATTATTATTTTAATAATTTTTAATGTAAGTTAAATGTTTGACATTTATTTTTGTATCCAACTTGAGTAGATTTAATCATTGTTAGTGACTTTTTGATTATAGCCCTCACTTTTTGTTGGAAGCTAAAGTGAATTTTTCTTGTAGTGTTAATTTTATTTTATTTTAGCTTGTCTACCATTTTAACAATTAGTTTAATTTTCTTTTGTTTATTTAGTCATTTAAATCGATTTTAAAAAAATCAGGACTTTATTATATATTTAAGATAGAAAATCATTTTTTAATGTTTAACTTTACCTCAACTTTTAAACTCAAAAAAGTTGGGCGAAACATAAACTCTTCTTAACGTTTGATTCTACTCTTTTAATAATTGTTTTAGTGAACTCAATCCCTTGGGTTTATTTATTTATTTACACGTGAGTCCTTTAATTACTTTTTTATTTAAAAGTTTTTTTTTACGTAGAATTTTCATAAGTTGAATGAGTGGATATCGTTTTGAAATACCTTTCACTCAAAACTTACCAATCTAGACTAAATTTTATTAGAAAGAAGCCAAATTTTTAACATCTTCAAATTCTAAATCTCATCTTACTAATTCATATTTTTTTATCAAATTAAAATTGTACAAACTGCATACTTTTTTAAAAATCAACAATTATAAATATATAAATAGAAAAAAAATTGCAATAAAAATGAAAATATCAAATTTATTTAATTTTAAAAAAAACTTGAAAACTAAAAATTGCATATGATTTAAGTTAGAACAACTAAACGTTAAAATTAATGTGGGAAATACCTATGCAATAGCTCATTGGAAAATTGGAAGCATGTAATCTTATCCTTATCTTATAAGATATTTCAACAGCTTAGGTTGCAAATTTGATTTGGGCACGCCATCATTTCCTTTGCACTTCTTTTATGTCACTCAAACTAACTGCTCCTCTTCTCAACTTCAAAATACTCTTTATTTATCATCATCAAAGCGCTTGACTTTAAGTCTTCTCAATACTTGAATTCCTTATGTTAGTACACGCAAATAAATTCTTTATACTTCCACAACTACATTTTATTATCTCCACCTAACAATAAATCACATCCTTTTAAATTATATATGTATTGCATTAAAAATATTAAAATATCTAATTAAGTTGGTTGAGTAAGTAATATGTATTATTATAAATCTCTTTACATATGTTTAAATCACAAAAAAATTAGGGTGTCAACAGTTGATCCGTCCCACATTTAATCTACAAAATACAGGTTAGGTTAGTCTATCTCACACAAAAGATATGAATTCATTTTATGATCCATTCTTATATGCACCACGAATTTAAACGAATCAACGAAGTAATCAATTCGTTTTTTTTTTACTCCTGCGGAATATTACAGACAAATATACATTAGTTTCATTCCAAATTATATATTTTATTAATAAAGTTTTAATAAATTTTAGAAAATACATAATTTTTTTCATTTCTGATACATTTATAGCTAAATTTTCATCACTAAAAAATACATACATATCACATTAATAGGGCAGATTTATGACAGATATGGACTTCTCCAGACTTGGTCCTGCAACATCTCACATCTCAGCCAATCATTCATCATAACACATTATTTTATATACAATATTTAATTTATAATTTAAATTTGTATCTGTAGTTCCTATTAAATAGTCAAACAGTTTAAATATATTATAATAAATTCATTACATGTTGATAAATTGCAGTGAACTAAAAGTTTATTCAATATAAATTTATAAATGCTAACAATTGACAAAATACTATTTTTAGTAAATTAAAAAAATAGGACTATGAAGGAAGTAAATGGTGTTGCGATTGTGGGTGGGCACTACGGGAAACAATTTTAGAGGTAAGAGCATTTGACAGACACAAGGTATGATCCATTCTGATAGTGGGTGTTTTCTTCTTGCAACTTCATGTCTCTTCCTGCACTTTAATAATTATTTTAATTCCAAAATTACCCTTAAGCAGGTTGTTTTTTTTAACTATATATATATATATATAGTTTTTAAATTGTATAATTTAAAATATAATTTTATATTCCAAAATATTTACAAATCAAAAGTTATTTTCTGAATAAAAATTATATTCTGAATTCTACAATTTAAAAAATATTTTTTAGATTTTCAAATAAATACTTTTAATTCAAATATAATGTTATATTTTAAATTATAGAGTTTGAAAAATATTTGAGAATTCAGAAAATATTTTGCAATTTTACAATATAACTTCTTTAAAGTTAAATCAGACTTTTTCATTAAAAAAATATGGAAGAAAGGTATAGAGGTGATGAAAGAAAACAACCCGAGAGTGGACTCCGTGTGAAATAAGTTGGGTTATATATTTTTATGGGCCATAAACCGTCACTTAGAGACAGTGATTGAGATTATTGCCGTTCAAACTAAAATTGTCATACACTTATACTTTAAGCCATTGTTTGAAACCAAAGAAACTTAATGAGAGACAGAGGAAGTCAGGGCTTTAAAAAAACATGACAAAATTATTCTTTCCCATCTCCTACAATTTAGACAGAGAACAAAGGATCAAAAAATCAAGTGGGACCCCATCATCTGTGAAATTCATCACTCTTTGAGATGAAAATGAAAGAAAACTAGTCGAGGATGTCAAAATGACCAAATTACCTTTCATGAAGAGGACTGTAATAGGGATTTGACGGTCAATATGACAAAAAAATTGTATAAGGTTAAATAATAGGACTATTCACCTTTAATTTAAATTAAAAAAATGATAAATGTACTACTCTTTCACACTTCATCCATATTGGGGATAAAGTTTGCTAATTATTAATATTAAAATTAATGATCTAAACAAAGAGAGTACACAGCGGCACACAACCAAAACAATTATATCAACTTCACAAGAAAAATGGCTTCAGCCATTTGCCTTATTCACAATGACTCATCCAAATATAACTGAAGAAATAAACCAACAGAATGCTCAAGACTCCTCATGCCTCAAAAGGATATCCAAGCGGCACATGATTTTAAAGAGGTCCTGGAAAAGTTCCACTCTCCCTCTGTTCATTCCACTTGTCAACCTGCCACAGTATATTCCACACAAAATTCAAAAAAGAGAAATGCTAACTCATCCAACACACATCATTGAATCAAAAGAAAAAATTTCAATATCATCTGTCGTGGTTGTTTAATACTTTGACTTGGTAATAATGCTGCATAGCAAAATGGTTGGCATATCTCTGTGTGGTAACTAACGACCTTCATGTGGTATATCACCAATCTATTAAATTTTTGTGACAAATATAAACATATTTTATCAATTTTAGGAATGTCCAGAGATTAATTGAATAAAACAATGTATGTTATACAAATTCACTTTCTTATTCCTAAAACAAACACAAACACGTAATACACAAATAAGTGTCATAACTTGTACGTACAATAGGTTCAAAAGCTGGTATATGAGCGTATTGGCAAAAATATTATAAAACAAAAAAATCAGTAAACCAATTTCGCTAATTCAAAATTATGTAACTAGACTGTTGGCACTGCAAAAAACAGTTAGACTAGTTTCAATACGTATAAATACTAAAAAGAAACTCAAACTTAATGAAATTTTAGACAAATAAGTCATACATAGTTAACATACACATAGTCACCAATCTGGGATCAATAAGAACATAGTAATGAGGTCCAAAAAATGAAAGATGATTGTGAAATTAACAGAAAAGAAACACAACAAATTAGATAAAAATAAATAGTAGAATGCAAGCTGACAAGTTCCAAGGATGAAGAAAGAACAGAACAGAGAACACAAAATACTACTTTAAAGTGTGAAGGAGCAGAGGTAAAATGGTAGTTTTTTTCTTGAATGGTAAAGGTTTCATGTCCGAATATGTTTCTGAAGCAAAAAATGCAATAGAAAATGAGGGGAGACTTCGAAATTTACCCATTAGAACGTTTTTTCAGGAGCGAAAAATGGGTTTTGGTAGCTTATATAAAAAAGTAGCACCACTGTATCACAACAAAAAGCCACTATTGCAGTTGCAATAACTGCTACCAAAATGGTTTCACAATTCTGCTCAGCTACGCTACTTTCCTGAGCTATTGATTACTATATTTGTCAAAGAAGCAGACAACTTCCTTGAAGATAAGAAAACCTAATGCTATCATTAGTCACCTTCAAAGACATATTTAAATCACTTTATTATAAAACTATCTAACATGCTAAATCACAAAGAAGTACTTATGTATGTACTTAAGAAATCCCTGCTAGGGAAAAAAGGGGGCTTCAAAATGAAAAATCTACATATATACAGAAATGCATATAGTTTGACTTAAAGCTCACAGCATTTAAAGCAAGGATGCAGGAGCATGGCTCACGCAATGGCTATATAGTATATAAACTGAGTAATAACGAGTCACTCGAGTAAACTTTTCCTTTGCTCTTGTGCATTTGGGAATGACTTATATCTGAAATAAACTAAACATGATTTATATTCATCATATCAGAAATGTACATATTTTATTCATCTTTTATGTGATTGTTTAGACTTCACAATCAGAATGCATGACATTAGTTTTGAAGATGGTGTCATGCCTTCCAGATTAGACTCCTACAGAGTAAGAAAAACATGCAAAGTAATAAAGGGAATATCCACACTTAACTTGGATTAAAGTAGATACACTCTTCCGTTCTTACTTTTACACACCCTCTCACTTTAGAAGAGCTAAATCCCAAACATCCAAGCATGTGATCTTCCAAATGTCTATGAGGCCAATATCTAAAAAGAATCTCTTATCCTTATATCTCGACAGTCTAGAGACACTTAGTTCTGGGAAATAGATAATATAAAGAGTGATGATTTTTTTTTTTGGAGATCACAATCGGAGGTTGCATTCTCAAGAACAAGCCTAATTTCTTTCATTAACATAAAATAAAAAAACTTACCAATTATTCTTCTTTTGAACCCAGAACGACATTTTTTAGTATTATTAGTTGATATAAAAAAGTGAAGATAATGAACCTTACATACTCTACAGAGCTTCAAAGGACTAAAACATAAAAAATACAACATAAATCCAAAACCAATACAATATATCAGCAAAATATTGATAGAAAATAACTCTATTAAAATGACCTATAATAGCTTGTAAAAACGTTGATTAGTGAGTGCTGTAAGTTAAGGAGAATCAACATCCACATGAAGTACAAAGAGAGACTACACACTGGCACTGGGAATTCAGTTATTCCTATCGCAACAATAAAATCTTCAGTTCCTAACAGTTTAAAAACTTTGCAGATGTTAAGGATCAATCTCACGAACATTTGAACATCACAAATCACATTAATTTCTGGTATGACAACAAGTTTTATATTAAAGTGCACAACCAGTCAGTTACAAGTCAACCAAAAAGCTAAGGGTTGCTTACCCATTCACCCGGGCAAAGGGAGCGGTAATATTTAGCAAATTTCTGACATTCACCTGAGTTATCACCATTTGCTGCCAAGCATCTGTAATTAAAATCAATATTAGGTAAAAGATCATAGGTAACACTTTCGCAGAAACCAGATAGCCAACGTCAGAAAATCCACCTATGAAACTCAATGTAGCGAGTGAAACAATGTCTGGTTTGATTTGTTGTAGGAAAACGAAAATCGGCAGGTGCTGTTTTTAGTTCAATCTAGCAGGAAGTAACAACAAAAATTATGTTAAGGGAAAAAAGACTACAAATTTGCAGAAGATACCAAACCTGTTGCATGAAAAGTCAAATTCAAAACCAGAAAATATACAGTATAGCAGAAAGCCAGAGGGTGATTTTGTATCACGACTCTAGTTTTAAGCGATGAAATAAGTGTGCCTGAAATATATTACCCATACCCACCCTCCTCAAGTCATTAATAAAGAACGACTAATATGAATGTCAACAAAGACCAAAACATATCTTCATTCAGAATCTTAAGTAAATTGCATTATAGGGAGTCCAATACCGCCAATTACATGATACCAAATTTAGACAGTGTGCTAAAAATGCCACGAACAGAATCTAAAAAAATGCAGTTGAATCGCTGCATGGCCTTTGGATGTAATAACGAAGATATGGACAAAACGCAATCATAAGTAATAAATCAGCACTAGATAGCAAACATATCTTCCTGGAATCAAAATTAAAAAAAAAATATATATATCTTAAAAAGGAAGCATAAACCTACCACCATCAAAAAGCATGCTTATCTATAACAAACAACCAAACTAATAAAACTATGGCCTCAATTGATCTGTAAATCCTTAAACATTTTGGGATGCTCAAATAGGTGTTTCGATCGTAACTGGTTCTTTAGAGTTTCGGATTTTTCTAGATGAGTCCAAAAGTTTTAAGAATGTATAACTGGATTCCAGCTCCTGCCATTAGCAGTTGGCTTCATGAATTTAATTTTTTTTCTGAAAAAAAATAGATTTCAAATTACGCAACTGCATCCTATGGTTTTAAAAAATTGAATTGGGATCCCAGAATCGACACTACCAGTAAATAACTATATCAATGTTGTAGCAATAGGACCTAGTCCACCAAAACATTTTACAACTACACAAAATTAGGAATCAAATTGCAACCATTTAAAGATGTAATAAACACGAAAAAAGAGGCAACATCGATACATATTAGTTTAACCTAAAACTATCTATGTAAAAAGGCCCCCCGACAGACTCTTTTTCTACAATCTTGATCCCGATATGGATATTAAATAGCAAGCACCCGAATCTATAGAATCCGAAATGTATCACTTTTCACATAGAGGAGAAAAGAAGCAATTCACTAATTTACTTGTCGTATGGAGAAATAGGCAGTGGTAAAATGATTCGATATATCGGAATAACAGATTACACCCAAGAAGAATGCAACAAATCGGAACCTTGAATGGTGAAAATGAGAGAACAAAAAATAATGGAAATGGGAAATGTCTGAAAATGGTTGAGTCTATTGTTCAGAGATGAAAATCAGAGTCAGAGAAAATGGAAAGAGACTAACCTCCGCCATGAATCAGACTCGATCGACAAATGAGAGGAAAGAAAAGCGCAAGTAAACAAATAAATAAATAGTAACGAGCGGATCACACGGGCCTCAAAAGTAGGCCTTAGACATTTTAATAAGGCTTTTGCTTCTTGCACCTATAAAGTTACTAAGTACACTCCCATACTAACTAAAATACTATCTTCCCTTACTACATCACACCACGACTTCTGCTATTTCCGGTACTTCTTCCACTGAAGTTGAACCTCCAACTACATTTTTGTTTCTCATGGTCGCTCTACTCTTTGAGAGGAAAAAGAAGAAAGAAAAAATTGTTTTCGAAGCTATTATATGTCTTTTTTAAAGCCTGTTCTCAAAATTTTGTTTTAAATATTTGGATGTTTCTTTTTGCACCCCAACAAATTTCTCCCTACATCCATTATTTTTTAAAAACTACTTCTGAATTACACTTTTTGGGAGGTTTCAGAACATATTTTTTAAAATATATTTTATGAATTCTAGATTTACTATTTTGGAAGTCAAAAAATTTCTAGAAAAAATATTCTAAAATGATTTTTTTTTGTGTTCTGAAATTTTTATTACGGAAATACCTTTTACTTTTGGAATATCCTTTATTTCAGAATCATCCAAATATTTTAGATATTTTAAAGAAGGTGGGGTGTAAGAAGAAACACCTAACTTTTATGTTCAAAAATACATTTCATATGTTCTAAAAAGTTTGTTTAAAAATTTTCAATCTAAAAGACATCTCTATATGTTTTGGAAAATTTGTTCTAAAAAACTCGTTATAGAATGAATTTCATATATTTTAGAAATCTTGTTTCAAAAGTACAATTTTAGAAAATTTGTTAAACAAATTTTATTGCAGAAAATTTATTCTGAAAGATTTTCAAAATAGATAATGGAGAAAGTCAGTAAAATGGTTATTTTCAAAATTATAGGGGTATTGTTAGAAATTATGGTAATGAATGAAGAAAAAGCCTTTTGATAATAAAAGACATAGCATTAAAAACCCAACTAAATTTCTCACATAGGGACAATTCTTCATGCGCCTCCATGTTTTCTTCAAGCACATTCATAGAAGAAGCCAAATGACAGTTTTTTGCTCTTTATCTTCTCTATTGAACACTCATCTTTCCATTTTCAACCGCAACAACCCCCCACCTCCAACTTCTACCATTGCAACAACTCTCCACCTCGAGTGCCACTACCACAACACCTTCCACCTTCAGTGTCACTGTCGTAATAGTTCCTCACCTTCATCGTCTAAGTAGAAAAAATTACAGTCTTAATTCTACGATCCAAATTACAAATTAATGAATTTACTATATTCTAAATTTTAGATTTCAAAATACAAAAATTTTATTCCAAACTCTACACTCTAGAATAAAAATCAGAATTTATATTTCAATGGTTAAATTTGAAATAAAATTTATATTATGATTGTATCATTTAAAATAAGAAAAATTATTTAAAATTCTACCATTTAAAATGTAAAATTTTGTACTAGAATTCAAAATAATTTTGAAATGGACAATTTCAATATTTTCAATGGGAGAAGACTACGACTATGTCAAACACCGAATTCCGCTGCTAGTTCTCAGTTCCATGTCCTTTTTTTATGTCCTTAACCTAATTTGGGACAGTTACACCTTAAATTGGATTAAATTAAAATACGACACCTTTACATAATAAATAAAAACTAATTTTGGATTTTTCCAATTTTTAATTACCAAGCTAAAACATAAAAACTTAAGACAAATTAGAACCAGTTATTCACATAAATATTGTATAAGAAACTAGAAATTTGACAAATTTCAATGACTTTTTCCCATTAAGTCAAGTAATATCAATGACCCATAACCCCTAATAACGAAAAACAGATCAGAACATTTGCCCATTAAATCAAATTTATAGAGTAAAGATATTTATTTCGACTTTTTATGATTTAAAATAGTTTAATACGTGTTCATGATGTACGGATATGCAGAGAGAATTTTATTAGAGACGGAAATATTTATTATTATAAACTTTCTAACATCAATTATTTCGACATCTTAGGACCTTATTTAAGAAAAATCATACATATACTTTTATTTTAAATCAACCACTGGTTGCTATATTGTGTGGGTAAATTCCCTATCTAGTACCATTTAAACTTTTATTTCTCTAATTAGCACTCTTTTGTTTTTATTTCCCTATCTAGCACCTTTTTATTTTTTTATTTTCCTATCTAGCACCATTTCAAAAATAAATAAATAAATAATAATTTATTTATTTTTTGAAAATTTTAATTTTGAATGAATTAAAAAATAAATATTTTTAATGTTTAAAATAGTTAGAAATATAATTAATAAATAAAGAAATGAGTTTTTATAAAATAAAATAAAAAAAAATTAAAATATTTAGTTTAAAATTATTTTTTTTAAGAATGAAGAAAATAAAAAATTAAACCCTACAACAACATAAAAGTTGAATCTATAAGCATAAATTACTATTTATTTTTATTATTATTGATGATGTAATCATGTTAATTTCAAGTAAAAAATACATGACATAATTACAAAAAAAACAAAATCAATTAGTATTAATTAATAGTAGATACACAGTAATATTGAAGTGTCTATCCTAAATGCAAAATCCTAAAAAAAAAATTAATGCAAATGTTACACTTAATGCTTAAAAATGAGAAGCAAAAAATGAAAAAAAAAAGTCTAGAAAATAAAAACAGCAACAATAAAAAAAAATAATAACTAAAAACATAAAAGATATAAAATAAAGACAAAACAAATTAAGATAAAGATAAAAGATATAAAAATAAATTCAAATAAGATAAATATAAGATATATAAGGCGATACTAAATAAGTATATGTTGATCATAAAAATGAAAATAAATGAAAGATGATAATTCATTTAATATTTTCTTCAATTGTACATTAAATAGTTTGTGCGAAATTTAATTATATTTAATGACGAGAAGTGCACAATTTAGTAATGTTGGGACATATTCTTTATGTGTGTCTTGGTGTTTGACAATATGAACATTTTTTTTCTTCGATTATGTTGTTCTTTTATGTCCATATCAGTCATTATTTAACTTTGTTTTTTTATAGTTATGTCATGTATTTTTTGCTTGAAATTAACATAATTACATCATCAATAATAATAAAAATAAATACTAATTTATGTTTATATATTCAACTTTTATGTTGTTGTAGAGTTTAATTTTTTATTTTATTCATTCTTAAAAAAATA
>Ga0123342_1006846_pt1 | contig 15514 bp, 12 predicted proteins | sample Turbeawhitnodule_FD_89960 | JGI IMG/M metagenome (GOLD analysis project Ga0123342, IMG submission 89960) | Root nodule microbial communities of legume samples collected from Mexico - Turtle bean Mexico white nodule | ecosystem: Host-associated > Plants > Roots > Nodule | place: Mexico: Nepantla... | reverse complement strand
ATGTGTTTGTCTCTCTCTAGATCTTTTTATATACATATATATATATATTTTTTTATTTTTTTTATATTTTATTTATATATATATATATATATATATATATATATATATATATATATATATATATATATATATTGTACTTTTAATTTTATTTTTTTTCTTTTCCAAATTTTCACTTATTTATACCATTGTTTTTCTTCCTTTATTTATTCTAATAGGATACTTTGCAGACTATTTATTTAGATAGATACTGCACTTCATTATTTATAGCTGAAATTTGGAAGTCGAATTCTGGATGTCATTTTTGCATTTGAGAACCGCATTCCCATATATTTTTTTTTTTAAAACATTAGTTTAAATTTAATAATTTTAAAAATGCAATAAATATTTAAAAAATAGTTAAAGTATGTTTATTCAAATGTAACTTAGGATTTTATTTAAAAAATAAATAAAACTAGTTTCTCTTACATGAACTTGAGCAGATGTTCACTAAGAGCTTCAAACTATTAAAAGGTCAAGGGTAGCCTAACCTGCACCACGAAGTTCTGATTAAAAAATCTAACTATATCACTAAGATCCTGATCTAACATATACTACTTAGGAAGATAAAAGCATCACATGCAAACTTAAATTAAAGACAAATTTAACCATATCAAAACCAACTCAAAGGAAAATAAGCCAAGAATGAACTTATTCTATATGAGATTTTGATCGGACAATCTTGTAGAATTCACTGCCAAGAATCCAATGGCAGACTCTGATCGTCAAACTGATAAACGAAGAGATCATAATCTTAGAGAGAAGGGAGAGGAAAGGAAAAATGAACAAAAATGAACTTACTCTATCAAAGATTTTGATCGGGTAGTCTTGTAGTCTTCACTCCCAGGAGTCTAATGGTGTACTCTGATCGTTAAACTAATAAGCGAGGATGTTAGAATCTTATAGAGAAGACAGAGAAAAAGAAAATAGAGTTTTTTTATAGAGATGATGATTCTTTTAAAATGGAGCTTGAATAATTGAATTTCTATTTACATGATCTTTTAAATTTACTAATAAAATATTCAGGTGTCATTTTAATTATACCACTTCTACTTTAAAACTATTTTTCTTGATCCTTACATGTTCCATATAAGTGGCCACTTATTTATAAGAATCTCATCAATCCAATTTGAGACTGAGGCATTATGTATGTTGCATATGCAATGTAACAAGCTAAATTACAAAGTGGTGCATTTAATTTAAAAACGTTGTTTTGAAATATAGTACTTACCCACATTGACAAGGTCCTTCTTGGGATTTGCATTCTTGAAACGTCTCATGAAATTCTTTGCAATATGTTGAATGCAACATAGATGCACAAAGTTACCTTCACTTCATCCACTCTCGTCTCTAATGTAGGCACTATGGACAAAGTTGTGACGGTAAAAAATTAAGCACATTCAAGTGATTGTGTATGTTGCATATTCAACATAACAAGTTAAGTTACAAAGTGATACATTTAATTTGAAAATGTTGTTTTTAAAGATATATACTTACCTATATTGACAAAGTCCTTTTTGAATTTTGCATTTTTTAAGCACCTCATGAAGTTCTCTACAATGTCTCAAATGTAATATACATGCATAAAGTTACATTAACTTCATCCATTCCTATATCTTGTATACGTGTTATGGATGGAGTTTATAAATTCAAAATTATCAAATGCTTTGTATTCTTATGATGTTTTAGAATGTTTTTTCTCGATCTTTGATGACTTACTAACAACTTCTTTTTTAGGTGTTCTCTCTTATGTTATCCTTCTTTAACAAATATGAAGCAAATGTATCATAAATGTAATTATGAGACTCTAATTTTTTTATTCATCTCCTAGGAAATAGGAAGTTACTCATCATATGGGGATCAAAGGTGGAAAGATAGACTTTGATATCATATTGTTTGTTGGCTCTAATACCGCATATTGTCATGTTATGTAAGAAAAGCTACTTAATGAAGTAGTCAAATCATCAAGCTTATTTGGAGGTTGACTATGAACCAGGGTCATAGGCATATCCATGCAATAAGGTCTTATATTTACTATCTCTCTCCTTTACTAAAGACAAATTAAACTACATGATAACACTATTCAAACATTGTGAGTCCATTGACCTTCGATGGGTTGCATTGCCAACTTAAACATTAGAGAGACAAAGGCAATACTGAAATCGTCGTCTAACAAATTTGTGTATATAGGTGTTCATGTAAATGTATATGTGTACGACAAGCTTCAAATCAAGTTTTAGGCTACAACTACTAAACACATCTATATAAAGTATAGGTATCACTAAACTAGTCCAAAGGCTTTCCTCTCTGTGATTCATATTCTTTCACCACTAATATAGTTTGGGTCCTCATTGCCTCAGACCCTCATCGTCTTAAGAACTTACATGACATAAATTTCTTCATACTCGAGTAACAATTAAGAGTGTCAGACTTAACTTAATACATGAGTCAGACCTTCTTAACTAACCATGGCGATGCTCATTGGGGTCACCATTGACTATGTGATTTCTTTTGTCCCTCATGTTAAGACCCAAATAATATATACTTGTTTAGTCCCACTAAACTTATATAATGGTTATAAACTTTTAACACTTGTTCATAGTTATGTAAACCTTCAAATAATATATGTTCTAAGCAAAAGACAATCTAACATATCTCATCGTAATTATTAATCCAAAACATGTTGTAAAACCATAATTATACATAAAAAAAACAATTATATTAGTTAAGTTCATATTTCTCCAAATAAACTTAAACATTGCACTCACTATTCAATGTGTTAGTTTTATAAATACGAAAACACAGTGATTTTAGCAACATTTGGAAACAACTATATCAAGAATCAATTGATCATTTAAAACACAAAGACTTGTAATTTTGTTTAACATCAAATGCAATTATCTCAAATATTCTTGCATACTTTCTTGTTTACACCAGGCAGTATCTATAAGAAATTGCAGTATTTACCTTTTTTTTTTTCATTTCTACTTCTAAAAAAAAATAAGAAAGAGAAAGAAAGTTCTGGGAAGGTCAGTGAAAATTTTGTAAGATTGTTTGGGTTAAAGAGAAGACATAGAAGGTTAGTGAAAATTTTGTAATAAATGTAATTAATTAAAAATAGTTTCTGAAGTAAACTTTTAAAAATAATTTGACATGGACATAATTTTTAAAATATAAATTAGAGTTTAAATGAATTTTAAATTAAAATAAAAACTTATTTTCAAATCTCAAGAAATAAAAAAATTATATTTTAAGAAAATAATATATTAAAACAAACTATATGAAAATTTAAATTAAATAGTTTTTTTTAATGATTTATTTTATTATAATTTTATTTGGTATCAATAGTTTAATTATTTATTCTTATTTATAAAAACAAAAATATAAAATAACAAAACATCCTATTATGAATTTCTCCCTAATCAATGAATTTTTGTTTGTTTTAAAAAACTTAATAAGGAGCTCACCAATCTTTGATGTAGCTGTTTGGGTATTTACTCTTTCTTTTCAAGTTTCTCTTTTCTTCTCGCGTACCCCCCCAACTTACCAATCACGCATTATCATGTAAATTTCAAGCAATATCAGAGCGCGTTCAGGCAGTGACATTCCTCTGTTTCAAAATTTCAATTGCATTCTCATTTCTGGATGGATTCTCAAGCTCCGGCAACGGGCGCCACCGCCCGGAGTGCCGCTGAACCCTCACAACCTCAACCAGCAAAATCATCCCCTCCTTTACCTCAATCTTCCACATCATCAACTCCTCCTATCTCAGCCCCAACACACTCTTCCCCAAACCCTAACCCTGGCCCTAGCCCAAGCCCAGGCCCTAGCCAGAACCAACCCCCGAACCCCAAACCTCCCACTCCCACGCCTCCCCAACCTCGCCCTCCCCAGTCCTTCAACCGCACTTTGCCGCCGTCGCAGCCTCAGTTCCAGCACTTCTCTTCCGCTCCTCCGCCTGCCTCCGCTCCCGGCGCCGCCGCTGCGCCGAGGGGCGGTATGGCAATCGGTGTGCCCGCGCACCACCAAAGCCCCTCTCCTCCGTTTTCATCCTCCTTCGGTCAACACTTTGGCGGGCTGGGCCGAACTGGAGTCAATGTCGCAGAATCTGCCTCCAATTCAAGCACCTCTCAAGTATTATTATGCATCTTTTCGTTATTTTGGATATGCATGTTTTCCTGCTTTTTGACTAGGGCAATTTCTTGTATATGAATGTGACTACGCTTAGGTGAGAACGCCCGTGCAAGGAATGGGGATGTTAGGGTCTCAAATGAGGCCTGGTGGAATCGCTGCTCATCAACAGAGACCCGTGCAATCGTCTCTTAGACCTCCTTCCTCTGCCCCGAATACTCAACCTGGTGGTTCACAAGTTAGTGTGAATGTTTTTGACTATGCCCATTTCTGCATTTTTTTTGTGTTGGCCTAGTTAGAGGGTTTGCGCCGTTTAAGGCTTTAAATCGCGTTTGTGTTTTTGTGGCATTTCTTGATATTGCGGGAAAAAATGTGGCCGATATGACCAAAATGGGGATCGAGTTGTGGTCATTAAATTAAAACCTTGAAGTTGTGGCTGAAATCTCTGTCATGGGCTGTTTCTTAAAACATTTGGGCCGATTGACTTAAGCTGGGTTGAATGTGTTTAGAAATATAGTGATATAGTTAGGTCCTTTCTATGAATTAGTGTTGAATTTTGCTGTTTTGCCTTCCATATGAAATTATATTATCATCTGGACATCGGCTGAATTTTATATCAACTCTTATGTGGGATCCTTGAATGCACTTTAGACTTCCAATATAGCAGGTTTTGGTTCTGCCTGAAGGAAGAGTGTTCTCCTTAGTTTAAGGGTGGTGAAGGAATATGACTTGTTAGAGTGTAAGATTTAAAATATATTGAGAATTTCTTCATATCATTAGTTAAGTGTATCTGAGAGATTTGCTCACTTTCATGTGTTATGCTGTAATGCTCGTGCTTTTCTTGCAACATGCATATTTTGAGGGAAAAAGGGTAGGTAGTTTTGTAATTCATTGCATTCTCTTCAGAGCTTCCAAGGTCATGGTATTATGAGACCGTCATCAGTGGGATCACCTGCTACTCCATCTCAAGGTGCATCACAAAGTGTGCAGTCACTTAATCAGCCATGGTTGTCATCTGGACCACTAGGGAAACCTCCTTTGCCATCCACAGCTTATAGGCAGCAATTGAACCCACCATCAATGCAGCAGAGGTCACATATTCCTCCACAACAGCAATCCACACCGATATCTTCGCAGCAACAACAACAACAACAACCATCTTTGTCTAATCAATCACAAGAGCATTTCGGGCAACAAGTTCAGCCATCCAGGGCTCCTCATCATGTGCCTCACCAGCAACAGGTTACGAGGCTACAGGGACCAGGAAATCAGAAACCTTCATCTCTTGTGGCGGCACAAACCAGTGCAGTTCAAACAGGGAGTCAAAGTAGATTGACAAATGTAGATACCGAGGAATCTTGTAATAGTATTCTCAGCAAAAGAAGTATCCATGAGCTAGTCAATCAGGTGAAGTGTTCTACTTTCTTGTTTTCCATAGAAGATTTTCTGGGCTTATATTCTAATTTCTACAACATATTGTTCAATAAGTTAGGAGTGGAACTCTCCAGATCTATTGGTCCTTGTAGGTATGCTGAAGGTGTCTACTTGTATGAATTTCTTGACTAAAGAGAAATATTTAACATGCAATGGACTTGCATTAATCATTTTGATCATTTCCCATTCTATGTTCCCTGATTTAATTCTAAAGAATTTCATGGATTCTCATAATTTATGAAATTTTATAATTCCTTGACTAAAGAGAAATATTTAACATGCAACGGACTTGCATTAATCATTTTGATCATTTCCCATTCTATGTTTCCTGATTTAATTCTAAAGAATTTCATGGATTCTCATAATTTATGAAATTTTATAATTCCCCAGGTCCCACATTAGATGTTTAAGGAATTGGATGGTGGCTTACAAATTCTTAAAGCTCTTAAGATAACTTGGGCTAGCTTTTATAATTTGTGCTATGTTATAGAAGTTGTATTAGGACTTGGAACTTGGAATCAAGGTTATAATAATGTTTTAATGTCTAAATGGAGCTATGCAAGGTAACAACCACTTTAGCTAGTAATTAGGTATGCATGTTGTATATTATTCTTAGTAGCTATTATGATGACAGAAATAAATAATTGATCCTATATAATTAAGAATATCTAGATTATATATGTTGTTGGGCTTTTTTTGTGGGAAAACGCCGTGGAGATTCGACACTAATGAGCCATGGACATTTCATATAAGAAAGTTTTTTCTAACCCAAATCATTAAGGCATTGACTATGTGAGTCTTCTTTCTTTTATATTGCTCTTGAAACACATTCCCACTCAATGTGGGACAAACTCACTTGGAATCCTAACAATCAACCGTTCAAGTGCGAGTTTTTTTCCACATTGGTACTTCTGCACAAGCGTGGTTACCCACTTGTACCGCCACGCCGTTATTATCACAACGGGACACACTTACCTGTAACCCCTTGTTGGGAAGACTTTTGATACAAGGAATTCTAACAATATAGGATTCAACCACTCGTGTTTGAACCATGCTCACCGCACCAGTTTGTTGAACATAAACACAATTCGCTGGATATCTTTGTTATTAGAGGATATAAAATTTCTTCTATTTATTGGATTAATTCCTTTTTCTCAATATAAACAAAGCACTTGTGTTGGGTCAGAAACATAATTTTAGCTTAGTTTTTTCTCTCTTTCTTAGAGTTTAAAATGGTATCTAGAGTTTTTTTTTCTTTTTCAAAATCGTGTTGGCCTGTTAGACTCGTTGTCTCTCAAGGATATATATGTTTTTTTCAAATCTTTCTCACAGGTTTGTGTTTATTGTGTTGCCTCTAGCGAGTTTTTTTGGTGAAGTTTCTAGCAACCTCTTTTTTCTTTGACCAACCTTTGCCCAAGCCACCTCTTGTGTGCTCCTACCACTTTGGTGGTGGGTCCATCAAAGTTCGTTTGGTAGTTTGATCTACTTTACCCTCTATTAAGGTTATTCTTTTTCTAGCTTTCTAGAAAAAAAAATGTCTTCCATCGTCAATCTCCAGAACAAATTCTCCCATATTTTCCAACCATATTGTTAGTACTGAGAAGATAGATGGGTCTAACTATTCCACTTGGGCTTCTGAAATCATGTTATGGATAAGTGGGTTAGGCTAGAAATCCTATCTCACTACCACTGCTGAATCCGTTCCAACAGAAAATCAAGAACAATGGATAAACTTGATGCAACACTATAGTGTTATTAAATCCACTGTTGACATCTCACTCAAACCTATTTTCCATCCCCATGAGACGTGTGCATCGGTTTGGAGTGAGGCTCGTTGCCTTTATGCTTGCTTATCATGGGCGGCTTGCTGCCTTACATGATTTTAATAAGCTGCTTCCACCATTTGCAGATGTGAATAAGGAACATGAGAACTGCAGTATGTTCTTTATGACCTTGGGCTTTTATGGCTTGGTACAAGAGTATGTTGCTACCTATGATAAGATTTTGGGATCACTAGTAAACCCTACTACGACTTCTGCATCATTTGCATTGCTTTGTATTCTTCAGAAAATAAACACGGAGACACATACTTTGTCTGCAGAGGAAAACACTGTCTTTGCATCACTGAGTAATAATTCTGGACCTTCTCATGAAGGTGTTTATAAAAACCATCCAAAATGCGATCATTGTCACTGCATTGGACATACACTGGATAAGTGTTGGAAGTTGCGTAGGAAACCCTCTCGTTCACTCAATATTCCCTAGGTATCTGTTGTTGAGTCACCTGTTGTTCCTACACTACCAGTTGATCTATCTCCAACAACATTTGAAGACTTTTATCGAATGGAGTGAGACACTGCAATCCACTAGTAATTGATTGTTTTTATCAGTGTTAGTGTGGCCATTATACTCATAGGATCTCATGATTGCTCTAGTTCCGTTACCACCCTTCTGTGCTGCAACCAGCTAGGATTGCAACTGTAAGAATGGAATGAAATCACTGGTCTTACACGCTATGTCATAGGATCTGCAATGCAATTGTTCCCAATCTGGATACATTTATTGTAGCTGGGCTCATGGGTCTGGTTTTGAGAACCATGTTTCAAAAATCCATAAGTTCTTACCCATATTGGTCTAGTTTGTTTAAACTTTAATTAAGTGTTTTTCAAATAAGTGATTTTTAAAGTAATCACGTATATAAGCAGATAGGATTTGCTTACTAAAATAAGCAGAGGCTTAATCCAAATCTCTTCCACCTTCCCATTCACATACACACTTTCATCCCCTCCATGTTTGAACTTTGTAGAGAGGATTTCAAAGCTTCTGTCTGAATTCTGCTCTATGGATCATCTCCTGCCGTTTCTTAGCAATGTCTGTTTCTGCTTTCAAAGCTTCTGACCTGATATTTCTGATATGGTTTGTGTTGGTATGCCATAGTGGCCCTTTATTTGGTTTGGTAAGTGGGAGTTTTCCTATGGCATACCAAAGAAACTCCTTTTTTTTATATTTTATTTTAGAGTTATTTCTTGCTTCTAAGAAACTGAGTTTCCGAATGAAATTTTAATGATCAGATCAGATGCACTTTTTAGCATGGAGCACCCAAGTTTCTGGACAAATTTTCAATGTTCTGACGTACTTTTGAGCATGGAGCACCCCAAACTAAACCAAACGTAGCCTGAATTTAGGAACTTATATGCAGGTCAATTCTTTTGAAGTCACTGGCCTAACCTAGTGTGTGATTGAAGTTGCTTATTTTGAGAAAATTATTTCTTTTTGCAACTTCCTGAGACTAAGAGAGCTTTCACAGAAAAACCAATTATTTTCCTGAAATTCAGCTGAAAAAATGCCAGTATATGGGTGTGTTCTATTTATTGATTCTCTACTGGTTGTAGCTTATGGTTATCATAAATTTTTACCCCGAACTACTCAACTGCTTACAGTTGCCATTGCCCTCTGTTTCTCAATAGATGATACCTTAAGCACTTAGTTCCGCAAAAATATAGCTCTACTTTAATTTACAATTTGACGTTGGTCATTAGATGGTATGGCTTGAGGCATTTCAAATTTCATAACTTAAATGATTTGGAAAGCTTGTAACAGCCCTATTTTTCCCAAAAAATGTTTGTTGTTTTCCCTATATTTACATTTATGCTTTATTGGCAGGTAGATCCATTGGAGAAGTTGGATCCTGAAGTTGCAGATATTCTTGTGGACATTGCAGAAAATTTTCTTGAGTCTGTGGGTATTTACATTTTAGTCTGTGATGGAATTGTTCACTTTTGCAAGTTCATAAAATTATTCTGTCTCTCTCCTTATTAATGTTAGGACTCATCATTTTTCCTTTTCAGCAAAGTACATTATTTTGAGCCATTAGGTTAATTTAAATCAATGGTCAGGTGTTTTAATTCTTCAGAATTACACGGATGTTAACCTAGTGTACGACAATTCCTTCCCTCTGTGTTGTGTTTGTATATAAAACCAAGGCTTTTTAAGGATGTGTTTTTTGAAAATAAAAAAAAATACGAAAAGACATGTTCTTAGAAGGTGCTTACTTGTGAACAATGATTATAATTGTTTCTCTTTATTGATGATGATTAATTTCTTTAGAAATGAATTATGTTCTCAATTGTTCTTGGTCTTCTTTTAGATAATTTTCTTATCCTACATTTTTACTCTTTGGATTGTTTCAGTAATATTCATTCTTTTTTCTCTATTTTAAATAGATAATCAGGTCTGGTTGTTCATTGGCCAAGCATAGGAAATCGACAACTTTGGAGGCAAAGGACATACTTCTCCATCTTGGTTAGTTACTAAAGTTCTGTTCTCAGATTTAATTGTCAGCAGATTTCACATCTAACGCTATTGACATATTATACAGAGAAAAATTGGAATATGACACTTCCTGGATTTGGCGGTGATGAGATTAAAAGCTACAGAAGACAGGTAAGAATGATCTGAATCTTTGTTGCATCTTTATGTTTTTCATTAATTGGTTTGTACTCTTTTGAATTTCATATTATTGGCTTGGAATTTGTGATGATTTTGCAGATTACAAGTGATATTCACAAGGAGCGTCTATCAGCTGTAAGTTTTGTTCTCTTTTCTTCCTCTTCTTATTTTGGCAGTTGTTATATCTGTTAGTGGTTTCTTGTGATTGCACATTTCTGCCAGCATGAAGACGTGTTGGTAGACTTTTTGCAATACCCTTACTATTCCTATATACTCTTTATTTTCTTGACCTTTTTTTGTTACTATTGTTAATGTGATGATGGTGATTATATATTATTTCATTTGTAATGGTTTGGCAGATAAAGAAATCAATGACAGCTACTGAGTTGGCACATGCTAAGGGCTCTGCGGGCCAGGCTTCTGGTAGTGCAAAGGGTAATCAGGCAAAGACACCTATGAATATCATTGGCTCGCCAAACCTAAAAAATTCGTAGGATGCACGCTTTGTTTATGCTTTACACAGTAATGGAGGAACCACTTTGGTGAAGGTAATTGAACTTCGTTATATAAATTAAACAGGTATTCCTGTTTGAAATCTTGCATCGTGAACAAAATGGCATACACATGTCATTTCACAGTTCACAAATTGAATGCCTTAAACTTTGAAGTAGTTTCAGACTTATCACCAAATTGTTGCATGTAGTGATGCGTTTAATTTTTTGACCCTGATTCCTGAGGAAGATGGTAGAAATTCACAACTTCGATTTAACTTTAAACTAGGCATTCCTATATCTGTCATTCACTGTTCAGAAATTGAATGCCTAGAAATGCTTTAAACTTTGAAGTTGTATCCCACTTAGCACCAAATTGTTGCATGGAGTGATGCGTTTAATTTTTTGACCCTGATTCCTGAGGATGATGATAGTTATTTTCAGGCTGTTCCTGAGCATTCCATGTGCACGTTGCGTAGTCTGAGCAATGGTCGAACTCAGAAGCATTGCAGAATACCAGGTAAAGGGTGTCACGATGCATATGAATTCTTACATCTGAAAACCGAAAAGAGAGAATAGAAAGAGCGGAATTGGCTTCAGCAACATCTATTCTTTTGTACTGATAATAGTAAGAGAGCCATTGGTTGGTTAGGCTGGATCATTTTTTATTCCGATCAGCTTTCTAATTTAGATGCAAACAGAATCCTGAAATATATATGCAATCACTTTTCCTGTAAGCTAACATTTCCTACACCATCTGAAATTCCGTGGCATTGTGGCTTAACAGTTTTTGTTTATTCATTTTTATTTCCCGCACCCATTTTCAAAATTGTTGAAATACCGTCTTTCTGCAGTGATTTTGACATTGGCTGTATATAAAGTACATATTTATATAATAAATTTATATGAAATATGAACTTTATATATCCAATGGTTGAAAGATAATCAAATAATTGTTATTTTGTATGTTTTACAAGTATACATTGCATCAAATATGTTTTATTGATATAATTGTATTTGTAAATACAATTAATGTGAAGATAATTATAAATTATTGAGTAGCGTAATACCAACATTCAATCTACTGAACTTAACTGGTAATTTGATCTAACTTTGTATAGTATATAGTTCCATTAAGAGAATCAGAAGTTTTTTTAAGTTTTTACAATTTATACTCTAAAATTTTAGTTAAATGTGGAACGAATTTCACGTTGAATAATCATAAATGACAAATGAGAAAAATCAGAAACATTTTAATTTGTGTCCACCTCACAACACATTGAGGATTATTGTTTTCTGTAATATTTATCTTAAAAATCACATTTAATTAATTTCTAATTAATTTATAATCGCAATATAAAAATTAATCCTTATTTCCCAGGAACCTTAATCATAATTAGGGGGTTCGACCTTTCACAAGTTTTTAAGATGCTTTACAAGCAACACAAAACCTTGTTCTTGTACGGTGAATGAGTCAACATTCTTCATTATTACTTTTCTTCCTTCGCTTTTCATCAACATCAACCGAGCGAATCGCATTTCATCACAGAAATTCACGTTGCTCTTCATTCTGTTATCTTTTTCTTCTAGGTAGATTTCGTGTCAGTCAATTGCACATCGAAATCTTAAGCTTATTCTATAATAATGCCTAAGATTATAGGATTATCTGTTAGTATTTATTTAATGGATAACTTAGTGAAGAAAGCATCTGCGAAGGTGATTACTTTTGTTAAATGAAGTCAATGCTTAAAATTTGCCCCGAAAAACAACTATATATGCATGTCACAGTAAAACTGGGCAACCTTAAAATGCTATTTTCAAAGTAAACCAAAAGCTAAAGATAATATTAAACTACACTAACCCTTAATTATTTAAACGATAGATTAAAAAAGATGTAGTTACTTTTATTGCTGTTTTACATATAACTAGAATTAAAATTTTAAATAATGGTCTGCATTAAGTTCTTGTGATTTTTTTGCAGGGTAAATTTGTATTAGTAAAACTCTAATTTTGATTATAGAATAATTGTTTATAAAATTAACACTTAAAAGTTTTATTTTTGTGAAAAATATTACTTATCTATAAATAAACGGAGATGCTGTATATATCTAAATGTATGTTAAGTCAGCTACTATTATCTTCCAGTCTTAATGTTTGTGACGTGAATAACAATTAAAACATTTTACTTTGAGTAATTATTGGATGTCAACCACAGGTTGTTCGTAGTAGGTAATTACTTTTAGGATTTTGCGGTTTTTGAAGTCAATCCATGCACACTTATTGGTCGAGAATTGTTGGTGTTATTTATACAGCCAAAAATCAGTTTATCTTGTTCATGAATGAAATGTGTACCAAAAGCTTCAAGGACAGGTGGATGATTGCAATTTAAGATCACCAATCATCCCTTATCAGCCATTTCAGTTGCTCAACTAAACCTTAATCATGTCTTACAAAGTTCTTCTGCATCAACCTTTTGTTACATCCGTAATGATCTTAATATTCCAAATTCTCTCAAATCAAAGGGGCACCTGTCCTAGTTTGCTGACACATATACCATAAAGGGTTTTAAGTCTTTCATAATAAAGGGAAAAGGAAAAAAATGCCCTAAAACAAACAAGTCAAAACCAAGACCATCATCCCATTTAATAAAGCAGATAAACCAACTCTTTCCCATCTTAAATTTTGGGTCATACCCTTTGTGCACTTAACCATTACCTACTTTCTTGAAGGTGCCATTTCAACCCCCACATAAAACTCTACCACTCCAACAACAAACTATTGAGGAAACACCTCTCATTTTATCTATATCCATGCTACTCTATATATACATATATGTTCCTCTAAAACCAAATATATTATTCCATTGGCATTCTAAGAGGGATCTTTTGCAATCAAGAAGCTGAAAAACCAACTAAGGGTGCATAAATTGTTGACAACTTAGACATGGCAGCAGCAACGGCAGAGAAGATTTCATGGAATTGTGCAGTGTTTGTGGCAGTAATGCTGGTGTTGAGTAGCTGCGAGTCAAACACAAGAGATTTTACGAATCAGGTGTTTCAGGAGAATGTCAAGAACAGAAATTACAACAAGGTGTGTGATGAGATTTACGTGGTTCGTGAGGGAGAGACCCTTCAAACAATCAGTGAAAAATGTGGAGATCCTTATATTGTTGAAGAGAACCCACATATTCATGACCCTGATGATGTTTTCCCTGGCCTAGTTATCAAGATTAACCCCTTCACCAATAGATCATAAAATGTTCCACTGTGGGATGTTTTTTTCAACCCCAGATTCTGCTGTGACAAATGAAGGTTACAGGTAAAACTTTGTCATGGAAAAAGCTTCTTATAATGTAACCATTTACCATTTTACGGTTTTAATTTCTGTGCCAATTGCTCGTCTTCAGAAGGATAGATGCATGATACATGAACTCAAAGTGGTTATGAATTTCAATGTTTCTGAATATGAGAACACATATTGTAGTGAAGTTTTTGTATAAGATATATTTAGTTTAAAATAGAAGGGAGAGAAATGAGAGGGATGTGTTACAAACATCAACCTTTATGGTTGAAACGTTGATAAAAAGAAGAAGAATTAGATTACAACTATTTTATGAATAAACTATTCTTAATTTATAAAAATATTAGATTTAATTTTGTTTATATTTTATCTCTTAAAAGTGTTTCAAAGAATCTTACAAGGGTTGTCGGAGTGAATTGGATTGAAGATTAGAATGTACATTATTATCATTAAATGTTAGGTTTAATACATTATTTAGTATCACACTACTTTAAATGCTAAGTTTAATATGTTATTTAGTCTCACACTATTTCTAGCAAATAGTTAATTAATATGATTCCTTAATTTTTTTTCTCAAGTCTCCGTTTTTGTTAAAATTATAAATCAATGTAATTTTTTTTGAACAGAATAATATGTGACACATATATAGTATTTTAAACTTAGAAGATATTGCGTGATCTTTTTAATTATTTACAAAAATAAAAAATAAATTATTTTGTAAAGATTAAAAACAGAATACTGACATCACATTAAATTGTAACAACTATTAAATCCACTTTAAACCTAAATTTTATCTTGTTTGTCCATTTATCTTACTCTGGTGTTTCACAAAAATAAAAACACATGACGCAAAAATTAATGACAACAATAAAAATCACACATTTTTGGTTGATTTAGTAGACACAACTATCTTATTGTCAGCATAAACTTTTTTAAAAATTGGGTTATTTATATTTTTCCTTTCTGGGGTCCTGTAGTCTATTACGTTTCTTTACGGAAAATTTCTTCCTATAGAAAACATAAAATGATAATTTTACCATTTTTTTCATTTTTTTATTCACACTTTTTTTTTCTATTTTAGGATTCTAAAATTCCAAACTTTATAATTTAGAATAAAAATTTATATTCTGAATTTTAGAGATTGAAAAGTATTTTCTATATTAAAAATATTTTATAAATTCTAGAATTTAAAATACAATTGTATTTCAAATTTTAAAATTTAGAATTAATTTTTTTTTGAAAAATACCTTTCGAATTTTAAAATTTAAAATATAAGATTGTATTTTGAATTTAAGAGTTGAAATATATTTTTGAACTCACAAAATATCTTAGACTTTGTAAGGTTTACAGATTATACAATTTGAAAATGAAAAAAAAAACCTACACCTTTTGCTGAAGGGTAGTTTTGGAATAAAAATATTTATGGTGATGCAGGCAGAAACTATGGAGGTGGAGGAAGAAATTTCCTTCTTTATGTAGTAAGTAGACTTGAACGTGTTTTATCATAAGGACTTCTGTTATTCTCACCCCTTTAGCACTAACTTCATCCCTTCCAGCTCCTCAAATTGTTTTTCCAATATATATATATATATATATATATATATATATATATATATATATATATATATATATATATATATATATATATATATATTTATATATATAATATATAT
>Ga0123342_1006845_pt1 | contig 15515 bp, 6 predicted proteins | sample Turbeawhitnodule_FD_89960 | JGI IMG/M metagenome (GOLD analysis project Ga0123342, IMG submission 89960) | Root nodule microbial communities of legume samples collected from Mexico - Turtle bean Mexico white nodule | ecosystem: Host-associated > Plants > Roots > Nodule | place: Mexico: Nepantla... | reverse complement strand
GGTGAGTTCTTGTTCATAGAACCTTGATCCATTTCTATGAGAAAGTGCCTAGCTCTTAACCAACTCAAGATGATTCCTAAGAATGTCAAGAATCATTCCAATTGTGCTAGTGGAATCACATCAAACCACGCTTTCAAGGTGCTTGACACCTGGAAGATCTGCCAACTCCATACCAGGAAATCTGCAAGTTCCTCTCCAACCTGAAGGTGGTGTTCGATACCGCTTGCCTCATAAGCGAATAATTCCCACCCAAACTCTTAAAGATTTATACTGTACTTCCCATTCCTTGCCCCCTATGAGATAAACTTACATACCTGTGCTAATCATTCACTTTCTTTTCTTTACAAAGAACATGATATCACAATTTAACAAGAAGGAGCTAGCAGAAATGGCCAAAAGGATGAAGGCGGTTTCCAATGCGCCTAAGGAATCAAAGATGAAAGCTCTCCTTATTGCCCCAGCGCCTAGCGATGAAGAAGAAACAGTCTCGGGGCTGGTCTTTACAAGGAAAAGGAAGATCTTGGCAACCCCCACCGAGCACTCATGCTCAGTTGGGCAGGTTCCTTCTTATCATGTCGCTCCATCTGGAGGCCAGACCACCCATCTGAACATGGTAGATGCCCAGGAGTGCGAAGTAGAGAGCTCAAAGAGGCCAAATTTATGGGACCAAACCTAGACGTCTCCTCTTGAAGAGACTCTGCTCCCCAACGAAGAGAAGGAGAACTCATGACCCATGATGAAAGATACTTATTTCGCGAGGCCATGAGGCAGTTTGGTCAAGCCCTTGCAACCAGTTGCTTAGCTACTTTTAAGCTGAAAGAGAGAGTGGCAGCAGAGGACGTAAGAGCTCAAGAGACCTCTAGGTTGCACAAAGAGGTAAAAAGGTGGTAGAAGGAGCTTCAACTTTCCAAGACTTTTCAACAAGAAACGGAGAAAAACTTAGCCGACACGACCAAGACGGCTGCAACGGAGAAAGAGAAGCTCTTGGCCGAAGTTGCAAAGCTTAAGGAGGAGTTGTCCAACCAGAAGGAAGAGTTTGCAAAGAGAATTGAAGCATGCAAGCTAGATGATGCCCAAGCCTTCCTTATGGGGTCCGAGGCAACTATAGAACATGTTTCAGGTCTTCATCGAACCATAGACTTTTCTGAACTTGGCCCGAGCAAAACCATGGTCAACGACCAACTTGTGGAGGAGTAGCCTTACTCTCCACCTTACTTGTAATTTCCCATAATTTTGAACATCATATGCACTTTCTAACTTATCAGTGCTTTCTATTTATGCGTATTTACTTACAACTATTAGTCCTAGCTATTTGACTTCACAAACTTCGACTAATGTAACAAATGCATGTTTTGTTGTTTAACTTAGCGAAACGCGATTAGCATGAGCTCAACATCTATTAATAACATACCAATTTGACACCTATGCTAACCTACTTAAACAACAGTAAGCTTAATGCATCAATCAAGTATGAAAAGTCACAATGCCTTTTTAAAGTTAACCTCTGGATGAACCATACCCTCTAACCGCAAAGAGCCTCTTGACTCGCATGAGTGCTCTTCAGCTACTTGAGTAAGGATCACATACTTTGACCTTGCTAAACAGGGCCTTCGGTACTCAGAGGTCCGCACTTTTTCCAAGTTTGGTCTTTTCCCCTGCGCTAAGAATGATTTGTTTATAATCTTGGAGCACTGACTCAGGTGTTGGCTTACACACCAAGTCAACTCCTAAACAATCACCTTTGCTCGGAGTATCTAACTCGAGTGTTGCCTTACTCACCACGTTAACTCCTAAATAATTACCTTTGTTTAGAGCATCTAACTCGGGTGTTGGCTTACACACCAAGTCAACTCTTAAACAATCACTTTCGCGGTGAATTACTACCCCACAGGGTGCTCGAACTCGCGTGATCGCCCTCTCGATGGACTACCCCAACTTCTTAGACAATCTTAGTCTCAACATTTATTTGCAGAGCACCTGAGCTCGGGTGGTCTCACCAACATCGAGGTAGGTCGTATTACCTGCCTATAGATGACCAATCTTCTCACAGAGCGCCTACTCAGGTATTTTCACCGAGAGAGGTCGTCTTACCTGCTTTCAGCCAAACAATCTTAGTTACAGTTAATCGGGATTCAGAGCGCTTGAACTCAGAACCTTACCAAGAAAAAGGTCACCTTATCTGAATCACAATGAACTTCAAAACGCCTAGACTTGGAATCTTACCTAGAAAAGGTTGACTCGCCAGACACTACATAATCAGTTACACACACATGGCGCTTACTCAGATAATCTCACTGGCAAGTCGCCTTATCGTGTGCTAACAAATAAACAACCGATTGAATTCTCAAAACAACCGATTGAATTGGTTTGACCACAAAGTCAACCAAGTCAAACAGTTTCAAACCTTTTTCAAAAAACCTCTAAGTGATAAATAACCGATTGAAACAACAAAACAACATGTTGTTTTTCCACTTCTTCATAAAACAATCTTTTTCAAAAAGGTTTTGATTCCAAACTGCTTTAGATTCAAACAAAGAGTGGATTACACATCATTCTACCCAAAACCCACCCACACACACAGCAACTCCAGCCTTCCATCAAACACCATGGATTTGGAGACATCAAAGCTTCAAGAGCATCCTTGATCAACAATTTACTGAATTTTTTTCTCTTTTATCTTATCATATTTTTTTTTTTCCTTTTAATCTACCATGCTTCTTTTGATGTTATTGTTTGGTTACTTGATTTTTTTATACAGAAATTAATAAATATTTAATTATGAAAATTAAGCTAATTTATTATTTTATAAATTTATGTTAATAATATTTTATCAACCCTTTTATGAGATGGTGTGTTTTTTAAATGTTCCTCCAACAGTATTTTATAAAAATACCTCCCTGAAAATAATATTACTTACTCATGTATCTGTGAAAGTATAATTGGAAAATAAATAAGCATTTATGTATATGCTAAAATTACTCTTATAAATTAATTTTTTACATTTGTTCTGTTGAGTGATGAGAGGTGCTACCATAACTTTCCACTTTCATCAACATCAAAAACACGGTGAATTGGTTTTGTTAGCAATCTTTGTAGGGAGAAAAAGGAAGAACAATTCTCCCTATTCTATATTGGTTAGAGTCTTCCTCTACAGTTCTCCATGACTCATCACATGCATTCTCACAGTGGAGAATCTCCACAAATTAAATAAATAGAACACACACAATTATAAGAAATTCAGCATAATTATCATGTCTCATCCAAAAATCCCAACGCACAAAGACCATTCCTGTTGTAGGTGTACACCTTATACTTTGAAAAAAAAAACACTTTTTTAATCATTCACAATTCGACAAAAAATAAAAATCAAGAACCTTCCAGGAAATAAAATAAATCACCACTGATAAAAGAACACGTTTATATTCTATACAAAATATTACGATTTCTATTATTATCAAAGGGAATAAAGAGGGTAAAAGAAAGAAACCTAAGTAACGAAATATAGGGGAAAATAAGCTTCATGTTGTACATGATACGATCGACAAAGATGATGAACTCCTTGACAATGTGGTGTTGGAAGTAGCCGAAGTGATCTTCATTGTCGGGAGCATTCGCGAGAATCATGAGATAGTAATCTTCACTTGTGCATCTAAGCACCAACAACGTTGTGTGATCTTCATCGTTTTCTCTCTCGCTCTAGATTTTCTATCTGTAAAAAAAACTCAGTAAAAGTTCAAAGAGAATAGATAAAAAAAAACAGAAAATATTTAGATGTGTACTCGCATAATATTGACACGAAAACACACCTAGGGAGAATAAAGAAGAGAGGAAAAAAAGTGCACGAAGATACGAAAGAACAAATTTGCAAAGAAAATAACAAATTTGCAGAGAAAAGAGAGGAGAAATGAGAGACGAAAAAATATAATGATAAATTATATATAATCAAAGAAGTTGGGTAAAGTGAAGAAGATAATGTACATACCTAAGAAGAATGAAAGAGTTATTTTTGTTGAAAGCATGAAAATTTCTTCTTCTTTCCTGCATCATTACACACAGTTACACTTTTGTAAAAAAGGTTCACTTCTTAGATCCAACGTGAATTGAGAAAGTTACATGTTTAATAACATTGCGAAGAGAGGTTCTTGGATAACGTAAGTGATTTTTCTGAACTATTGAAAAAGAAAGGGGAAAAATGGAGTTTGAATAACTCAAAAAGAGGAGTCACTCTCGCTTAGTTTTTGAAGTTGAGAGAGATGATAAAAATATGTCTCTTTCAAAACAACTCTGTGAATCAAGAATCAAATTCAAGATGGATGCAATTTTGAATTATGTTTACAATTACTCCATAATTCATAATTCAAAATTTAAAATTCAAAAATTTAAAATTTAAAATTTAAAATTTAAAATTTAAATTCAAAATTTAAAATTTAAAATTTAAATTCAAAAATTTAAAATTTAAAATTCTAAATTCAAAATTTAAAATTTAAAATTTAAAATTCAAAATTCAAAATTCAAAATTCAAAATTCAAAATTTAAAATTTAAAATTTAAAATTTAAAATTTAAAATTTAAAATTTAAAATTTAAAATTTAAAATTTAAAATTTAAATATTATTATTTATTAGATTTATTTAATTTATTTGTCCTTTTATTCATTTCTTACAACCCTTAATAAAATGAAATTTTATATTTCCATTGAATTAAAAAAAAAATATTTAATTTTGATAAAAATAAATTTCACAGTCAGGAGTTTAACCCAGATTTCAATAAGAAATTAATCAAGTGTGCTAATACGGAGACAATGGTAATGTGCCATAAATTGGTTAATAGAATTACTGATATATTGTTTATAAATAAAATACAAAATCAATATTAAGATTAAGCAATTTATTTGAAATTTTATTATCAGAAAAAAATAACAAAAAGTTATTTATTTTTTATTACAATTATTTTATTTTATTTTACTTTTATTAATTTCTTACGACCCTTAATAAAACGAGCTTTTATATTTTCATTGAATTAAAAAAAGTATTTAATTTTGATAAAAATAAATTTCACGGCTGGAAGTTGAACTCGAATTTTAACATGAAATTAACTAGGTGTGTTACTGTAGAGGCAATGGCTCCGCAATGGTAGTGTGTCATAGAGTTACGTTACTGATATATTGTTTATAAATAAAATACAAAATCAATATTAAGATTAAAAAATAATTTAAAAATTTATTATCAGAAAACAATAGCAAAAAGTTATTTATTTTTCATTACAATTATTTTATTTCTTTTGTACTTTTATTAATTTCTTACAACCCTTAATAAATTGAGCTTTTATATTTCCATCGATTTCAAAAAAAATATTTAATTTTGTTAAAAATAAATTCTGCGACTCGAAGTTGAACCTAGATTTCATCATGAAATTAACTAGGTGTGCTGCGGAGGCAATGGTAATGTGCCACAAATAGGTTAATAGAATTACTGATATATTGTTTATAAATAAAATACAAAATCAATATGAAGATTAAACAATTTATTTAAAATTTTATTACTAGAAAACAATAACAAAAAGTTATTTATTTTTTATTAAAATTATTTTATTTCTTTTGTACTTTTATTAATTTCTTACTATCCTAAATAAAGTGAACTTTTATATATTCATTGAATTAAAAAAAATATTTAATTTTAATAAAAATAAATTCCACGACTGGAAGTTGAACCCGAAATTTAACATAAAATTACCTAGATGTGCTATTGTGGAGACAATGGTAGTGTTCCATAAATTTGTTAATATAATTACTGATATGGTTTATAAAAAAAAGGTACAAAATAAGTATTAAGATTAAACTTTAACATTTTATTGTCACAAAAACAATAACAAAAAATTATTTATTTTTTATTAGAATTATTTGATTTGTTTTGTACTTTTATTCATTTCTTACAACCTTAATAAAATTAACTTTTATATTTCCATTGAATTAAATAAAATATTTAATTTTGATAAAAATAAACTCCACAGCGAGAATTTAACCCAGATTTCAACATGAAATTAACCTGCGGAGTCAATGGTAGTGTGACATAAATTTTTTAATAGAATTAGTGATATATTATTCATAAAAAAAATACAAAATCAATATTAAGATTAAACAATTTATTTCAATTATTGCTGATAAAAAAAAAACAATTTATTTCAAATTTTATTATCACAAAACAAAAAGTTATTTATTTTTTATTAGAATTATTTGATTTATTTTGTACTTTTATTCATTTCTTACAATCATTAATAAATGAGCTTTTATATTTTCATTGAATTAGAAAAATATATTTAATTTTGATAAAAATAAATTTCGTAGCTGAAAGTTGAACCTGGATTTCAACATGAAATTACTCAAATGTATTACTGTAGCAATGGTAGTCTGACATAAATTTGTTAATAGGATTACTGATATATTGTTTATAAATAAAATACAAAATCAGTATTAAGATTAAATAATTTATTTAAAATTTTATTATCACAAAAAAATAAAAAAAAAAGTTATTTATTTATTAGAATTATTTGATTCATTTTGTACTTTATTAATTTATTACTACGATTAATAAATGAGTTAAACCTGAATTTCAACATGAAATTAACTAGATGTGCTAATACGTGGAAACAGGGATAATGTGCCATAAATTTGTTAAAAAAATGACTGATATATTGTTTATAAATAAAATAAAAAATCAGTATTAAGATTAAATAATTTATTTAAAATTTTATTATCACAAAATAATAACAAAATTTATTTATTTTTTATTATATATATTTGATTTGTTTTGTACTTTTATTAATTTATGACAACGATTAATAAAATGAGCTTTATATTTCCATTGAATTAAAAAGATTATTTAATTTTGATAAAAAGTTATTTATTTTATTATATAATCATTCGATTGCCTATGTATTTTTATTAATTTAGTGCAACGAGGAATAAAATGAGTTTTTTTTTTATATTTCTATTAAATTACAAAAAAGGTAATTCATTTTAATGAGTAGAAATTTTACAGCTGGGAGTTGAACCCAGATTTCAACGACGAAATTAACCATGAGTGCGAATCTGGATCACATTTATAATATTTATGCTAATGTATTTAATTTAATTTTATGCAATATTTCTAAAAGTAAGTTCTACATATTTTTATATAAGTTTATAGTATTTCAAAAAGTTTCTAATATGAGACTTGTATAAATATCATACAATACAAAGTTAAAAATAACATCTTAAAGTCCTTCAAACTCTCTTACACAGTATAATCATATGTTCGTATATATAGTATAGTCATTGTAATTTACAACACAAGGGAAGTAAGGATAAACTAGTGAAAATAAAATTTTATTATATATAATTTAATCAAAAGAGCAAACCAAATTATATTGGTCAATTTCTCAATTATTCAATATTCTTCAAATCCCAATATAAAACAATCACATAGATCCCACATGGACCTACACATCCAGGATATTCAATAAACATAATAACAATTGACGCCTTCTGGAAGACCCGTGTTAAGTAAGTCCTACCTGAGACTAACACCTGATCCAATACTCTAGACTTAGATTACCAACGAATCCAAGAAAAATGATCAGGGTAAGTTCAATACAATCCAAGTCGTGCATCTCATATGTCACGGTGTGCATGAACTTCCCATCAACTTCTCACCACCTGATATTTTAGTCTACATGACTTAGATCATCAGTGAAGTTAGGAGATCTTTGTTACCACACAAGCATAATACATAATACACAAGCAAACATTAGTCCATACATGATCCCAAATGTATGAATTCAATTCCATACAATTTTCATCATAAAATATCATTCAAAACACAATCCACAACATTCAAAATTCTATTTAACATAAAAAATAACACTTAAATAGTAAACCATCAAAATCTATTATTTCTACAAGTTTAAATTGTTAAAATGTGTGGCCAAAACAAGAGGGGGTGAATTGTTTTCACATGATTTTCACACAGATTGGAAGTAAAGTGAAAAGTTCTGAAAAATCAACCAATTGATTTTCTGTTCAACTGAATAAAATTTCAGTTTTATAGTTATTTATAAAAAATCAACCACTTGTTTTCTCGAAACAACAGGTTGTTTATACCAGTAAAGAAAGAACAATGTTAAAAACTGTGTATAGGAGAAGGAACAGAGAGATTCACACAAGGATATTTATATTGGTTCAATCTTTACCAAGAGCTACATCCAGTCCTCAACTAACACTGAGAATTCACTATGCAATCAAAACTAGATTACAAACACATCAATAATGATGATCTTGAACCCCTCAAGAACACACACTATTCCTTGGCAACACCACAGTTTTTAGAAACCCTTTCTGAAACTACCTTACACAAAATTACACAGAATTACCGTGTTCAAAAGAAGAAAATATAGTACACCTGGGTTTACAAAGTAGTAGTACAAAAGTATACAAAAACCCAATTCCTATTTCACACACAAGTGATGATCCAAAACTCTTGATTCTATTGAAAATATTTTTTATAAGCTCTCTATCTTAGCCACTTGAAAAGATCATAAAATAGTCTTTATATAGACTCAAAGAAGCGGTTAAAACTGTTAGATCGTAAGTCAAAAGCAATTGGAATCATTTAAAAATAGTTTCAAACTCTTAACATAATTTTGTTATAAAAACCACAAATTGTTTTCCAAAACAACAGATTGAAATAAGTTTTTTGTTAAGGATTTCAAATAAAACAGACAGTTGTTTTATCGACATATCTGGTTGTTTCAGTTTGACAACAAAGACAAAATAAAAGCAAATTTTTTCCAAAAGATTTTGAAAACCACTAAGTGTCAAACAACCATTTATTTTGACAATTCAACGGGTTGAAAAACTTGCTTTAGCCTCAACCTTTGAGTGACAGCTTTTTCAACTAGTGGAATTGAAAAACAACTAACTAAAATTTCTCAAGATTTTAGAAAACATTTCTCTCAAAAGAGATAAAGAGTCAAGTGAGCTTGGATCAATATAAGGTGTAAATTAACAAGTCAAAAACTACTAAACCACACACATTCAAGTCTTTTACACAGATTTGGAGGCATCAAAACATCTTGTTCAACATAAACAACATATAAACAAACAATACAATATATAAACAAACAACATCCCTGCAAGATAAATTGAATATTGGGACCATGTCCCTTCCAAATCCACATCTTCTAGCCTAGTGATAAGTGTCAGATTTCAATAATATTTCATATTAAAATACAGACACTTATGGATATTAATTGATAAAATAAACATAAAATAACCCCTAATTTATGAAATTATACTTTTTTTACATATTTTGTGATTTTAATTTGAATAAGAACGATTTATTCCCAAATTTGTGTTAATTTCGGGATTCTAGGGAAAAATGAAGATAATTGGGCAAAAGGAGAATATACAAAGCTAAAAAGGCAAAGTTGGAACATTCCAGCACTCAGCAAAGCTCTCCTAAAATCGCCTAAGCCAGACACCCTTAGAGGATCTTGCTCAAGCGAGCTCAATCTTGCCCAAGTGAGTTGCTCCAGTGGCATGGGCCTTTTTTCGTGCTTCTTGCCCAGGTGAGCCCAATAACACACAAGCGAGAAGTCACTTAGCCCAAGCCAATTAAGTTAAATAGGAGGCTTGAGGCACAACCCTATGTGTGCAAGATTAAGACGAAAATACCATTGAATGAATTATAATCCAATTGGGAGAATACGAGGTGTTAAAAACCCTATAGGAGGCAGTCGTCAGGGAGAATTATCTAGAATCTTCTTTTCTCGCTCTCCCTATTTGTAACAACCATCATGTGTGCCTAATTCTATCCTTTGGGATTGGGAGTAATTTGTTCAAACTCTTTTGTATTTAGGTGATATCTAAACATAATATTTTGTTCTTGATTAATGATTGGTATTATCATTTTGTTAGTAATGCTTGTTCACCTTGATCTCAAAATTTAGATTTGACTAGAAAGTACTTTTAAGTTTCTGACCCAAATGATAATGCTTAACATATTTTAATGTTAGGAATATATTTGAAATGTTAATTGCTATCAACGTTTGATCTTAATGATAAGAAGTTTTTATAAATATGCAAGAAATCGATATTTAGGAAGCATCTTAATAATTTTATATGCGAGGAATCGATATAAATGATTTTTTATATGGGCATCAATATCAATCAAAGGACACAATATTGTCATGCTAATCAAAATACAAAAGAGTGAGAAATACGAATCTCAATCTCTATTTTTCCAATTGAAGCAACAAACTCTTTGACTTGTTTTCTTATTAATCATTGCAATCTTAACAAACTCCAACAAACTTTATTATTCATTTTTTCTATTTAGTGAATCTTTTACTTGATTATTCAATTGTTCCTTGTGAGTTTGATATCCGTCCTTAGGGACAAAATATTACTTCTGACAACACGATGCACTTGTCATAAAAAAGTCATCACCTAGGGTATTACTTTTCTCAGCTGACCCCACCAAGATTGATGACTAAATCCTAAGGAAAAACAAATAATAAAATATCTTTAGAGCAAATATGAATTTACTTTGTTTGAGAATTTGTTCGGGTAGAAATGTTCCTTAACTCCTCAGTCACAACGTGGTGCAATCAGATTCTAAAATAGATTATGTATGGAGTGAGAAATGAATAGAGAAGGGGGAGAGTTAGAGAGATAGAAACATAAAGAAAAGAAAAGAAAAAGGAGTCGTGGGGAGGGAAGGGGATTCTGTGTTTATGTTTCGGGGGCGAGGGATTCATTATTCCTAACTACAAAAAATTTCGTCCTCGAAAATAAGCTTACTAGAAAAGAGATCAAGATATGATGCTCGTATCTCTTCTTCAATTTTCCAAGTGAAATCTCCAGAGACGAGATCCCACAATACTTTCATTATAGGAATACTTCTTCCACATAGTTGTTTCAGTGGGATTGAATCAGACTCTAGTTGTGCAAATTGAAAAAAAAATTCCAAACCCAGAGCCGGAACTTAGAAGTCAAAGTTCAATGTGAAATTATCTACATGTGTTACTGCGGACGGTATGGTAATATATTTCATTTTAATACCTTTATCTACTAAAAGAGCTGTATATTCTTTATAAAATAAATATAAATCAATATTACTTTATATGTCCAAAAGTTAAAAAATTAGAAAGGTTAATGGCATAGAATTGATACTAAAACTATTATAGTTTTATACAATCAAATTTTATCTTATTCAATATAAACACTTTCCAAACCACCTCAATATATTATACAAATTACTATTAATATCAAATTGTGTTATTATTAATTTTTAAATATCACATCATGTTATATTAATAAAACAATTATTAATAAATTTATTATTAATTTTTAAATATCACATCATGTTATATTAATAAAACAATTATTAATAAATTTATTATTAATTTTTAAATATCACATCATGTTATATTAATAAAACAATTATTAATAAGTTATTTGGAACTTTTTTATTCATATTAAAATATTAATCCAAATAAATTATTTAGATGTTAAAATATAATTCACATCTTACTGAGAGTACTCATATTAAAAGCTTATATTTTATCTTATATTTTAAATTAAATAGTACTTATAGTTAGATTATAAATAAGAGATAAAATTTAATAAACTGGATTATCTTTAATACTATTTGTAAACCGTTATGTTATAATAATATGATATATGATTAAATAAAATTAAATTTTATCTTATAATTTGAATAAATTATTATTGTTAATAAAATCAATTAAATAAAAATTAATAGATAAAATATAACATATTCCATTATTTTTTATATGATCTCCAAAATATAATATTACCTACTATTTATTTCTATATTAACATCTATTCTTAAATGTTTGAAAACAATCACATAGACATTTTTTTTATTAATCTCTTTTAATTGAAAACATACTATATTAAACTGCTTATAAGTATCATACTAACTAATAATTTTGTAATATATATGGTTAATAAGTTTATATATATATATATATATATATATATATATAATTTATATAAATAGTGAGGATATTTCGAAACGAATAAATAAATAAAAATTGAAAATTGTTGAATTATTTTGGATTTTAACCGAGGATGTTTTATTTTCTACATTTGTAACTATAAACATTTGAAAAGTGATCTTATGTGTATTATTTTTTTATTTACTTGTTTAGATTTATCTTACTGATCTGTTGTATTTTTATATTACGTTCATCTTAAATTATTGTTTTGTAGTTGCTGGTATAGACTATAATAATATATCATTTTAATTTTTAATGATTTAAATATTTAGTATTTCATTTTTATTAGCTTATTAATTAATATATTTATCAGTTTTTAAATAGCATATTTTTTGGTATTATATTTTAACTGAAAAGATGAAAAAGGGATTACTCTTTAATAACAAAGTTAGAATTAAAAATTACATATTACACAAACTGATCCAAACTATATCATAAAAATTAGTTTAAGTTAGTTCAAACTTTTTTCAATCCAAATTGAAGGAAAAATATTTGTAATGTTTGATTCGATGTATTTTAGTAAAAGGAATCAAAACAAACCAAACAAAACCAAATTACCACAAATATCTCTAAATTAGCACCAACAAATTTTGTTTAGTCTAAATATGTTAAAGGAATAATATTTTTTTGTGAAATTTTAAATTGATGTGTTCCTTTTCAGAAACTTATTTTTAACCTTTTTGAATTTGAAGAATAAATTTAAAAAAATTAAAATATATTACCAATATTAAATTTCAATTAAAAATATTGATTTTAAATTGGATAAAACTCAAATATTTATTACTTGTTCTACTGAATTAATAAATTCAAAACATTAATACATCATGTTGTATTAATAAAAAAACTATGAATAAGTTAGTTGAAACTTTTTAATTCATAATAAAATATTAATTTGAATAAATTATTTATATATTTAATATAATTGACATCCTAATCGCACTTAAAATTCAGAGTGCTCATCACATTAAAATACTTAACTTTTATCTTACACTTCAAATTAAATACTACTAACAGTTAGATAACAAATAAGAGATAAAATCTATGAAATTTGATTATTTTCAATATCATCTTTAAACTATTATTTTATAATAACATGATATTATTAATATAAAAACTTAATTAAAAAGGTTGCTTTAAAATTAGAGAAAATTCATATATATATATATATATATAAAACTTATTTTTGAATTTATACTAAGTAACTATAATCGTTTTAAACTTATTTTTTTAAAACTGTTGTTGGTCCTGGTAGGAAGCTTTAGGAAGGGAAGAAGTGTTTGTTCTTTCCACTGGAACATATTCTTTCCACTAAAAGATGTGTGTGGCTTATAAAATAAATAAATAAACTAATACTACTTTACATATTAGAAAGATTAAATGCAAGTAGTTTAAACTAAAATATTATAGATGGAGATACTCAGATTTTATCTTATTTTTTATTATAAATGTTTCGAAAAACACATCTATTTATTACAAAGTCAATATACTTAAATTTTATCTTGTTTAGATAAGTTATTATTAACACAACCAATTAGTTAATAAATAAGAGATAAGATTTCGCAATTTTTTTATTTGTAACAAACGGTTATGATATAATAACACTTAATTTCTTAGAAGATATTTCTAGTATCTCTAAGATAAAATAAGATTATATTTAAGAATACAAAATTTTGTGTTACATGATAAGGTTCAAAAACTATATAATCACCACATCTATCATAAGAAGAGACATTTAATCTCTTGCTTCCTCTCATAACTTGCAATTTGGTTTTTACATATTCTTCATTGGAGGTGAGATAATTTCTCATATTGGCATCTCAATTCATAAAGTTTGGAGCTTTTGCCTTGTTTACTACTTAGTCAAAGACATTTTATCTCTGGGTAAGAATAATTTAATATTTTTTACTCTTTCAATCGGTTCAATTTGCTTTTCCGTCTAGACTATTTCTTTTTTTATCTCCACCTCCATAGTTCCATAGTTTCTTGTGACATACCATATTTTTTAAAATACTAAAAAAACTCTTCATTTTATTCATGTTTTTCATTTCAAAATAGATGATTTGAAAAAAATATGGATTATAAAATCAGTATTTTCATATTAAAAATATCTTCTGAGTTTCATTAAAAAATATTTCGGATTATAAAATTTATAAGATATTTCTAGAATTTCTGAATTCTTTATTTTAAAATATAATTCTTTAAAGAAAAAAAATATTTTCAGCATAGTATATAGTATAATCAGACAGTATTTAGATTCAAAAATACGTTTTGAATTATATAATTCGAGATTATACGATTCGATATGTGAAATAGAAAAAAAATACATTTTCAAATTGTAAAATTTGAAATAAATTTTTTAAAGACAAAATTATTCTTTTGACTGACTTATGAAGCCTCGAAAGAGAAAGAAATTATGGAGGTGGAGGAAGAAACAGGCTTCCATCCAATGTTTGAAAGCTAAATCAGTTAACTATATTGTTTTCATCCTTTAATTTAGTTGTTGTGTTATTTTAATATATATTTTTCTCAAACTATAGATGTATACGACTCGTTGCTTGACTTTTTCGTCTTCATTGTGTGTAAATTTTGGTTTCCTTTCCCTTTAGTAAGAAAAATTGCCAGTACTTGGAATTTTGGTTTATCCTGTGTAAAATATATTTATTATTTTCTACCATCCAAAATCAACATTCAAGTTTATATATTTAAAATTTGAAAATAGTTTTTTTAACTGACAAGATGGTAGTTTATTAAATATTTTATTGAAAAACAAATAAGATTCTTTAATTTTGATATATTTTCCTTGTGGCCTGTGACAATATAGGAGTGTCCTATGTCACAGGTAAGAGGACCTTGACCAAACATGCATTAGCAACATTTATTGCCATGGAATTGTTTTATTTGTACTAAATAACTCCATGGACCAAAAGTTGGTTTTAGAAAATATACTTGCTTGCTTGAATGTTGAATTTGTTATTGTGGTACATTCCATGATTTCTACAAGGGAGAGAATATGAAGATAAATTATAGGCTTGGTGCGTTATGCAAGTTTGTTATTAAGAAATCATAAGAAGACAACAATAGGGTCAGAATAAAATGCAAATATCGTCAATTAAGTTGCTTAGAATAAACATTAACTTGCTTGACATTTATGAAATGCAGCATTAATAAGGCCAACGCAGAAAGGGGCAGAAGAGCAGAAAAACTCCACCAAAACCGATCCATTTAATTCAGGTACACCTTTGAACTTTGAACTTTGAAGATTACTTTGAGAGATGAGAACAAAGTTCCTCAAATGTATATAATCCAAATCCCTTCATTTCAGGAACAACAATCCCTACTCTACACAATTTTCCCAAGCTCCCCTATCATTGTCTTGTCTTCTGACAAAACACACACCTTGTGTCATTTCCTTATAAGTCTCTCAAGGTTTGTGTTGTGTCTCAAACATGACGGACAT
>Ga0123342_1006844_pt1 | contig 15515 bp, 19 predicted proteins | sample Turbeawhitnodule_FD_89960 | JGI IMG/M metagenome (GOLD analysis project Ga0123342, IMG submission 89960) | Root nodule microbial communities of legume samples collected from Mexico - Turtle bean Mexico white nodule | ecosystem: Host-associated > Plants > Roots > Nodule | place: Mexico: Nepantla... | reverse complement strand
CCCCCCCCTCTAGTTTAAAGCTATACATTCTAACAAAATAGAATTGCTTTGTATTTTTATTCTCAATCTGTGAATGGACCAGATGTTATCATTCCTTTTCTCTCTTGACTATTGTATTTCTGTAAGAACTTTTGTTGTGCAGATCCAGAGGATGTTCTATGATCTATGGTGTTGTTTGCCAAAGGTGATGTGTGTTTTTTAAGGGTTCAAGATCACCACTTTGTTGTGTATTTAAGGTGTTTGATTGTTTAGTGGAATTCTCATAGGTTTCTGAGGACTGCATGTTAGCTTTTGGGAAAGAGAGAACCTGTATAAAACTTTCTATTTTGATCTTTCTATACCTGATCTCATTTAAATATGTTCTACTTTGGTTTTTAATAACTGTTGATAAAAACAACCAGTTGATTTTCTGAAATCATATTAAAAACATATTTGTTTTTGGTTGAACTAATTTCTCCTTCATTGATTTCTCAGGCTTTCAATCTACCTTCAACATTTGCAAAAATCTTTTATAAACAGTTCACCCCCTCTCTTGTTTCAGGCCTACAATTCTATACAATGGAAGGAAGCCTCACATAGGATACCTAAAGTTATTTGGATGAAAATGATACATCCTAAACAATGGTAAAGAAAGTCTTGGTATGTTTGATGCAAAAGCTGACCAAGGTATTTTTCTTGGTTACTCTCTATCTAGTCATGCATATAGAGTTTACAATAAGAAACTTATGACTGTTGAAGAATTTGTGCATGTTGTTTTTTATGAAACTAAAAATTCTAAGCATGGTCCAACAAAGATCAGTACATAAGAAGATGAGCAGAATATCTTTTTGAAGAATCTGGAAAACTGTACAAAAAATCATTTGGTTGATTCTGCGAAACAACCGATTGAAAATATGCAATCTTTCAAAAGAGTGGAGGATCCCCAGATATCTCTTAGTTGAAAATATCATTGGACAGATCAACAAGGGTGTATCAACAAGAAGGAATGTAGCAAACTTCTGCAATCATACAGCATTTGTCTCCAAGATTGAACCAAAGACAATCAATGATGCACTCAAAGATGAACATTGGACTGTTGTTATGCATAAGGAGCTCGACCAATTTTTTGTGAGGAATGATGTATGGTTCCTGGTTCCTAGAATAGATCAAATGAATGTCATAGGAACAAAATGGGTTTTCAAAAAAAAAAATTAGATGATTCAGGGGTCATCACAAGAAACAAGGAAAAACTTGTTGCTAATGGATATAACCAAGAAGAAGGAATAGATTATGATGAGACTTTTGCACATGTAGCAAGGTTAGAAGCTATGAGACTCTTACTAGCATTTGCTTGCATGCATGGATTCAAGTTATTTCATATGGACGTAAATAGCGCTTTTTTAAATGGAATTGTGACTGAAGAAATTTTTGTATCACAACCACCCGGGTTTAAAGATCACCTACATCCTAATCATGTATACAAGTTGAAGAAAGTCTTGTATGGTCTTAAACAAGATCCAAGGCAGTGGTATGAAAGGTTAAGTAGTTTTCTTCTATCTCATCAATATGAAAGAGGAAAGATTGACAAAACCCTTTTCATTAAAAAAATCTGATTTTGTTGTAATCTTAGTCCAAATATATGTAGATGACATTATCTTTGGCTCTTCTAGTGATAAATTGTGTGAAGAATTTGTAAAAGCTATGCAGGAAGAATTTGAGATGTTAATGATGGGGGAGCTCTCCTTCTTTCTTGGGTTGCAGATCAAGCAATCCAAAGAAGACATCTTCTTGTGTCAATCCAAGTGTTGTAATGACATTCTCAAAAAGGTTTGAGATGGAGAGTTGTAAAGTTGCAACAACACCTATGTCTACAAGTTGTTACCTAAGTGTTGATGAAGCTGGAACAACAGTGGACCAAACTAAATACAAGGGGTTGATTGGTTCCTTACTATATCTTACTGCAAGTAGACCAGATATTATGTTTGTTGTTTGCCTTTGTGTAAAGTTCCAATCCAGTCCAAGGGAATCTCATTTTAAAGCTGCCAAGAGAATCTTAAAATATCTTAAAGAAACAACATTCGTGGGTTTATGGTATCCTTCACACTCTCCTATTCATTTAGTAGGATACTCTGATTCTGATTTTGCAGGATGTAAATTGGATAGAAAGAGCACAAGTGGGACATGCCATCTACTTGGTTCAAGCCTTATATCATGACACAGCAAAAAGCAAGCTTGTGTAGCCTTGTCAACTACTGAAGCTGAGTATATAGCTACAAGGAGCTGTTGTGCACGGATCTTATGGATTAAGCAACAACTTGAGGACTTTGGGTTGAAAGTCCGCAAAGTTCCTTTATTTTGTACAACACAAGTGCAATAAATCTCACAAAAAATCAGGTTCAGCACTTCAAAACCAAACATATTGAGGTTCGACATCACTTCATTCGTGATCATGTTGGTGACTGTGAGATTCAATTTGTTGCCACTGAAAGACATCTTGCCTACATCTTCACAAAACCCTTATCCAAAGACAGGTTTTATTCATTGAGAAATGAACTGGGTATAATTGATCTACAAGCCTTATCTTGAATTTATATTAATTTTTAATCCTTCTATCTCTCTATTTGTGATGACAAATAGGGGGAGAAGTGAGCTTTGGGTTGTAATGTTCCTATATTTGCATCTGTTTTACTTTGCACATTGCATTAACTGGTTTTTAACTTGTTATAAACTCTGATACATATTTTAACCGGTTATTCCTACGAAATAACTGATTGTTTTTCTGATGCTACACCTATGCATGTTTGACTAGATTCTCACAATGATTTGGCTTATGTTCCTTTTGGAAATCACCTAGTGGAAACTAGTTTGTGATGTCTGATTAAACTGGAATAGATTATCCTGTATTTCTATTTTTATTTTTGCTTGTGAATACAGGTTAAGCAAGATTCTAAATAGAACATTCCAAAAAATATCCCAGAAATTTGTCTTCATCAAAAAGGGGGAGATTGTAGAACATGAAAGCTTTGATGAACCAAATTTGTGATGAAGGCTTAATGCTTTTCTGCTTTGATTGAAGCTTAGTCTAGAGTGTTTAGAATTCTTGTAAAGATCATTCTTAATCCTATGCACAAGCTTAATCAATCTATTTTGAAAAAGAAGAATGTTTTTCTAAGCAAAGAGAAAAACAACTGGTTGAATTCACGATATAATCGTTTGTTTCACACTTAGCTTATTTGAAGGTTTTCAAAATTGTTTTTGACTTAGTTGACTAACTGTCAAAACCAAATCAATCGGTTGATTGTCACATTTCTTGACAGTTTTTCAAAAACCTGTTAAATCTGTTTTCTGTTGAATTAAAACTGATTTGGCTCATGATTAACTGCCAAAAACGGCTAAATTGACACAAAAAGTGAGATTGAAAACGTTTTTTAAAAAGAGATTTCATTCAAAGTTTTGCAAGATTGCCTAAAGGTTGTGCATTGGTTCAAGAACTAATCTTAGGAGTTTTGTGATTCCTGAAATACTAGGTGTAATTTGTTCCTTTTTTATTCTTGTAATTTGTTACTTTTCTATACTTGTAAAGATTGTAAACCTATAAGGTAGGAGGGTGTTTTGATTGTGGTTGTGTGAAAGGCAAAAAGGGTGAATGTTCTTGGGTTATCAATATCACCTCTTTGTGGCTTTGAGTGTGTGTAATTTGTGATTGATTGCTAGTGGAAAACCTAGTGGTTGTTCTGGGGACTAGTAGTAGCTCAGAGGTTGAGTGAACCAGTATAAATTGATGGTGTAATCTCTCTCTCTCTCTCATTTTAAACTGTTTGATTTCATTTTGTTATTTTTGCTGCATAAACAACCTGTTAAAACGAAGTTTCAACCGATTGATATTTTACAAACAGTTTCAAATAATTTGTTTAATTGACTTCCTTAATTACTTTTTTTGTGATTGTTGTTAAAACTTCATTCTTATCCAATTTTTGCGAAAATCTTTTGACAGATCTTGTTTAGGTCATTAAATCTAACATGTCTCGCAAAAAAAGATTATCACTTAATGACATTATTAACAAATCTCTAATAAAATTGTGTTTATGTAGCTAAGACTAATCTCAGGCCAGTGTGGTCACACTTCCTATGCCACAACCAATTATCTTCTTTTTCGAAAATGAGACAAGAAACCTCTAGATCTTAACTCGTCCATATCAATTTTGTAAATACTACATCGTCTAACATTTTGGTTCCATCACTTTGATCATTTTCAAAGACAACAATATTCTCATTCTCAAACTTATCTAACCACCACCAATCACCTAATGGTGCTAGTTTCCTCCGAAAATGTAAGATGACCATCCACTGTCCAAATACCATAAGAAGTATTTTCTTACTTGAATTAAGAACATCTTATTACCATAACAAGTAATTGTTAAGATAAATGATAGACACCACTTTCAACCAAAAGTTGATTTTAAAAAAAAAAAACAATTTTGATATTTTGATATTTTCAAAAATTGACATATTAGATCATTTTTATTTGATGATTTATTGAGGAAAATTTTTAATAATACATTTTATTTAGATTTATTAGTGATGTCTTTTCCTTGATATTATTATAATTGAAGTTACTATGATTACAAGTTTGTCCGGTTATGTTATAATAATTATTTAAGTCAACTAAATTATATAAAACTTTATTTTTTCTTTGAACAAATAATTAATTTAATTTTTACGATTAAATTATTTAAAAAAACATTTCAACAAATATATATTAAAAAGAGATTAAAGAAACACAATGAAACTAATCATCAAATAATCACCAGAAAGAGTCTAACATAACAAATAACGCCAAAAATAACAAATTCAATATTTTTTTTTTTGTAGTGACACGTAATTACGATGTTCGAGGGTTAAACCTGATTGCCTGTCTTCAAGAAATTTAATTTGATTAAGCAAGGAAGCATATGGATGAACTCTAGCAAGGAAATTAATTTATTCATCAATGATGTCGTTCATCTACAAGTAAATTCATTCAGTTCTTTCTGCAACTTAAACCCATTACCCACCACATGCTCACAAAAGCTGCATTGCTTCATAGTTGCCTTCCAGAAATAACAATTAGCCTTGTAGGTCCTTCACGCATAATTTCATCAATGTCATGGAAAGCACAACCACGAATAAGCACAAAAGAAATATTGAAACAATTGAACCACAGCTAAATTACACCTGACAAAAGAAACCTAGTGATCGGGATTGAAAATAGTTGATATTGATTTGAAATTCAAAAATAGGGTAATTTTTTGACAAGTTATAATATCACTAAAAAGAGTTTGCTTCAGATTCAACTAAAGCCCCATGCTGCTCTCCTACCAAAGGTTCAACTATTTAAGGAAAGAATCACATACAGTAAATAGTTCCAAATGCTCCAGTACCTTGAACTGCTTCACCACTGCTTATGGGTGTGGGGCTCTCCCGAACCATAGTCGCAGTATGAACAAACAAATACAAATCTGCCAGTTACTACAGCCATTGAAAATTAAGTATATAAAGAACTTCAGATTTTATCAAGGAGAAGAAATGGAAATTAACTAACAAGTAACGGGGTACTTGCAAGAAAACAATTACCACCAAAATGTCAGGAACTGAAGTCTGATGCCATCAGGCCAAATCAAACATATGGGCGATATAAAGGCGTATCTAGATCAAAGTACGCAAAGCTTTAAGTAGGCACAAAATATCAGACATTTGATAACAGTAGCTGCAGAAACAAATACCTGCTCCGGATGCTCCAGAAGATTCAGGCGACATACAACTCAATAATGGTCACAACAATCTTTTTAACAGTATCACAACAGCTGAGCCTCACCAATAGCCAACTGCTCATCAGAATTGAGAGTATTCCACCATGCATGATGGTAGAAACAATTAAAAAAAGGATTAGCACCCATATAAGCAACAAATAGATGGCTATCAATTGCAACCCCTAGAAGAGCCACAGCTCACATGGCTCCTCTCTTTAAAAACAATCATATGCTATCAAATTGATGCATGTACACATCTTGATCTTCCAAAAGTATCAAGAGTTCACAGTAAAGATTTAAATAATCAATATTCACATCATAGTCTGAGTAAATAACTAGACAGTGAGTTCCGCATAATACTAGGAAATTTGAAAATAAAGTAAGCATTGTTTCAATTAGTTTAATACTGTTCACATTAAATTATATGAACATGTGTAAAAAAAAAGTTAGAAGTAACTTATAGACTACAGCAGCAACAAAACCATTTCCCACAAGGTGGGCGGGCTACAGAGAAAAATGAAGCATTGTGCTCTGTCAAGAATCCAGCTGGAAGTAAATGAGTTTAAAATTAAATACAATTAACATATAAAAGAAATAAAATACATATAAACAGTGATTATAAAATTTCAAAGAGTTGTATGCAGCTGCCAGAGTTACCACCATTTTCCATCTTAAGTCAAAGTCAAATTCAGACATCCAAGAGCCCAGAAGTAGCTTTAAATCAAGAGGAAAAAAAAGAAAAGTGTACAAGGCTGCACGGCTAAAAATGCCCATGTTCCCACTATCAAATCAAAGTTGCACATTGGCCAAAATACCATAAAAAAACTAAAACCTAACCTGCACACAACGCCTTCAACCTAGTAATTACTGTTCAAATCTCTACAATCTTTTTATCAGAAGATTCATCCCAGTGAACAAAATCTAAGTTGCTTATAAGCATTTTGATACAGTTGATATACAGTGCACAGGTATTGTATCATATGATAAGTGATGACGTCCATAAAGAAAGGTTTAGCATACATCAATGCTGAATGGCTTTGTTCAGCGAACTCGTCAGATACGATTCCAGATTCCAAAGTGGCAGATCTAAGAACAGAAACTTTGATGCAAAAAGTCAAAAGTCAGCTGAAATCTCAAAACTTCTCAGCTCATGAAACTGTTCTCCCATAGCACATTGATGCAATATAGAGATTTTTTGACCATTTTTCCTGCATAAACAATATGTCAAATGTAAACATTTCAGACCAGAAATGAATGAATCCAGTTCAGCAAACCCAGGAGCAGTAGTGTTTACCTTTACATGACTACTTGGAAAGGCAGATGTGCGGAGTGTCTCTTGAGTTTCATCAGCTGGTTTTCTTCTTGGGACACTAAGAACAAAAGCAGATTGGTCCCATGTAGCAGCAGTTGAAGTGATGCGGTAACCATTGTCCCACCTGCGATGAATGCCTTCACTAGGATATAGGAAATCAAGCTCCACAACCTGGAATTAAATTTAGGAAAAAAGAAATTCATATCACATACTGTTTAACACAAGTAATTTAATAGAAAAACGCTTAAAAAATAATTGTCAAACCTGGTCCGAATATCCAGCACCACGGGACATTACAATTGCCCATTTACTCCCAGAAGTGGCCATAGCAGTGACAGAAAACCCTTCTCTCCATTTTTTATTGATCCACTTAAATGGAAATGACTCACTGACTTTATAGGATTGTTGCAAGTATTGGGTCCCTGAAAAAGGAAGCAACCCACAGATATGAGACAACAATCTAAACACAATACTACTCCCTAATTTATGCAAACAGATCCTCAAAAGAATTGAGGCAAATGCCACTACAATACTCCATGCCTGAAGAACAGAACTAAAATGACTTACCTTTAGACATTACAACGAATGAGCTCCCATTATTAGATCCTGCTATTGCACTAATGTAATAACTATTTTCCCACTGTTCCATAATCCATTCCTAACAAAAACAAACTATTAATTCACCAACACGACATTACTAACAAATACAACGTCACCAATTCTCAACAGTCTTAGAATAAATCATGTCTTAACCTTATGAAGAAAGTGGGGTGAGAGTTCATGAACTTGAGCAGTGAAACCAGTGCCAGCATCCATAATAAGTGCCCAGAGGTTAGAACAACAAGCTACGCTGCTGATAAATAACCCATCCTCATACCCCTTTTCAATGTGTTGGGACAGCCGCACATCAGCAACATTGTAATGGTACCTACATCAAAAAATAAAGGCCATTAAATCTGACCACTTTTACATTACTGCAATGACTGATTTATTTGTATTCGGGAGAAAACCTTTGCTTCATTGGTCGGCGGGCATTGTACACACTAATCCATTGCATTGCTGGCATTCCCATTCTGACTCTCTTCTTTGGTTGTTCATCATCATCTTCTTCCACAGTTAACCGTCCCCTCTTATGTCCAACCAGATATATAAGCTTCAAAGTACACATCAAATAAATAGCCACAAGCGTCAGCCCTTATCTACATAGTAAACTGTATACATTAAAGCAGTAGAGTATTTAGTACCTTTTGTGCACCGTCAGTATTTATGGGTCTGAAGTCAGGATTTGGTCCAACAATTCCATCAAAAAGTGATATATACTTTGCATAATTTGGTTCTTCATCAAACTTCAAATTCACTACGTACTCCACAAACTGCCTGAAAGGTGGAGGACAGACACAACACAAAGCTTCTGGTGAGGTTGCCATCTTTTTCTTGCAGACAAGAAATCCTTTGTTTTCTCCCTGAAAGTAACAATTTTATTAGAATGGCAGATTTTTAATATTATTAATACCAAAATGACTACATTTGAAGCATATAGAACCTGGTATCCTTGCCAAGGTAGCCGGCCACGAAGAAGGAAAACTAATGTGTAAGCAAGAGATTCCAAATCATCTCTCCTGCTTCCTGTTCTACCAAGATGAGCATGCACACTAGCATAACGAACTGTTCCCCTGTGGCAATAATATGTTATACAACGCCAAACAGTCTGAATATTGCTAAGAAAGTATTTAGCCAAATAAACATGCAAATAATTTACCTAAATACGTCAGGACGTTGATCATACTCAACATGAAGGCCAGTTGAACTATCCCGCCAACGGGTTGCTGCACAATAAAGCGGGTAGAGTGCATGTATATTAGGCAAATATTCAATGAGTGATATAGCATCACAATTTCAATAATAAGGTAGAATATTTACCTAACCCAAGATCAACCAGGAAAAGCTTTTTCTCGTCAGAAGTTCCCGGGGTGCCAAGCAAAAAATTCTCAGGTTTTACATCACCGTGCACATATCTGAAAATGACAGCAACACAACGACATTATTAACAACAATGAGACATATTGATAGAAATTTGGTAAGGGTTGGAAGCATTCCTAATCTACAGCAGTATTTGACCTAATTATGAATTAAATATGTGCTAAAGGTTATATCTAAACACAAATATACAAATCTTATAAAATTTGTACTAATAGGCCCCTTTTTGCATTTCACTCCTTTTCCCCAAAATCCTATTACTAATGTACTAGTGCAGGAAGTCTCCTCACTTCGCAAAGGTATAGAGGAGAATCATTGTTCCCCATGAATATGCAAGACTGTTTCTGGGTTCGAACTTGTGACCAACCAGCACAAATGGCAACCATACCCGGCTCGCTCTCTTCAACCAAAATCCTATATTTTCAAAAAATATGATACCACCCTTTGTGCAGTACAAGTTTTTCAAAAGTTATCTATATCGATGATAGAATTTCATTTAAAGTTAGAGGAAACATTAAATCTTTATCTAGGTACATTGTAACAAAAAATGAAAACAAACAAAAACAAAATCCAAATCTGATCTGTTCAGCTCAATGAAAGAAAGTTCAAATATATATCATAAGCAGAATAGAGAGAGAGAGAGAGAGAGAGAGAGAGAGAGAATGACCCTTTAGAATGCATCTTCTCTAATATGGAGATGGCCTCAATTGCTATACATGCCACCATTTCCGCAGACATTCTAAAGCCACAAAAGAGAAAACTGAGTTATCTATTCACCATAATATTAACAAATTCACCACAATATTAACAAAATAACGCATTCCCTTTCATGACATTCCAGTCTCAGAAATACTTACGTGTTTGAGTTGTTATTCCAGACATCCCACAGACTAGGGCCAAGCATATCCATGACCTGTAAAGCAACACAATGCAACATCAAGTTCCGACAGCATTCAGTGAGAAACACACAATGGACAAACTTCCGTCCCATCTTATGAAAGAATTTATTTTAGCACACATACCATAACATAGTAATCACCTTGCCGTCCCTTGTAATGAACACGTGGAACACCATGACTACCACCCAATGAACTACAAAGAAAAATAAACAAAAACAAAGTGAATTTGAATTAAAATGCCATGAAACATTTGAAACAAGGTTTTAGAAAATGGTAGCTGCGATTTCAGCTAGTGTCAAAATTTTCTGGCAAAATTTTAAGTTGCAGTCTCACTGTGTTTCTTGATATTGTGAGGTTACAAACAAATGCAGCTGATATGGCTATGATTACAGTTGCAAACACCGCCGAAAACATTGACGTAGGCACATTGCAGCAAAAATGGCGAATCAAACCATTTACTAAGGCCTTGGCTTTTGGGCGGAAGTGAGTGGTTTTTGGACGTATAAGCCACATTATCCGCAATTTCCCCAAGTATAAAGGATGGCGACAAAATCACAACAGTAGACTAAAAGGTTGATTGAAACGTTTCAGTAAGAAAAGGTAACTCACTTGTAAACTTGCCACTCATATGGAGGTCCATAATTGCATCCCTTACTGCTTCTATGTTCAAACTTCAAAGCTACCTGCAATTATTCCGCAAACCACATTGTGAATCGTAATAAAGCCCAAATAATCTAAAGTCAAACACGGTCTTAGTACTACTAATCTGCACGTACCTCTAACGCTCCGGCACCAGCCGCAACTCGTCGACCTACGTAAACCTGTCCAAACCCTCCCTTCCCAAGCTTTCTGTCTAATTTGTACAACGGAGAACCACCTACCTGTACCTGTTACCAAATTTTTTTTTAATAATAAAAAACAAAACTCCATTTCCAACATGTAATAACAAAAAAAAACGAAAAATAAAATAAAACCATACCCTCTCGGGAATGGGAGCAGTGCTTCCTTCGTCTTCGACGGGCGCAGCCTTGTCAGCGCTCCGGCCACCGCCGCTGTCGAACTCGTCATCCATCACTTTCTCTTTATCTTCTTCCGAAACCCTAAGCAGAGGCGCGTGTTGTTGTTGATGTTGCTGCTCCTTCTCTTCTAATTCACGGTTACCGATTCTACAACGTGCGAGAGTGTTGCGATTGTTCCTCCCGGTGAAGACTGTGGTTCTTCTCGTTCTTCTCTGGCGGGTTTTTGAGTTCGGGTTCGGGTACGGGTTTGGGTTTGGGTTTTGGTCATGCAACGTTGCCCGGTTTCTTCGGCTTCGAAGTTCAGGCATGGTGAGGGGGATTGTGTTTTTGTGGGCTTTGTAAGGCCATAAAGAGGGAGAGCGCCGTCGCCGTGTGAAGAGTCATGAAGGTTCTAGAATCGTCGCCGGGAATACACGATCTGTTCTGCAGAAGTTGTAAAGCAGCACCAAGGAGGTTGAGAAAGGAAGGAAATGAAACGACAAAGGGATATAGATCGAGGCATCATCCACCAAGGAAAAAGAAAAAAAGAAATATATTCCATGAAATTTTGAAAAAAAAAAACATATTTTTTTCCTGGTAGCATAGTATGTTAACAAAAAAATGTAAAAAGGTTAATAGTTAACAGTTAATAGGAGCTATATTTACGTAACTTGGCATATTAGTCTGATGGTAAACAATGCAGGACAGTTAAGCAAAACTAGTTTAAAATTGTAATGCCTTCTATCAGTAATTTGCTGTCACTATTACATCAAATAAAGAAAAACAATGATAAACAAATTTCATTTTAAGTATAGCATTTCTTTTAAAATAATCAAATATATATTCATTAATCAAATATAATTTTGTTAGAATAGAGTATACAACACAAATATCTCGTAGTTGTTCTAAATATGCTATTTTATATATATATATATATATATATATATATATATATATATATATATATATATATATATATATATTTTCATGAAAAGGTTTTTGCATGAGGCTTTCATCCCTTGTCGGTCGCTTCTATTAAATCATTTCTTTTTATGTAAAACCTAAAACTCTACTCATTAATTTTTCGCTCTATTTCAACTTATGGGAATGTACCAAGCACATGTCATTCTTTTGCATGATACTGTTAGAAATAATTAATATTTGATGAAAAATAATACTTTTATTCAAACAAATATTGAAGACCGCTTTAATTTTAATTTATATATAGTGAGATCAAATACAACATGAAAATATGGATCCGAGGAAACTTCAAAGAAAAACTAATTAATGATTTCTATGGATTGGTAGATATTTCGATTCAAATAATCAATTATCCTAATAAATAATGAACTATTTTGTCTATAAGTATATAATTACATGTTATCATTTTTCAAATAGTGGTTTAAACAAAAATAATAATTAATTATGTATTAGTACGACCGAATCACTTAGTGAGTCGGTCAGGAACTCGATCACAATTAGAGGGTGACGCGACGACACGTGGCCGATCGACCCATGACGACGAGTTGTGGGTTGACCAAGTCAGCGAGGTTAATCCACGATTAAGGGTTGTTTAGCACAACCCTAAACACGAACCAACCTCCTAATTTGGTCCACCAACGAAGGCCCATTAAGGTAATAAAAATAGTGCAGATTCCAAGAATCAAGTACGTCATTATCTACAGTACTCTGACACCCGAGTGCCGACACCCTGACTGACTTGAGCGTTGGAGTGCCTTCTGCAGGTACCATCCCAGCTTGTGAGACCAGACGACCGAGAGAAGGAAGGCGAGGCAGGAAGTTAATAGTGACAGCGATCGACCGAAGGGAGTAGAAGAGCAATCGTTGTCTGGTCTCCAACACCCGTTCGAGAACAATTGGCATCCACCGTGGGGCCGAGAGGATAAGCATGAAGAAGCAACAGTAGATGGTATCAACTCGAAGCATGGCAAGCGAGAGGATGTCAGAAGCGAACCAAGCGGCAATGTTGATCGCTCTGCAGAAAGAGTTAGCTGAGATGAAGAGGGTACATGAGGAAGCTACCAGGAAGAACGAAGATGAAATCAGGAACCTCCGAAAGGAGAACCAGGAGACGAAGAAGCTTGTGGAAAGAGGACCGTCTGTGGACCCGACCAATCAGGTCGGAAGGTCCTTCGCCACCGTTGTCGGCCCTCAGACCGAGAGGGAGCCGAAGAACAAGGTTCTAACCTTGGAGATGGATGGTGAGTCTCGCCCCAATAAATCGCTGAACACGACCGGGACTGCGATGACCGGTCGTCGCCACCCTTTCACTGATGGAAGCTCCTCTTCCAGACAAGTGGAAATGGTTCAACAGGGACTGTTATGATGGAACGACCGACCCTAATGAGCATATGGACACGTATACAACTTACATGAGTTTGTATACCATTGATGACGCGGTCCTATGTCGGGTCTTCCCCACCTCTCTGAAAGGGGGCGCTTTGAGATGGTTCACAAAGCTCCCTCCTAACTCTTTGATAGTTTTGAGACACTGGTGGCCAAGTTCGACGTCCAAATCGCTACCAGTCGACTTCATCACCTAACGTCCACCGTCCTGGTCAACATCCGCCAAGAGAAGGGGGAATCATTGAGGAAGTTCATCGACCGATTTGGGAAGGTCGCCATGAGCATCCGGAATCTGAGTCTTGATGTGGCGATGCACAACATGCTCACGGCCCTCCGACCAGGTCCTTTTGCAGATAGCTTGTGTATGCAACCTGTTGCAAGCTTGGACGAATTGAGGCGTCGGGCCGCCAAGTTCATGCAGCTGGAGGAGTTGCGCGAGTTTAGAAACCAAGCTTGGGCTGAGGCGAGTGGTGAGAAGAAGGATGACAAAGAGCGGCAGGGTAAGTCCAGGTCTGGACGAGGAGATCCCAGGCGGTACAATCGTGGTCCTCGATTCTCGCGATACACAGCCCTCAACGCTAATTGAGGGAAGATTCTACAAGAAGCCCTTAGCACAGAATTGATGCCACCTCCCAGAAGGGCCTTGAGTCCTGATAATGTCGACCGCAGCAAAAAGTGTCGATACCACCAGAACACTGGTCATTCAATCGAAGAGTGTCAGGCCTTAAAAGATAAGATAGAAGAACTGATATATGTCGGGCACTTGCACCGTTTCGTACAAGGCGGCCGCGCCACAAGGCGTTCCCCACGTCGGGAAGAAACGTCAAAGAAAAGGGACTACAGTCCTCCAAGAGCAAGGGACGACGATCGGCGGCAGGAACGTTGCACGAAGAGGGACGACCCTCCAAAGGATGACCGAAGGAGAGGCTGCGAGGTCATAAACACCATAGCTGGAGGATTTGCTGGAGGGGGCAGATCGAACAACGCCAGGAAGAAGCATCTACGAGCGGTACATCAAGTCAACTTCGTGGCCATCCGTCCGAGGATGCCACCTATCACGTTTAGAGATGATGACTTCAAAGGGGTAGACCCCTCCCAGGATGATCTAATGGTGATATCGATCGACATCGACAATATCACCATCATGAAGACCCTGGTGGACCGTGGGAGCTCGGTCGATATCCTCTACTGGAAGACCTTCAAAGCTATGAGGATTCCAATAGAGGAAATGACACCCTACGACGACCATGTGGTCGACTTCTCGGGGGAGCGGGTAGGTACAAAGGGGTACATCGAGCTGTACACCACCTTCGGCCTAGATAAAGCTAGCAAGACTCTGAAGATCAGGTACTTGGTTATTGATGCTAATACCTCGTACAACATCCTGCTAAGGCGATCGTCTCTCAACAAGCTTGGAGCAATTGTGTCCACCCCACACCTCGCGATGAAGTTCCCGTCTCTGTCGGGCGACATCCTGACAATCCATGTGGATCAAAAGATAGCAAGGGAGTGTTACGCAGAGATCCTGCGAGTGGAACCCACTCAGCAGAAGCTCCTTGGCAATCGGTCACCAAGGCAAAAGATGCCTAGGCAAGGGAGGTCTCCTCGAAGAAATGTGCGGCCGGTTGAGCACGCGGTCACCATTATCGATCTTGACCCACGAGAGGTTGAACCGAGGCTAGAGGAGAAGGATGAGTTGCGTCACGTCTCTCTCATCGATGAAGAAAGAAACATGGGTATCGGCACGGATGTGGCAGCCGCTGACGCCAAGCTCATACACCAATCTTTGAAGACAAATGTTGATCTTTTTGCCTGGACGGTCGCCGAGGTGTCAGGCGTTAACCCGGAGGTCATAACCCACAAACTCTCAGTCTACAAAGAAGCGCGCCGATCGCGCAAAAGAAGAGAAACCATGGGAAATAGAAAAGGCTCGCGGCCAGGGCAGAGGCCGACAAGCTCCTAAAAGTCGGTTTCATCCGAGAAGCCCGGTACACAACCTGGTTGGCCAATGTGTCACCAAGTCCAATGGCAAATGTGCGTGGATTACTAGGACTTCAACAAGGCATGCCCGAAGGACTCTTACCCCCTACCGAACATTGACCGACTCATCGATGGGGCAGTCGGGAACAAGGTATAGAGTTTCCTAAACTGATGGAGGAAGACCCAAGCTCACCACACTATGAAAGCCAAGCTT
>Ga0123342_1006843_pt1 | contig 15517 bp, 6 predicted proteins | sample Turbeawhitnodule_FD_89960 | JGI IMG/M metagenome (GOLD analysis project Ga0123342, IMG submission 89960) | Root nodule microbial communities of legume samples collected from Mexico - Turtle bean Mexico white nodule | ecosystem: Host-associated > Plants > Roots > Nodule | place: Mexico: Nepantla... | reverse complement strand
TGGTTAATTAAGGTATATTTTTGTTGTTGTAGTATTTTTTAGATTGCTTTATTGTGAGGTTTTTTAATATTAAAAAATAGTAACTTTCTATTTATATAAAATGTGATTTATTTTCTAATTTTAGAGTATATGTTTAATATTTAAAGAAATTATTTGAAGTTATATTTTTATTTAATTTGTTGTTGTATTTATATTAATATATTTCTATGTATAGTTATTATGTTTATGAGCTATAATTTATTTATTATAATTTTTTATGATTTTTTTCTATTATTAATTACATTATATTTTTTTTAGTATTTTTTATTTTTCATTACTACAGGGTTTTTAATTTTAAAAAATAATATTTTTTATTTATATAAAATTTGATTTATTTTTCAATTTTATATCACATGTTTAATATTTTAAAGAAATTACTTAAAGTTCTGTTTCTTATTGAATTTGTTGAATACATATTTTTTTTTAATTATAATTTTTATATTATACCTATTTACATTTAACATATATTTTTTTCTATTTATAATTTTTAAATTTACGAAATATGTGAAAATTGTTATTTTTAAACAAAAACAACTCATTTTATTATTAATTTTTTTAATTGACAAGGGTAAATCTGTAAAGTAACATTTCATACCTTTAAAAAAAAATAAAATTCTCTCACAACCATCACATCACTCACAAACTCTTATACCCTAACATAGTCCAATTCAAACACCTCACTTTTTTCACACTTTTCTCACGCATCCACTCTCTCAAATCCTCACACATTTTCTTCTTAATCCAAACAGAGCCTAAAAGTGAAATGAAAGTAACACATTTCTTAAAGTGTTTATTATTTTTAGTTAATATTTATTAGTTTTTTAATTTAATAGTTCATTTACGGTTTTATAATTTTTAATTGATAAAAACACATTCAAAATTTATTTAAGTGTTTTAAGTTTCTCTAAATATAATTTTATTATTTATAGACATGTTGGTATTTTATTAATATTTTGCACTCTTATCATTAAATAGTATTGACATCATTCCTACAACAAAATATATTAATTGAATTAATTAAACTGATAAAGAATAGTTAATTAAGATAATTAAATTATTTTAAGTTTGAATTACTTTACGTTTTTATAATTTGTTTGTTTTATTTTAGAAACAAAAGGTGAATATGAGTCCAACATGTTGACGTCTTTTTCAAAGACCTATAAAATTCCTAAAATTAACGCGGTCAAAAAGTAAAGTACCAATAATAATGCAGTACAATGGTGGATAAGTACCATTAATATTTTAATTATTTATTTACTTATTAATGATTTTATTATTGTTAATAAAATTTTGTTGCTCCAGAATTCAAGTCTTATAAATACATATACAACTCATAACTACTATACCAAAAAAAATATTTTGATCATCTTATATTTTTATTATAATATTATTATTGTTATTGTTATTATTATTAATATAATCATTATTCCAATTAATAATATTAGTAGTAATATTAATAATTATAATAATGTTGTTAATAATATTAGTAATATTAATAATCTTAATAATAGTTAATAAAGTTAATAATGATTAATAATATCAATATTAATAATAATATTTAATAATATTTATAATAAAATTAATAATAATATTATTATTAGTCAAATTAGTTAAGATTTTCCTTTTAATATATAATTATATAAAATAAAATTATTATCATTATTTTATTATTATTAAATTAAATTACTAAGTCAATATTTTATTTTCATAAAATACTAATATAAAATTAAAAAAAAATATTATTATAATAAATAATTATCGACGGATACATCAATAAATTTTTGGTTGTGTATATATGTAGGTACTCCGTGGATAATTTTTATAGATAAATTTAAAATTTCTTATAGTGTTAGAACATAAACTTGTTGTAATTTATATTATTTTTCTACCATTCAAACTTTTAATTCATAATCTCAATATCGTATGTACAATTGTTTCAAAATTTATCAATAATACAAACTATACAGGTATACATAAATTCATACAAGAGTTCAAAAATTATGGAGAGAAATCGCCTTATGTGATGGATTATAAAAAGATTAAAATTAAAGATTGTGAAATATAATTTTTTTAATGTTTTCAAGCAAAAACTTCCAATAAAAGTTTCCAATGCACTATTTTAATCTTGAAGAGTTCTTGAAGAATAATAGAATGAATAAGAATGATTGGTAAATGTATATTCATTCCTTACTTTCAAAAATTTCAGATGTTTTAATTAAATTTGAAAACAAAGCTAATTCATTGTGTGTGATAATAGTTGATTATTTTGTTCTTAATTGAATTTAAAAACTTAATAAAAATAATATAATCAATTATTTATGCTTGTAGTTAATTATTTGAAAGTTTTGTATTTGAATCAAACTTCAAATAATGAATTATTAATTAAGGTAGTTGAATATTCAACTTATAGTATTGATTATTGCATAAGATAATCCATCTTTAAAAAAAACACAACAATGTTTATATGCTTTAACATAACCAATTATTATGTTTTTAAATATATTTTTTTATTTTAAAAGAAGGAATTTTTTTAGTCAAGACATAGAGTGATTATACAATGCATAAGTCAAAGTTGACTTATGATTAATGAATGTAACATAAACATTCGTATAATATTAGAGATTAAAAAAAGTGATAATTTTGAATTTTAGAGTAACCAAAAATGAAAAAAAAATAAAAAATTCATAGGACCAAAATCAAACTTATTTATTTTAAATTTAATAAAAATATATTTCTTTAATAAGCTAAGCAACATTATCCATTAACTTCCAACTAGTTATTTTAGTTTTCACAATAATTTATATTTATAAAGTAATAACACTATTTATAATTCACACATAGGTTTGTCTTGCGTTTACTGTTATGACTAATATTTTGTGAATGTTTTGTAATCGATGAAATACTTATTTTAATTACTGTGAAAAAATCAGGTTTAGGATTACTCATATTTTTCGTTAAGGAAACTTGTGTGCTGATATCATTGGTATAATAGGCTTCCATCTAGATTGTTCTTAGAATTCTTTATGAATAGGTATAGTCTACTTATGTATCATTTTTGTTGACATGTGAGTTTTGGTCTAACCCCACAATTTTTTTTTAATAATACTTTTTTTATGTAATGACAAATGATTGTTGTTAGTTGAGATGTCAGCCTAACTGAGATGTCAAGTTACATAATGATGCCCAACATGGAAATGTTTATATAAAAAAAAATATTTATATGATAAAACATAACATTATATTTTATAAAAAGTTATTAAATAAATTATATTCTTCTCAAATTAGGTTAAGTGTATGAAGTTTGCAATTAATAAACTCATTATCCAAATCAATTATAATTAGATACACTATAAACAAAAATTAACTCAAGATAGAGACCCATAATAAAAAATGTAATTAGATTGAATTCGGTGGGAAGAGTTTAAGGTTGAATACAACTTATTTACATATTTTTTTTTTCAGTTTGCTTTGCTATTTTTTTTAATTAATAAAAAATAAAAATTAATATTATATTATAATTTGTGTGATTTGATACTGTTATTACTTAATAAGGTGGTTTAGTTGAAGAGAACTTGAATTAAGACAAAGAGATAAAGACAAAGTAGACAAAACGGCGTTGGAGAATGTAAGAGGAACATGCCAGCCACATCCACATTATCTTATTATTATTATACCTTTTTTTCTTATTTCTATTGCGTTTGTCACATAATGAAAACAAAGATGCTTTATTTTATTTCATACCTTATGTTAAAAATGTTTATTAAACAATAATGTCGATGTTTATACGGTTGTTTACATAACCTATATAAATAAATAAAGCAAGATTTTAATTTTCAAATATTTTTATTATAAAAAAATTACAGCACTCATCTTTTAACTTCAATTACATTAGTCATCTACACCACTTTGTTATATTGTATATTTTAAATTGATTTTTATCTTTATTTCATTAACTTTTATCTATCTAAATTGAAAATATTGCTAGTGTGAAAAACTTATAATTGATATTTATTTTATTAATTGAATAAATTCACGAAAACATTCAATTTTTTTAGTTAGAACAACTAAATATACTTCATCTTCTCTATCATAAATAAATAATAATTTGTATGGTGTCCTTGGAAAAAAATAATTGAAAGTGAAAAGGTGGTGGCTAAAGAAACTTTGAGCTTATAGAAGTCACCCTTTGGATGAAGATGAAAAGATAAACTAAGTCTAAAGCAAAGGAGTTACAAAGCAAAGAAATAAGGAAGATTCCTTATTTTATTGGAATCACTATCACTTTTTCATTGAAAGAATAGAAGATTATTAAATTGTGTGCAAAAAAATGCTCGTGGGGTGCATATTGTATGCAACGTAAAAGGTTGCCTTTTGCCATTCTTGAATTGTCAACCACAATATGAACTCTTCAATAAATAAAAAATTATGTCTAACTTTGGAAAAAGGTTTCAAATAGTATATACCCATCAAACTTCACTTTACATGTTTACATGTAGGTTTTCCAATTTGGTTTCACTCATTGAGGTAACTCAATTTTATTTTTTGATAGGTATTAGAGTTTCAGTAAGATTTGTTCAAATTATAGTATCATTCACTCCTATATGTTGTTATTATTCAACCCTTTACAAATCTAAATTTTATAATTAAGATGTTTAATACTTAATATAAGAGATAATACTTTAAACAAATAATATTTAAGATTAAATTAAATTTTATTTTTGACTGTTGTCAATAGTGAGTTTCTTTGGTTAATTTTGGGCAAGGAATAACTCGTAGTTTTTTGTTGGAAGTTTGGAATCGATTGGGTGTGAGATACTATCTTATCTCTCTTCTTAATTTTTATATAAGAGTTTCATCACTCCTAAAGTAATATATATTTATTTATTATTTTTCACTTAAGAGTAATATATATTTATTATTTTTTACTGATAAAAAAAACTTTATTTTATAATAATACACTTTGTCATGTGAGATGACGTAACATGAAGAAGAATTTTAACCAATCTTAAAAATTCTTTTGATTTTATCTAATTTGCTAAAACTTTATTAGAAAAGGAAAATACTAGTTTAATCTTCATATTCTGAGGGTCTAAAACGTTATATGTGCTCATTTAATAACAAAATCTTTTTTTATTTATGTTTTTTCTTATATTTCAATAAAAGAGGGACACACTTTGTTAAAGAAAAAACTACCAAAGAGAAAATATTACTTTTTTTTAAGTTGTATGTAACTTTCAATTAGAATGCAGGAAAAGAGTCAATATATAATATTTAATTAAGAATAAAAGGTTTGATTTTTTCAAAATCAGGGTTTTAAAACAGTCGAGTGGGAGTTTCAAAAATCATTGGAATATGGGTTTCAAAACCACTGAGAATAGTAGGGTTTCAAAACCATCAGAAAATAATTTTTTTTAAGGATTCGTAAAAATTATCGATAATGTTGGATCTTCTAAAGGAAAGACAAACTACAAATAACACATTTAACAAGAGTTAAAATCACCAAAAATATCAAATATAACCCGTTAAAATTAATTTTTCTTGTACTGCACGATGCATTATTTATACCAATAATCTTATTCTTAAATATAACTATACATATTTGCATTTTAAAAACTTGTATAAAAATTACATAAACTTTTATATTATTTGTATACTTTTTAGTTGATAAATAATAATACAAATGATTTCTTATGATAACTTCACTTGATAAAACGTATAAAATTATTTAAATAATTTTTTATCTATATCTTTTTTTATCTATAAATTGTGAGCTTTTGATGAAGCCACCCCAACATTTTGAAAATGATTGAATAAAGTTAATATAATTCAATTATGACATATTCAATACTAGGTCCCACCTAGGTAAGAGCCTTAAGAATAGCTGATTTTCCAACCCCAGCATTCATTTTGACTAGGATTCACTTTGGTCCACAAAAGATTTTTATTATTCAAAATAAAGAAAACAGGTCACTTTTGGTGCCTCAATATATTCTTTAAAATAATAATAATAATAATAATAATAATGTGTGGTTTATATAATAATTAGAGCTAAAAGTTATTTAGAAAATTTAGTTACGAGAATAAAATAGAAATTGTATGAAGAAAGATGTACAGAGATATGCTTTTGGACAAACTTTTGGGAAACAAAGAAAAATAAGTTTAATCTAAAGATAAAATTATCTTATAAACAAATTAAAAATAAATAAAAAGTTGTATGAAAAAACTTATACATATAACCTAATTTCGGTTTACAAATAAACTTATTTTATTTTAATTACTTTCCCAAAATTACTTATAAAAAAGTTCGTTTAAACATGCATTTTAACACCCAAAATCAATATCTTTTTTTATAGATGTGTAGCCCCATCACATGCTTTCTTTATGGGTATCGATCTCAAATCAATTACTAATCTATCAAATTTAAAGTTACAAATTTTGTTCGTATGTATTTTACTGAGATAAAATGTCTAGTAACATATATAAAAATATTATTCTTGATATGTAAATAATATATTTAAGTCAAAGAAGTTACAAATTAAATGGGCGAGTCCAAATAAAATAAAATAAACTTTTGAACATAAAGTAGTTTGAAAAATAGCAATAGTAGCAACGTGGTGCCCACATTCACTTCCTTTTTCATGAGTTAATTCTTTTTTATATTCAATGAGTCTGACATGAACAGCTTTGTTGTTTTCATCATTTAGTCGTTGACTTTAGTTACTATGAATCATCATTCTTTCTTTTCCATATCAACTTTCAAACAAAAGTATCCAATGTTTACTTCTTACCAACACTCTTAACTTAGTTTTATACATTCCTCACTACAAGAACATGAATTTCACAAAGGTTAAGATGGTTTTCACATGCAGTAAATTAGTGTTATTACAATCACCATTTCTCCACGGATCATTCTTCCCCTCCATCACTCTATAAACTTATCCACTTCTCACTATCTCAGTTATTCAATCCTTTCATTTTTCCGATTTTATTAGTAATTTAAGTTAGTTCTAGTACGATTCATAAGTTAGGGTTAATTATCATTATTTTTATTTTTTAAGAAATTTTTTTATATTTTTTGTTGAACCTTTAATGTTATACGCCAACGTGCAAGGTTTAAAAGAAATTCAATTATGTCTTAATCATGCATTGTAAATCATTTGACATGTTACTGATTAATAACGTTTTAGAATATTTTACAAGTTCTATAAGTCATGTCGAGAGGTCGAGAGTTTATTATCGACTTCTCGACATCTCAATTCTTTAGTTCTTTCATTCTTAGTTCTTATCCCTAATGAATAATATCTACAAAGATATTTCAATACTCAAATTAATTAGAGTATAATTTGAAAATATTATAATTAATTCATCATTATCTTTATTTCTTGGATATTTTTTGGTTGGAATTTATTGTTATAGACAGAATGTACTGGCTAAAAAAAATTCAATTACGTCTTAATTATACTTTACAGATAATTTGATAATTTGACGTGTTATTGATTAATGATATTTTATAATATGTTGTAAGTTTTCTCTGGTACAAATACTTTTTAAATTTTCTTATTTTCCGATAGTGGAGTGTAAAAATAAGATGGACCTAGTGTGGTACCTATAGCAACTAGATAGAAAGTTCCCGTGATCATGATGAAGCCTTATATTCTGTATTTGACGTGTTACTGTTTACGTTCACTGTTCAAAATTTCCTGTTTCTGCATTATTTTCATTTCCCTTTTTCTCCTCACTTTCACGTTCAGCCACACCATTCCAGAGAATGTTGAACCTCAGAGACAAAATTAATCAAATAAAGTTTACACAACTTTTCCTATTACACTCCCCCCACTTGTTAAATTCACTTCCCCTTTCTTTGTTTTCAGTGTGGAATTGCCATATTAACCTTAACTTTTTTCTTTTCTTCAAAACATCATGTTCACTCACACTCTCTCTTTCTCCAAAGACTAGACACGGACAATGACACTTTTAACCTTATAATAACTATTCATTTAACTCACTCTATAAACCTATCCTCTCTCTCTTTTCTGAAAAATAAACAAAGTTTAATTAAAAAATAATTTAAAAAAGTACTCTATGAAAAGAAATTCTAGAAAATATTGTCTGAAAGTTACTTTTCAAAATTCTAGAAACTACTTTTCTGCAACTATACAATAAAAGGGAAGCCAAAATGAAAAAAAAAAAGATTTTAGGTTTTATACTTAGTAATCAAATAAAAATCCAAGGAAAGGGGAGTGAATATAGTAAAACAATAAACAGGCCCAACTTTTCCTCTTGCGTTGTTTCGGAACTGTTACTAAAAGAGTTACAATCTAATTAATCTAATTTCTCCTTGTCAGATTTTAGATTTGACAATTCAATTCAATTTTAGATTTTCCATTTAAAGCAATTCTATTTGTTAAATAAACAAAAGAAGCAGAAATAATAATAAAAAAAAACTATATCCCAAGGAATCAGGTTCTGTTCTCTGACATTCATTTTAAATAGTTTTATAGCTTAAATGATTTTAATCTCTAATATATAATTCATTAATTAGTTTTTTTTATCAATATTTAATAAATTGAAAATTTTGATTTAAATGTATGATATTATTACCTGTCTACTAGTTTGAAATATGTATTATTCAATTTGGAGAGTAATTATATGCATTATATTTCTTTTGTTATTTGTGCAGATATTATAATAACAAAAATTATAAGATCAAACACAAATTCAAAAATATTTTAAATTTAAACCAAAAATTTTAAATTTGTTAAACACCTAATTTGAAAAAAATGTAGATACATAAAATATAAATTGATCATATATATTAAAGATCTCCAACTTTTTAAACCTAATTTTACATATATTCATCAACGATTATGTTTTCCCACTTTTATCAATTCCATGAGCAAAATAGATTAAAAAAATTAAAAAATAGTAAAACCCAACAAAATTGCAACATAATCTGAAATTAAATAAGAGAATGACTAATTAATATGTTTTAAGATGAAAAAAAAATTTGAAACAATTAAATTGGGTTTTATTTGGGTATGTGGCATGTAAGTATGAACGCATGCGTGTGAGTGAGACAAATCAATATAAAAAAATCCTTTGTCTCCTTTCTATCTTTTGCTATCCTAAGAAAATTATTTTAAATATTTTTTAAAGAAAAAGGAAAATATTTTAAGTGGAAAATTTAAAAAAACACAATTTAATCCCTTCCTTGTTGTGTCTGTAGGCTAAAAAACTGAGTCCAATTGGAAATTCCTTTCACACTGCAAAAGTAGGTAACTTTATTATAATAATATTTTAAGTTCAAAAATAAAATAAATATAATTAAAATATTAATATTGTATACTGTTAAGCGTATTTTTTGGTACTTTTTTTGAAAATTAACTCAATGAATCTGGATTTGCAAGGTAGTTTGAAAATATGTGAATAAGAGATGGTAGAATTTATTTGACACAAAATATAAAAATATTAAAAATAATTAAATACGAGTTAAATCACTAATCAAGATGTTGAAGCTCAACAACTTCTTCACAAACATAATAGGTATATGCCAAACCAACTTTTGTTTTTAAGTTTGATTTAAAAAGCAAACACTTAAGATAACACAACTAAATTTAAAAATTGTAAAATAATAAAAAGAAAACATGTCAATTAAAAAGAAATATAATATTTTTTGTAATTTATTATAGTTATTAAAAATAATTGTTAATAATTTTTTAGTGTATCTTGCTATTATACATATTAAAGTAGTGAAATATAATTGTTTTCATTGTAGTATCATCAAAGTCGTTGTAGTATAGTGGTAAGTATTCCCGCCTGTCACGCGGGTGACCCGGGTTCGATCCCCGGCAACGGCGTTTTTTTAATTTTTTGAAAAGAATTGTTTTTTTTTTCTTAAAAAAATTGCTGAAACAGTGTTCATGGTGCTTTTGTTGTACTAAATTTGATAAACATGTTCTTGTGGTTTAGTTTTATTTTAAGAGATAAATAAATTATTATTTATTTATACTATAAATATAAATACAAAATAACCTATCTTTTTCATAAATCTGTTTTTTTATTTTACATTTATATATTATGTGTTAAGACACTCTAGATATCTCCCATAATATTATTCTTTTGTACTTAAAATAAAAAAGAAAGAGAAAATATACTTCACATTTTCGTTTTCAAACTTGCTTGAAAGATTTAGAAACAGACAAAGAATTCGATACTGGTGATTTTTGTGATGTAAGTGCCTATGAATTCAGGGCTCGACACGTGTCCCTGAAGCTATAGGGTGCAGGAACTGAGCCAGCTCCAAACTATTGGAACCAATTAAAAATCTAAAGTCCAATTTATATATTTAAGAATAAAATTATATGAATAAAATAAAGTCGGTACAATGTATATATTTATTTTATCCTATTTAACAAGGGATAAAACAAAGAAAAATGTAGATATAATAGATGACAAAATATAGTAATAAAAAATACATAGAATTTTTTTTAATAGGTATTAATGAAATGTCAGATTATGTATTATCATTCTTCAGCATTTTCTAGTAAAATTAGTTGAAATCAGATTTTTTTTTTACTTGTTGAATAGGTTTAAACTAGAAAGACCTTTTTGCAATTTTATATGGCTTTTGGGTTTCCAACTTTGCTTCTGAGTTCATTTCACCGAAGAAGACACCACATGAATAAGGTTCTACTTAGGTAAACTATTTTACAAATAATATTTTTAATTTATTATAAAGTAATTTTAATTTATAAAAAATTATTTCATCTCTGTTTTTTTATTTTATATACTAGAAATACTCAGCAACAAATTTATCCAAAGTCGGTAAAAAGGAACTTAATGTAAACACTTTTAAGATGTTTTTTTTATAAATTAAAATTAATATGTTCTTAAATTAGTTTGTGATTTCTCTTTATATATTAATTTCTTTAAAATCATATTTTTAATTTATGAATCAGTTAATTTTGTGTTTATGGTAGAGTTTTTTATCTTATAGGTTTTCATAAAAAGTTATACTGATAAGGAATAGAGTTTTTAAATATAATAAAATATTCAATTTTGTGTTCATATAAATGAAAAAAAATCAGTAAAAGAGTAAAAAAAATATAACTCATTTTAATTATATGGAGATGTGTTTCCCCATGTAGAGAGGTATGGGATGAGAATGAAAAGGCATGAAGATGAAGATGCTTTAAAGTTATAAAGGGACAAACATAAGTGGACAAACTTCCTCACTCTACTTGGATAATGTGATGCATTATGAATCATGCTATGTAACACACACACAAAATATTAGATGGGGTATCTATTATATATATATTCCTCATATTTTATATCATTGGATTTGATAAAATGAATATTTGTTTTTAATGACTATATGGTGATTTTTAATATTACATTGTAAATATATTAACTCTTATAATAAAAATATTAGAAAAGGTGTACTACAATAAATACAAATCAATCTTTTACCATAGCACTTAAATAAAAATATTTAATTTATTATGAATTGTTCAGTTAAACAATATCAGTTGGAAGATTTAGAGATGAAAAACCATCAAATCAAATTATCTCTCGTCCTACTAATTATTTTATTTTAACAAAGCTTTGATTACAAATATTACAAATGTGAGATTATAAAATTATACATCAATTCAAGAAAATCATGAAATAAAAATCAGATTTTAGACACAAAAAATAATTAGTTGCTTTAACTACTAAATTAGAGATATTTTAAAAACTAAAAATATTTTGATTTCTAAATTAGTTTCTATTATTGTTAAATGATTTCTAAATTGGTGTTTAATTAGCAACCAAGTTTTTTGTTACCAAATTTATAATATAAATAATTGGTACCAAAAACATTGGTGACTAATTAGACACCAATTTAGAAACAATTTAACAATAATAAAAACTAATTTAGAAACCAAAATTTTTTTAAGTCTCTAAAATGGTTTATAATTAGTCACTATAACCACTAATTATTTTTTGTTTCTAAAAATTTATTTCTATTTAATGATTTTCTTGTATTGCATGTTATTAACATTTAATAAATATAAATATAAATAGTAAAATTTTAATAAAATTGTTAAAATCCAATAATTTAGTTGACTTGATTAATATGTATGAAGAGTGTTTTTTTAGAAAAATAATCACTTAATTAAACTAACTAACTTTATCATTTGAGCACATTGCAATTACATACAATACCACTTATTGATATGACTTACAAACTGTAAAAAAAATAAATCACTTGAAACACATTGAAGTATAAAGGAAATGAGAACGTTGAAAGAATAATTAAATTTATCTTAGTAAAAACACTATAAGAACATATTATATATCTAATTTGAAGTTAAAAATATGGATATTCAAAACAAAAGTTGTTATAAACTAAATATCTTAAATCCATTTAAGGGCAACGGCTTTTTATAAATTAAAGTTAGTTTATTATAAATTATAAACAAAAAACTTTAAAAAAAATATGTGATCAAATCTCAATAAATTAGTTTATACATAAAATAACTATAATTTTTAAAAAAGTATTTATTATTATTATTTTAAAGTGTTATGAAAAAAAAATATTTATATATATATATATATATATTTAATATAATAGATTTAATTAGTCGCATTTTTATATTTTAAGTATAACGGTTTGATTTAATTTTATATTACCACTTCTTCAGATCAAACATACAATATTTTGTTTAATTCAGTTTTAATTTAATATAACGAAACAAATATTTTATTTTGATTTTGGACAAACTGATTTTTGTTACTATAAAGTTATTCATATCCTATAATAAAAAAATGTTAAATAAAATATCTATTATCGATTTTCTTATAACCATTAACATATTCATTTTTTTTACTTGCTCTCACTAGATAAATTATATAAGTTTTATTTAAAATTTACAATGGTCATGTTTTTAATAAAGAAATACACTTAACAGTTGTTAACTCCAAATATATAATATTATATTTTTATAAACAAACAATTTTATTCAGTTCTTAATTTTGAAACTAAAAACTAAACTCAATAATAGAATGAAAAAAAATAATTTTTTAATAGATTTACGATTTTTTGTTATATATTTGGATGGGTTATGTTTTAAAAAGTTATCCCAAAGTTTTTTGTATTACCCACTAATATGTCACCTAAAGTAGTTAAGCCCAACAACAACACCAAGGCTTCAGATTTACCCCATGCAGCTATATTCCCGTCAGTAACTGTAATATTGAATGATTTTTTTTTTTTTTTTCTGTATAGTAATGGTTTTTCTTTGAGAAATATACTCATCTTTCTGGGTATTTTCTAAATTTATCTCTTATATTTCTCTTAATCTTTACATTCGTTTCAGTATTTATTTATATTTTAAATTATTAAAATATTTATATTATTTTATTTTATTTTATTTTTTGTCTTTTTTTGTATACAACTTTTTTGTTCTCTCTCAAATTTTCAACTGGTTTAATATGTATAAAGTTTACTCAGATTTTCAGAGTATTTTTTTTCCTCTTAAGAGAACATTGATTACATAATGTTTCTTTTTAGGATTTTGTTGAAATGGTGTATAGAATACAAACATTAATTAATTTCAATTAATCAAATAATTCATAAGGTATACACTTCTATTTTTACTCATTTTTAATATTTTTATATTTTTATATATTGTTACTTGTTTTTTTCATTAAAATGTGTGAATTTCAATTTTAAGTGTGCAAACCTTTTCATATCATGTTTTTTGAGATTTGTGATTTTTTTTATATATTTGATATTAAAAAATATGTATTATTTTAATATTGAATATTTGATAATATCATGTTTCTTAGTTTATTATAAGTGGGTGTCACTAACAACTTAAACACGAAAGAACACGAGAAGATAAAAATCATCAATCTTACTTAAGTAAGTAATATTTGTTACTTAAGTAGTCGATATTGCTTAAGCAACTAATAATGCTTGTTTGAGTGAATGGATATGTAATAGGAAGTATAACGCTAACTTAAATGGATAGAAATGTTATGAAAAAACTTATTTTATACCAACTTTATTGGTTTAATGGTTAAAAAGTTCTATATATACTCATAAGACCTATATTTGATTTCTCTTAAAAAAAAAATATTAATAATAAATAAAAATGTAATGAGAAGAAAAGTAATATAAATATCCTAAATTTCTCTTTAATAACTATAACAGACTATATTTAACAAAGTACACAAGATCATAAAATCCAAACTTATTGATTTAGTTAATATATAAATTTTTTTAAAAATATAACTAATTGAAAACATAAATTCAATGAATTAAACATCTAAAAGATCAATCTAAGATAAGATGCATAAAGTAGAATTATCACAATTTATTATAAATACAAATTTATTTAAACTTATCATATTAATTAATCATAATCTCACACAATTTTAATCACAAAATCATAATCCTAAAACACGTATAGAAATAGGAGTGAGACATAGAGAAGAATTCGTAAAAGGAAAGCACAGATTGAATTCAAATTCTAATCTCAATTATTGGAATCTTGAATTGATTAAAAAATTTAGTTTTCTATAACAATCATCATAAAAGAACGAACGAAGAAATCAAGAACCATTAAAAAACATAAAAGAGAATATGAAAAATAAAAGAAAATGAGAGAAACTTCAAATGCAAGAAACTGAAAGTGTAAAATGTGAATTAATATCTCTAAACTACTAGGTAAATAACTTATACTACTGTGTTTATTTCATAAATCTCTTAATATAAATCTGAATTAGAAAGAAAACTTGTGCACAGACATAAACTTATAATAGACTTTTTATCCTGAAAAAGAATTGAAAGACTTCAACCGAAGAGAGATAAACGTATAAATATTTGTCTCATCTTTCCATAACCATCAAATTCATTTAAATCCAAATTTTGTAGTCATTTATAAATTGTGAAAAAAAAAACTTGAAGTAAAAAATAAATTTAAAAATAAACAAAATTAAAAAAACTAAACTCAATTAGATTAAATAGCCAACAATTTAATAAATATGTGTACTAAGTAAAAAAAATTCCTTCACCAACTTACTACACATATTTATTAAATTGTTGACTATTTAATCTAATTGAGCTTAGTTTTTTAAGAAGGAGGAGGTTGCAGGGTGGGATTTTGGGTGGGATTGTCAACTTTGGTGAGGATTATCTCTGTCTGATGCGTAAGGTGTAGACGCATATAAAAGGGATTTTTTTGTTGTTATGTATTTGTTTTTGCCTGGAAGGATGTTAGAGCCTATTTGTGGGATGATGTATACTTGTTTTGATGAATTATTTTATCTCTCTTATATATCAGTTTTTTTATATTTGATTTGTTCACTACAAGAAAATCATGAAATAGAAACCAATTTCTAGAAACCAAAATAATTAGTTGCAATAGTAACTAAATTAGAGACCATTTTAGAAACTAAAAAGAAATTTGGTTTCTAAATTAGTTTC
>Ga0123342_1006842_pt1 | contig 15519 bp, 6 predicted proteins | sample Turbeawhitnodule_FD_89960 | JGI IMG/M metagenome (GOLD analysis project Ga0123342, IMG submission 89960) | Root nodule microbial communities of legume samples collected from Mexico - Turtle bean Mexico white nodule | ecosystem: Host-associated > Plants > Roots > Nodule | place: Mexico: Nepantla... | reverse complement strand
TTAGACTTAAAAATATATATATATATATATATATATATATATATATATTATGTTACTTTAATCAGTTTTTTTTATTTATAATTGATATACTAATTTATTTTTCTGAATATTTTAATAAGATTGTTTGTTTCAAGAAACTTTACAGGTATGTCAATTACCTTATACTTATTCTTCCAATCACATGTACTAAATTGTATAATTATTCGTCACACAATTGTTACATGAATGTAAAATTAATTGTTTCCTAAAAGTCTGTTATTCATTTTCAATTTTGAATATATGTTGTTGTAATGAGGTAATTTTTTCGTCCAACTTTAATAAAATTCTTTTGTTTTCATTATTTTTGTGTACATTTTAACAGTAAGTATTTTTCTGTAGTACTTATATTTTTTATTTTCTTATTTAAATGGTTAGAATTTGAATATAATATTCTAAGGCCCAAAATAAGCAATTAGAGCAACACTTGTTTTGTTTAATTATTATTGTTTCTTATATGTTATGTCTTATAATTAATTTTTATTTAATCATGCTTCGTTTTTATACTTTATATCTCATACCTTAAATGCATTATATACGTTACTCTATTGAGTATATATCAACATTATACTCAACAAAACAAGATAAAAGCTACATCATTTAATATTTTCAAGCATTTTGTTAATTTATACATGTGTGCATTAAACAGGTGTCAGAGTAATTAACTGAATAACTTATTTTATTCTTTTTGAGATAGAGTGTGCCCTTTCTTAATCCTTTATACATTTTTTTTTTCAAATTTACTTTACTCTTCCTATGCAGAGTTAGTGCAACAGGTAATCATTTCATCCCAATATTAACCATGTCAATAACTTTTAGGATTCCCAAAATATTTTTTTACAAAATAAAAATTTATTTATTTTTAACTTTATTTAAATTTTAACCTTTGGATTTAAATCCTTGTTATTTTTATTATTTATGTAAAATAATTATATGTTGTCTGTAATGTATTTTGTTTGGGACGAGGTCTTTATCATTTTATTTGATTTTTTTATGTTATGTTTCTTATTATTAAACTTCTTAAAGGTTGACAAATTCATTATTCCAAAACATTTATTAAATAAAATAAATAAATAAATATTTAAAGACTTTGTTTATTGATACATGCGTGTTTTCCATACATCTCATAACAATCAACTCAGGAATTTATTTTGTTCTTTTTTCATATTCACTTTTTCTTTTTTAGATTCATTGTGACCTACTTGATTTTGTTTTTTTCATATACACGTGGCTGATGTGGTTTCTCTCTCACGGTTTTCAAAATATTCATTCTTCTTCCCTATCAAATTTGGTAGATTTATATAATCATTTCATTTCAATATTAAACATTAATAATTTAAATTTCGGATTCCTAAAATCATTTTTTACACAATTGAAATTTAATTCAATCAATATTATTTAAATTTTAACTTTTTTTTATTAAAATTCAATACTATAAATATTATATATATTTATATTATATTTAAGTAATTATATTGACATAATGTACATATAACAATATTATTCATTTTTACGTTATTGCAAACATTGAAACTTAAAATATTTTATATATGATTTACAACTATTTCCATGTTTTACCTACATGTTAATTGTTTGGTGGATATAATTATTGTTATTTTTGTTAAATAAATGTAATTTCATTTTAATTGTTATTTTTTAATATTAATTAATGTTGTACTTGAAATGAAACATACGGTTTTTTGTTGCAATGGACAAACCAAAGGTCATAAAATATGTTATAAATAGTTACACCAAAAGTCATAACATTGTGCGATTTTTTATTATTCACAATCGTACTTTTCTTCTTTGTTCCTCTATAAAATCTTCTTCTCTCCTACTTCCTTCTTGGTGTTTTTGCTATTATTCACTTTTTCTCCTACTTACTTCTTAGTGTTTTCTCCATTATTCATTTAATGGCGCCCAGTACTGAAGAAATCATTAGACTTGAAACAAGAGGAGTCTTTTGGTCCATGAACAGTCGTGGTAAAGTATGTATATTTTTCTTTTTTTTCTTAAATTTGTCCTTTTAAACAGTTTCTTCATTTCCTGACTTTTTATTCTTTATTTTAAAATCAATAGCTTGGTTATGTTGATCGCGCTTTCGCCATTGAGTTTCAAAAAGAACTTAGAGAGGAGTCGACGCTTGCAGATTCAGCAGGGAACATCCATATAGTGCAATATAACGAAAATTTATTGTCGCCGAAAATGTTGCATGGATGGTGGAGTTTGACTGATTTTAATGGCTTCACAGGTGATCACTATATGTTATTCCGTTACGTGGGTCAGAATGCTTTCCATATAACTGTTTATATGGATGACGTCCGTGAAAGTGGAGTAAATCGTTATTTGGAGGAAATTGAACGGAAGGAACCCTTAAGCATTGGTCCCTTTGACCATTTTACCATAAAGTTGTCTCGATTAAGTATCAAAGCTAGTTATCTGGTTAGTATAACATTCATTTCTTTTAAAATGCCTTATATTATATTCTACTTCATTTCTTTTTTACTTATTATTTCGATATTGTTGTATGATCTTCCTGCGCCATTTGCACAATATATTCGACAAGGGAGATTCAATAAGGTTACTCTCCATGGTCTACTAATGTAGGTGAAATGCAAGGTGTTGAAAGAGAAGTTTCCTTCTAGACGTATTAAACTTGGCAACGGGTGGAAGAATTTTTGTCGTCTTCATTCTTTCTGTGAAGGAGACAAGATTATCTTTGAATTTGATACCAGAAATCCTTCTTCTCATATCAGGGTTTTGTTACTTATTTTTATTCACCGTTTAAGCTATCATGGATAATTTCTTTTAATATTCTCTTAGGATAACAGTTACTCGTGCTTACGAAAGATCAAACATATTTATTTTTGTGCTTCCACTTTGTTGGAAACCTAAATAGTTAAGTGTTTTTTTATGTTTATATTGACTATATGTTTATCTTTAGTAGTATTCATATTCTATTTGTTCATGCATTACTTCCATTGTGAATACATAAACTATTACAATTTTGTTTCATTATCTGACATATTTATAATGTGTTGGCATTATTACATATGTTTAACGCTATAACAATTGTCAATATATTAAAGTCATAAAAATTTTTGATCATATTTTTTATTTTATGGAAGAATGCTTATATTCATTTTACTCTTTATATATTGTTTATTATTAATTAATCATTGAAGTATTAAGTTTGTTGTTGTTTTTTTTTAGAAACCTGCTGATGCATATATGTTTATTTTTGCTGTATATTTTTTAAGATCTTTAGTTATTTATAGTATTTCATTATATTTATATTTCATCATATTTTATTTGTATTGTATTACATTTTAATTTATATGACAAAAGGTAACTTCATAATTTAATATGATTTCCTTCTACAATATGTTTATAGAAGAAACACACATTTACTTTTATTATAAGTGTACTTGGTGTAATATAATGAATTATTTGTTTAATTGCAATAACTATTCTGATAGATTTTTGCAGATTAACTTACAACATGAAGTTAGTGAAGAGTATTTCATTTTCACCATACATATCTCATGAGAACATAATATTAGATAATTATTTGTACTCATGAGAACATAATATTAGATAATTATTTGTACAGTGTAAACCCTAGATTTATTCAAGTTATTGTATTTGAAGTTGTAACATGATAGGGTAAAAATGTGTGGGTTGGGAATACATCATTTTCAGAAAATAAAAGGCTAAAGAGTTTCCACGTTCTCAAGCACCAAGTTGCGTCTATGTTTAAGGCCTGCATGAAGACACAACCATTGCATTCAAGGTTTACCAGTTAGGTGCGCCTACGTCACTCTATTAATGGCTACCATTCAAAGCTTATCGCACTCACTCTTCTCTTCGTTATAACACATACGTGCTTATATATATGTGTGCAAATTTTGAGAGCATGAAAAAGTGCAGCAATGACCACTCCTTCTAAGCCTCTACCTTTATTCTTTGCTCTTACTATTATCTTCCTCATTCCCTTCATTTCTCTACTCAACAATCACTTCTCTGTCATCACCGCCATAAAACTCATTTGCAGACAAACATATAAACCCCCTCATGCCAAACAAAATGGCCTCGTCAAAAGTTCCAATGAAAGAGACAAATCTCGTCTTTGGAGGGAACCCTTCATTGGCTTCAAAAATATAGATGACTCATCTTCCATTTCTAGACCAATATCTCCTAATATAAGCGATTGTTTTCCTGTTGAGTTACCTTCTAATGCAATTACACCTGCCCATTGCTGTCCATCTAAACCATCTTTCTCCAAGATCTTAGATTTCAAAGATTTTGCTTCTCCCAGTACCACACTGAGAGTAAGAAAACCATTCCACTTGCTAGATAATGAGGATATAGCCAAATTTGAAAAGGGCATTGCACTTATGAAAGCCCTCCCCGATGATGACCCTCGTAGCTTTATTCAACAAGCTAAGGTCCATTGCGCTTATTGTAATGGAGCCTATCACCTGTCTCATCCTTTCCAAGACACAAAACTCGACATTCACAGGTCTTGGTTTTTCTTTCCCTTCCACCGTTGGTACATTTACTTCTTTGAACGAATTTTGGGGAACTTGATTGGTGACCCTAACTTTGCTTTACCATTTTGGAGTTGGGATTCTATAGAGGGCATGCAAATGCCATCGTATTTCGCAAACCCTAACTCGTCACTTTATCACAAACTCCGACACCAGAAACACCTGCCACCCCACGTGGTGGACCTGAACTATGCAAGTGAAAGTAGCTATGTCCCTTCTCATCAACAAGTTTCGTATAATTTAGCCACCATGTACAGACAAATGGTGCTAGCAAGTACCACGGAATTGTTCATGGGAGGCCCTTTTCGACTAGGGGATAACCCTCGTCCTGGTCCTGGTTCTGTGGAGGCTGCTCCACATAACACCGTTCATACATGGGTTGGTGGAGCCGAAACTCCAAACCATGAGGACATGGGAACGTTCTACACAGCTGCTAGAGACCCCATTTTCTATGGTCATCACTCGAACTTGGATCGAATGTGGGCGATATGGAAAACACTGGGAGAAGGAAGAAAGGACTATAGTGATGAAGATTGGTTAGATTCTGAGTTTTTCTTCTACGATGAGAATGCTAATTTTGTTCGTGTTAAGGTAAGAGATTGCGTTGATACTAAAAGCTTGGGGTATGTGTACCAAGATGTTGATCTTGCATGGTTGCGTACGCCACCCACATCACGAAAAAGTAAGCTACTGAGACAAAGGAAGAAGGCTAAAGTTTGGAGTTCGAAGCCAAGAAAGTTTCCTCTGGTTTTGGATTCCGTAACAAGTGTAATTGTTAAGAGGGCGAAGAAATGGAGGAGCAAGGAAGAGAAAGAAGAAGAGGAAGAGGTTTTGGTGATAGAAGGGATTGAGTTTGGAAGTGATAAATTTGTTAAGTTTGATATTCATGTTGATGATGATGAAGACAGGTTGAGTAATCCAGATGAGACAGAATTTGTGGGAAGTTTTGTGAGTCTGTACCATGGACGTGGCCATAAAATCAGCACTAGCTTTAAAGTAGGAATTTCAAAAGTTCTGGAGAATTTAGAAGCTGAAGAAGACGATGATTTGCTGGTTACTTTGGTACCTAAGCTGGGAAAAGGAGATGTAATCATAGGAAGCATCAAAATTCAGTTTATTCCAAAACAGTAGACTTATATTATATTTTCTGTGTATTAAAATTATTCTTTTCACAAAGGAAAATGTTTCTTTTGTAACTCTCAAAATATTACATTAATTCACAATCCACTTTAATAATATAATAATATATACTAAAATTAAAATGTAGCAAAACAAAACAATAAAACATATATACTTGACAACTCATTATAATAATATAATAATATAATAATATTTTAAATTAAAAAATAAATTAAATAAAATATTTCAAGTGGTGATGATTGTTTGTGAACTTGTTACTAACGAGATAAAAAATAAAGTACATATGTGGAGGTATGCGACCCAAAAATATGAGGTATGGATGTGCAAATAAGATTATTTTAAAAGATGAAGATAATTTTTTCTTTAAATTTTTTTAAAAAATAAAATGGATTTTTCACTATTAATGAAGAAGATACAAGAATAATTTGAACCTGTGGGCCACACTAACTTGAAAGTGCCTTGTGCATCACTTGGTAGTACCCATTCAGATTTGGAAAAAAAAATAGACAGTTGTGAAAAATTGGCCCATATATCACCCATCATAAATCAATCACTATATGAGCGTTGGGATGAAATTAAAAGTTACCTCAAACTTTGAGTAAAATAGAGAATATAAAAACAAATCTTAAAAGATGTTACGGATACTAAGCAACTCAAATTTGAGAAGACTTTAAGAGATATTTGTGAACTAGAAAAACAGATAAGGATCTGCAGTTTAGGAAAAGTTTTAATTCACGGGAATTTAAAGAAAATTAATGTAAAAGTTATAAAATAGAATGGATCCAAAGGTGCTTAAAAAGACATTATTGTTTACGAGGAAAAAAATTATACACGTTGGTAGAAGTGAGTAAATTTTTTGCAATTTGGAGAATAATAAAAGTTTTATTTTACAAAAATTAACTGTTGTTTTCGACATTTTATTGTAATAAATTATATGTATTATTGAAAGTAAAAAAGTCGAATATATAAATTTATTAAAACTTAAATAAGTTTCGGTTCTAACATATGACTGATTTTGTAGTATATACTACTTTTTTTCAAATTAGATGTTTAAGAAATTTAAATTTTTTAATTTAACTCCCTAAAAACATTTGTTTTTTTTTCGTTTTTACCATTATATATGTAGACTCTTTTAACTATTCTTAAAATATTTATATATTTTGTTTACTTAATTTTTTTTCGTTTTTACCATTATATATGTAGACTCTTTTAACTATTCTTAAAATATTTATATATTTTGTTTACTTAATTTTTTATATATAAACTAACAGAAACTCATGAGCGTACATGTGTATGTATTTTTTATTTTTATCATTATTATTTCTAAAAGTCATAATATTACTATAACAATAAAGAAAAATTATTTAATATTTTATATTCATTAATAATTTTCAATTTAATGGAATGAATAAATTAAAAAAAATGTAGGAATCATCAATTTGACAAAGATGAATAAAAAGCAAACCTGTCAAGAAGAGTGTGAGCACGACCCTCAAACAATGACTTTAAAGGTTTAGTTGCAAAAGGCGTGACAAACAATGGGAACAACCGATTACCATAGCAAATCCAAGTTACGAGGACTCAATATTCTATAATAGTCATTTTTCCATAATGCAGCAAACATCTTCCTTGCCTCGTGCGAGAAAGATCGCGTCAAAAATCATGAACTCAAAATTCTATTGGCGAATTTGGAGAAGCTTCGATGTCTCATTTGTGATGAGAAGAATAAGTTGTTTTGCGTTACATTTTCATCCAAATCGCCCATGCGAGACATTCGAAGATGGTCGTCCGCCAAATGCATGCTGTTGACGGAGGTCACCATCACAAATTGAGTCATTCATTCATATTTTTTTGCAACTATGATTTTTAAGAGAGATGAAGATATGAGTAAAACCCTGTTACACGTTTGTACAAAAAGTTTAATAAATTGCTCCACATTCAAAATTTAAAATCGATAACTGCTTCCTACAAAATGATAGAATATTAGTTTTAAAAATAAAAAAGAAAATTAGTTTCCAATTAATTTTGAGAATGATTAGTTATTTATTAAATGCTTAAGAAAATAATGAAATAACTAAAGTGTCCAAGATTTCCCATATTTGTATTTTCTTTTTCTTTTTTTTTAATAATATTTTTTTTTTCATGTGATGATAGATGATTGTTATTACTTGGTGGTGCCAGCCTAGTTGAGATGTCAAGTTGCACAATGATGCATAACATGAAAACATTTTTATAAAAAAATGTTCAAGATAAAAATAAAATAAATATTAATTTAAGGATAAAATTGATAAATATCAAAATAGCAGTTAAAGAGGAGAATCCTTTTTATATATAGTATAGATAACTGACCAACTATTAAATAATATAAATTTTTTATCGTAGATTACACCTAAATAATTTAGTTATTTTAAATTTCAAATTACTCCTTAAACTAAGTGTATGCCCTCTTCCATATAATAGTTAAATTAGAAAACATATTTTGGCCGTTTCTTGATTTAATCTTTAATTTCCATACTTTTAAAAAACTAGTAAAAAACAGATTTTATAATATATTTTTATATTATTTATTTGGAGAAACCAAATTTAAACAGAATACTTTACGTATTTTTTTTTATATTATTTTTATTTAAAATTTAAATTTGATGATGATAATGCTTATAAAGTATAAACCATTTAAGACAACAAATAGAATAACGCGTAAACCACTATTTTATTGAGTACAGGGGCCTTGTGACAGTGACATGGAATTGACATTTTGTTTGGTTCAATAGAGGAAATTAGAATCCGTAAACGCTGAAAAAAATATATATCAACCATATGGGTAGTGGACCCATTTCCATCACCAAGAAAATGAAAGTAACGTTATGTTTTTCAGGATTTTGTTACAAGACAATTAATTTTATGTTGGCTACTGTTACACATTTATATATAATCAACTTACTTTTTTATAATAAGAATCAAATATAAATCTTTATGTTTATTATTCTAACACCGGTTAATTAATAAATCTTAATAAATAAGATGAATGAATTAGTAAGTAATATATATTTTTTATATCAATATAATTATTTGGTATTAATACGAAATTGTGTTAATCACATACTACACAAAAATTACATTAATGATTTAGTGTCTATATTTTCATTTTCTCATTATGAGAAAATGATATCTATATAGTATTACAAAATCCTAGAAGGTAAATAAAAAAAAAGTTTGAAAGGTAGTAGTATATTAGTGTTAGGTGGTAGAAGAAGAACACATGGTTTGAGAAAACCATTTGGTAATTTTGGTTCGACATTTTTATTATTTGTCGCCTATTTTTATATATATGCACCACTTAGAAATAACGGGGGTTTCCAAAACCGTCGGTAATAATGGGAGTTTTAAAACCGTCGATAATAACAGGAGTTTCAAAATTGTCGAGAAGTAATTATTTTTCAGGGGTTCATAAAAACCGTCGGTAATCATTAGCGAAGCTGGATCTACTAAAAAAAAAGCAAACCGCAGATAACGTACTTAACGATGTTAAAATCGCCAAAAACACCAAAAATAATCCCGTTAAAAATAATTTTTTTGTAGTGTGAAAAATATTTTTCAAGAAGATTAACATAATTTTCTGTACCTAATTTTCATAATAAAAAAACTGATGTAAAATTTGCATGTGATTGCAATTTTAGTTAAAATATTGTTATTATTTGGATAGTTATAATAGAAATTAGTATGAAGGGAATAGTTATTAAAATACTTTTAAAATCCAAACCATCTTTATGAGTAAAAATTAATAAATAATATACTCCAATCCTGTTGAAAAAAAATTACATATTGTAGTAAAAAAATGCGAGAACAGTAATTTAGTATAAAAAAAACATTTTTTTCTTCATCTCCATATTTTTTCCTTGCACATTCATAATTTTTTTCAATTTAAATAATATCTTTTGGAACATGATGTAGAATGTAGTGCATTCTTCTTTATTTTTAAGTAGTGATGGTTGCTTGTGATAACTATAGTAGCTGATAGTTGAACTTTGATGATCAAAGTAAATTTTGTAATATTTTTATTAGTAGTAATTATTTTTTCGTATAATTTTTTGAAAATCATAAAATTAAAAAAAAAATAACGAGAATTAAAAATAAAGCACATAACTAAAAAAAACCAAACCAAGTCTGAAAAAAGAAAAGTGATGATTTACTATAGAACAAGAAAGTTGGGAAATCAAATTAAAAACTTTTAAAAAACACAGAAATAAAAAATAAAATTTGGCTTCAAAACTTTCTTTCACAACTATGGTGAGAAAATTGTATACATGAATATTATTTAATTAATTAATTTTAATTTACTTTTTTTTATCTTTTTTTTTATTTTTTTTATTTAACATAAAATGATAATTTAAATATAAAATTTAATCAAAATTATAAAAATTATTAAATAACATAACTAATCATATTTTATTTATAATAAATTACAAATATAAATAATAATAAAATATTTTTTTATAATAAAAAAATTATATAATAATTATATTAATTACAAAAGAGTAAAGATAAAAATAGTTATGTTATTTAATATAAAAAAAGTTTTTATCAAATATTTATATAAATATTTTAATAATATTTTAAATTTATATTTTTATCAATTAAAAAAAATATAATTTCAATCACAATCATCACATGATTCACAAACTTTCATAAATTTTCCCTACAATTTCCACTCTATTTCTCTTAATCCAAATACTCTAACTTTCTTTACACTTTCCTTTCAAATAATCTCAAATCCACTCTTTCATTTTAACACCCTAATCCAAACAAAACATAAGTGTCATGAGGTGTGCAACCAAAAGATATGAGATGTGGGTGTATAATTGATATTATTTTAAAATATGAAGATAACTTCTTATTTAAAAAAGTTAAAATCGACTTTTCACTTATAGGGATACGAGGATAAAAGGAGAATTTGACAAAAATAAATAAATAGAGCTTTGCAATTGACAAACTACATGTTATAACCCCTAGAAAACTACATACCAATTTATTTTTTTATCCTAAAAAAAATATAACAAACTCCTAACATACAAAAAAATTAGGCCTTTCCATGCCTCAAGGGCTGTTTCTTCCTGCACCTCCATATATTCTTCTCTCACCTCCATAAATTTTCAGATTTCCAAAAATATCCCTCTGTAATATTCTGGATTACGTAATCTGAAAGTCTTTTTTCAAATTCATAATTAGCTTCTAGATTACATAATCCGGAAGTCTTTTTTCAGATGCATGATTAACTTCTAGATTATGATATTTGAAAGTCTTTTTTAGCTTCTGGATTACATAATCCGGAAGTCTTTTATCAAATGCGTGTCCGGATTACATAATCCGGAAGCTACTCTATGAGGATGACACAAAAAGGATAAAAAGATATTTTTCACATTGTGTATGGGGTGACAGAAGAACCTATAGAGGTGCAAGAAGAAACAATTTGGATCAAGAGGGTCTCATTATTAGAAACGAGAAACAACAAAAATATCTCCATATAACATACACGTTTAAGCAGAAATCTTTTTTGTTGCATCCTTCAAGACTGGTCCTATAACGTTAATTTCAAGGCTGCTTCTTCCTGCACCTCCATACCTTATTCTCTCACCTCCATAGATTTTCGTATTTCCAAAAATGTCCCTTTGTAATATTTTGGATTACATAATCCGGAAGTCTTTTTTCAAATGCGTTTATGGATTACATAATCCGGAAGTTATTCTATGGGGGTGACACAAGAAGGATAAAAATGTATTTTTATGTTGTGTATGGAGATGCCAAAAGAAGATATGGAGGTGCAGGAAGAAACAGTCTAATTTCAATCGATGGCCCACACTAACTTGAAAGTGCCTCCTGCATCACTTGTCCGACTCTTTCTTCCTGCACCTCTATATCCTCTTCTTCCATCTCTATAAATTTTTTATATTCCAAAAATGTCTCTCTGCAATATTTCAGATTATGTAATTTGGAAGTCTTTTTTCAAATTTGTAATTAGATTTCAGATTATGTAATCTAGAAGTCTTTTTTCAAATGCGTGTTCGGATTACATAATCCGGAAGCTACTCTCAAATCAAGATTTCCAGATTATATAATCCGGAATATCATATTTTAAAAATATATTCCGGATTATATAATCCCTAAGTTATTTCCAAATCCAAAATTAACTTTCAAGTTATATAATCCAAAATACCATTTTTAAAAAATATATTTCAGGTTACATAAGGGTCAACCCTTATGCGGGATGGACTAGAAAAATCAATCTGCAGATTCTATGCGAGGCCGCGTTGGCTGTTTTTACGGATCAAATGCAGGACGAGCTATCCCACATTGTCATCCCTAAAAATAACTAAATCAATAAACAATTATTAAAATGAATTAAATAATAAAAAATGGAACTATTTTTACAAAGAAAAAAACTAAACTACAATGTCTGTTAAATCAATTTTTAAAAATTAAACTATTAAAAAGGAATAATTCAATGCATTAATTCCATTCCAAGAGAAAATATTTTAGGATTTTAGCGGATATTAATATAATTTAGGAACTGATTTAATTAGTAGATTTTTTTTTAATCTTAATTAAGTTCTAAAGGTTATTATAAGATTTCAGCAAAATAATGGATATGTTTTTAAAATTTTGTTAAATTTTAAAGGTTTATTTTAAAATCTCAGTAAAATAATAGAAGTTTTTTTAACCTTAGTTAAATTTCAAAGATTTATTTTAAAACCTTAGCAAAATGGATGTTTTTTAACCTTCATTAAATTTCAAAGATTTATTCTAAAATCTCAGTAAAATAACGGAAGTTTATTTAACTTTCGTTAAATTCTAAAGGTTTATTCTGCAAAATAACAAAGGTTTTTCCACATTTGTTAAAAAAATTCAAAGATTTATTTTAAAATTTCAGCAAAATAAATGAGAATTTTTAACCTTTATGAAATTCTAAAGATTTATTGTAGAACCTCAATAAAACACTTTAGATTTTCCAAACTTCAATAAATAAATATAATTAAATCTATTTATAAATAAATAATTAAAAATTATATAATTTTAATATATTTTATAATTAAATTCTCTAAATTTTTTGAAAGTGAAACTTAATATTATAAATAAGTTTTCTAAAGTTTCATTCTTTTAAAAAAACGGACCAAAATAATCTTGGATAATAATAATTTCAACAACTAATGTTGGATAATAAGTATTTCAACCCTAGTAGTTGGTTTATATAATTCCTAGTTTTTTTTGTTATAGGCTCATTCTTCACAAAACTTGACTTATTTTGTTTTAACTTTTGATGTACATATATTTTATGTTCAATTTTAGTTTTAGTTATAATTGTTAATACTTAATTCTCATAATTTTGAAATATTTTAAATTAAGGCCTTTATTTTAAAATGCATCCAACAATTAATTCACTCGGAAAGTGAGAAGTGATAAAGTTAATTTCTGCTCGCAATATGTTCTTGCAATCTGAGACCCTCGAAGCCATGAACACACATGGATTTGAAACTCACATCTGACAGACAATGCAATTATTTAAGGATATATAAATAGTGATAAACACCAGTTGTTGTCGAGTTAGGTAACAATGACTTGTAACTCGATTTGGGGTAGTAAGATGATGGAAGAAGGAACGAGAGTGCCTTATTTAGTTTTTATTCTCTTTAGATACACTAGACATAAGTGTGGCTGAATAGTGATTCCTTGTTAGGACTGTCGTCGACGACCATTCATCCCGTGCTGGAGAGCAATGTTTCTATGGTAGAAGAGAGAAGTCAGGAGGATCGTTAGAGATTGTGGAAAATGGAGTTGAAAGTTATTTCGGACGACAAGTCATTTTACGAAAATTTTGAAACTCATGATATTTTATGAATGTTTTTAAATCCATGCCATTTAACGAAGGTTTTGAAACTCATGATATTTTACACAGGTTTTTAAACCTATAGTATTTTGCTTAGGTTTTTAAACTCATGGTATTTAACGAAGGTTTTTTAATCTATGGTATTTTATGGAGGTTTTGAAACCCATGGTATTCTACGGAGGTTCTTAAACCCATGATATTTAACAGGGATTATATGAAAGACTCTTTCCGAGATTTAAAAAAAGCATAGGGAACAATTTCTCCAGAGATGATTTAGCGGGAAAATTTGTAATCTTGGGTAAATTACTTAATAAAGGTTTTAATCCTAAACCTAAACCTAAACCATAAACTATGGATAATATAAAAATATACCCGTTAAAACTATTTTTTTCTTATAGTGTCCTTAAACTCAATTATGAGAGGTGAAAAATAAATTATCCAATCTTTCACTCAGCATTCTTGAAATAGCCTATTCTTTTAGATGATTTTTTTTTATTTGTAAAATTAACTATAAGTTATAAACTTTTTGTTAAAAATTGTTTCAATATTAAGAACGTGTGTAAATATATATTACACCATACAAAAATGACAACATCTTTTATTCTCTTAATTATAGTTAAAAGTTGTTCTTCAATTAAGGGTTAATATTTTACTTCTTTCCATAAGACTTTGATATATTACATTATTAGATACAATTTGTGTATTAAAAAGTGAATTCATAGATGAAATAGATATATAGAATGTTAAGTTTGCTCTGTCTTCTCTTTCAATGTAAAATAAAAATGGCTCACATATTGGTCCAGTCCAAAAGAACAACGTTCTACTTTAAGCATTGTCATTAATGAATTGTTGGTTGACTTTTTGAAAGGGAAAAACTGCAGGGAATAAACTTATCAGATTGTATATATAATAATATATATAGTAAATATTAAATATTGTAATATATTTGGACCGACATTTATCTAGAAACAATCATCTCTTAAACCATAGAAGAACGAAGCAACCTCCAAAAATAGAAACATAAAGTACGTCAATTTAAAAAAACAGAGGATGTTCTGACAACCATAATAAGCAAAAAAAATGGAACTTTGGGTAACTTTATTTTGCACCATTGAAGAACAACTTTTCTGTTTAAAAAAAAAAAAACGAATTCTTGCATTGAGAATATCTGAAATAATACACAACATGCAAGAACATGTAATATATCTATACCGCCAAAAAAAATTACTAATTTGAGTAAAACACAAATCAAAGAACAAAAAATATAAATGAAAAAAATGGTAAATAAAGTGATTATTATAAGCCCATTTTTTTTATGAAATGTATATACCTTACATATGTGAACTAAAAACATGTAAAATGGAAACTTTAATGAATATTTATGCTCAGAATGAAAAAAGATCCAAACTTTAATTAACTTTTCCATTCCATGGATATCTCCACAGTGAGTATGGTTACCAAGCTCTATATTGGGAAATCACAGTAGAAGAGAAACAACTTTTATGTCTTAAAGCTTAAGATAGAGAAATATTATTAAAACAACATTTTTTCTATGAAATGCATGCACCTTTAATTAATATTTATGGTAGGAATGAAAAAAGATCCAAGCTTTAATTACCTTTTCCGTTCTAGAGCGTTTCAGTTGTATCTCCCAGACTCAAGCAGAAACAGAGTAAACAATCAGGTAGATCTGATATCTGGTATCTGATATACTGGACAAAAAGAAGATATGGGAAAAGTGTAACAAATAGATATCAGTTGGCTTATGAATGTCGAAGAAGATGAACATGATAAAGGGAAAATGAGTTTGAACTAATATTAGCACACCCAACTTTATGTGCTTTTCCATAAACTTCCTCAGTCATTTGTTAATGATCTACTGTGAAAATTGTGATATTAAGTTATTTTGAATTT
>Ga0123342_1006841_pt1 | contig 15520 bp, 11 predicted proteins | sample Turbeawhitnodule_FD_89960 | JGI IMG/M metagenome (GOLD analysis project Ga0123342, IMG submission 89960) | Root nodule microbial communities of legume samples collected from Mexico - Turtle bean Mexico white nodule | ecosystem: Host-associated > Plants > Roots > Nodule | place: Mexico: Nepantla... | reverse complement strand
GAAATTTCTAAACATGTTTAACTTCTTTATGTTCGGTAATTCAGCTTATTTCTAGCTTTGTTCGGTTCTTCTTCCTTTGCTTTGCTTTTGGTTCGGTGCTTTTCAATTTTAAGCAATTCTATTCGGTTCATTTGCTTTTATACACTTTTTAATCGGTTCAATTGGCAATAGATGGATCTTCCATGTGAGTTTGGTGTTTGGTGCAAGTTTTTGTGAGTTCTTGAAACATAGAACATTGATCCAATTCTATTAAAAGTGCCTATTCTTTATCCAACTCAAGTTGATTCCATAGAATGTCAAAGAATCATCTCTACTTTGCTAGTGGAATCATATAAGAAAGCATACTCAACAGAATTTTTTTTTGTTTATGAGCACTTTCTCTCAAGGTACTACAACAAAAAAGAATCTTATCTCTAAGGAGAGCATAAAATAATAACAGAACAACCACCTGCCAGCAAGGCATTAACTTATGCGCCAACATCAGGGAGATATTCTTCTCATGTGGGCACCCTACTCATGGTGCAATGTTATCTTTTATCATACATGCAACTTAACCAATATGTGTCTCATAACACATGTAGTTAAGTTAAGAGAAACATTTACTTGACTTAGGCACCACATGTACCAAGCGTACTCCTAGGTTCAAAAATGCCCATTTACAAGTCGTCTTATACTGTTGTATAAAAAGATTACTTTAATTATGTCACAACAGGCTTACCAACAACCTGGGCCAAACTCATGACCCGTACCCTAGGCCCAATAACCGAGCTGACCTACTCACCCCGTGTACCGAGTTCCAACTGTGCACCGAGCACTCTATCCAGTACAATAAACAACTTTGGTCGCTAAATAGGTGACAAAAATTAACACTTCCAATTAGCCATTAAAATAAATTTGGTCGCTGAAAAATAAATAGATTTGGTCGTTAATTTGGTGATAGAAATTAGCACTTCCATTTAGCCACTAAAATGAATTTGATCGCTAAAAAATAAACAAATTTTGGTCACTAATTTGGTGACAAAAATTAGCATTTCTATTTAGCCACCGAATTTATTTCAGTCGCAAAAAAATACACAAAATCGGTCGCTAATTCGATCGCAAATTTAACTATTTTTAATTTTCTCAATATAGTCACTGACTTAGCGATCACATTTTTTTGCTACTTTCACTTTCGGTCGTAGTTTCAGTCGAAAACTAACTAAAATCATTGATACTTTATTCAATCGTTATTTTGGTCGCAAATTCGATATTGAAAATAGTTGGTGGCTATTTCAGTCACAATTTACGACGACTATATTTTGGTCACTAAACTCGGTGACTAAATTGCTATTTTCTTGTAGTGTCACTCATGCTAAGATAAATATAATATATTATACAATTTAATTTAGTTTTATAAAAAAAAAATCATATTCAACAGAATTTACTTTTTCACAATTTATAATTTTTTATTTAGTTTTCAACTTTTAAATTAGGTTAATTTAGTTTTAAACATCCGTTTCAAATAAATGTCAAGTGTCACGTTATTCCAATAACACACGAGTCACCTACTCAAACTTTTTAATTATTATATAAAAATTGCATTAAACTTAAGATCAAATTTTCTAAATATTGTATAAAATTGATCTTTGGTGGAAAAAAATTATTGGATTACTTATTTCATAGTCAAACTAAATTAGCTTAAGACAAAAACACTTGTAAGTGATGTTTATAAGAAAAAGGGATACTTTAACTTTTAAATGGGATGTATATACCTTAAATATACAAAGAGTTTTAAAAGAAATAAATGAGAATATAAATGTAACTAATAATATTATTTAGATATATAAATAAATAAGTAAATGAAATTTTCAACCACTTTTTTAAAGTGAGTCCCATAACTAAAAAGAGAAATCCCACATGAAAAACTAATTAAAATAACTAGATATGAGTTCATGAATTGCTTGAACCGATGAATAAAATCAATTTTTTATTGGCTTCCATTTTCCTATTACAATATTCAAACTTTTGAAGAACCTTTGCTTACTTTTATAGTATCTTACGTAATTCAGTTTATTTTTTTTAAAACAAATTCCTCTTTTGTACTCTCCTTAATTATTTTTCCTTGTACTCTTTCCCTAATTCATTTAACACTCCTTCTCTATTTGATTCTAATTTAGGTCACTCTTTTGTTTAGTATTTTTTATTCATCTATCTTAACATATAAATATTCTCTTCTCTGCTAGCAGAAGTATAACTGGTGTAAGGGTATCTCAATGATATGAAAGAAGAAAGATCAAATTTATTAGTGATAATTAAGACTTATATTAGAATGTGAGGGTTTAGGGTTTAGGACACTCTTAAAAAGTAAAACAAATATGTTTTTTATATGTATTCCTTTGTGTATTTTTTATTTTTATATGATTTAACCAATAATAATAATAATGAACTATGTTTGTATACAGGAATAGAGCTAATTAAACTAATTGCCATGGAGAGGATTGATGGCATACCAATTAGTTCTAATGAGATTGTTTGAAATTTATATTTTGTTAAGAGATTCTTAAACAAAGAAATATGAGCAAAACATGTAAATGTAAATGTATAAACTAATTTTCTCATTACTCGATAATAAAAATTTAATGTCAATTAAAAAGATATTATTAAATAAAAGTCGATACTAATATGTCAATAGAATTAATTTGACAAATGTTCATGTGATAAGTACTTAAAATTTTAGAAAAAAGAATTAATTAAATTTGACCGTGTATCATAACTTCATAAGGAGAATGATTGAGAATATAATGGTTTAAGATCATCAAACATTTAATTTTTTTTATCAAACATACTTTTAGTAAGCATAATTTTTATAGTTTTTAAGATCAAAAGAGTATAGTAATTGATACTGAATATTAGAAAAGTAATGTAAAAAATATGAGTTCTCTTTTACTATGAGCTCTTATTTAGTACAAATCATATGGAGCAAGAGAGACATAACAAAGCTTCCAATAAATTATAAATCTCACACGTTTCACACAAGCAATAAACAAATCACAGAAACTGAAGAAATGCTTGTCTTCCAGTTACAGGAACAAAAGAAGAGAAGCACGAGTCACTCTTCAAGTCATTTATTTGCCTCCAGTATACTTTAACTAAGTTTATTTTGAACCAATGCCTATGATTCAACTTCACTCATACTCAAAAAGACCATGAACAATTTCCTCCAAGGTAAGTACTCTCCATCAATTAAAACTTTTTCTTCCAACATTTTAAGCTTCAATTCCCTCACCCCCATCATCAGAATCACTTCAGGAAAAATAATGAAGCCCCCCAGTGGAAAATTTCCTACCATCAAAATCTGTGTTCTACTTTTCATTGTCATCTTGTATGCAGAGAGTTTCAACTTAATTTCTTCCAGATCCATTTCCAATCTCAAACCTTGTCCTACAAATGGTACCAAGCCTAAATCAAGTAAGTCCTCATACATTATGAACATGTGTGTTGTTTCTTTTGGTGTTGTTATTTATCATCCTTCTTCACACAACACTTTGGTCAATTGTAAAATGAAAATGAAAATGAAAACTATATTTAACCAACTTAGTGTTCATTAAATTTTTATCACGAGTGTTTGCCTCTAATGCATATTAATGATGTCTCGTGTTGTATTTTGCCCAAAAGATGATAAAAAGACACAAGAGATGGTTCCTATTGCTGATGCTGCATGGTTTAATGATGGATTTGTTTATGACCCTGAGGAGTGCGATTTTACCAATGGAAAATGGGTGTTTAACAGTTCAATAAAGCCTTTGTATTCAGACAAAATTTGCCCTTATATAAGTAGGCCTTATTCTTGTGTCAAGAATGGGAGGGTAGATTCTGACTACCACTATTGGCAATGGCAGCCAGAAGATTGCACCTTGCCCAAGTAGGTCTCAAACTTCATAACATGCCTACATATTATTATGATTGCAGATTTAACTTCATAGATTATATCATATCAGGTTGGAACTATTCTCCAATCATGAATTGTTGTATATATAGTTGAAAGTTATCTACTTTGAAATAATTCATACAGTAGTTTCTAATTGATTCATATGTAAAAAAGAGTACACTATAAGTGTATAAAAAATAATCTCATTATAACAATGTATAAATATATAAAATAACTATGAAAAGATTATTGAGATGTGTGTTTACCTTATATAACCCAAATTAAAATTACAAAATTTTATAGGTTTAATCCAGTGCTGGCTCTCAAGAAGCTTCAAGGAAAGAGGCTGGTATTCGTAGGGGATTCACTGCAAAAAAGCCAATGGGAATCCTTTGTGTGTATGGTTGAATGGATCATACCTGAAAAGCAGAAGTCAATGAAACGAGGGACTCATTCAGTCTTCAGAGCCAAGGTATTGATAATGGATTGATGGTGAATCATGTAGATTAAGCATTAATAGATTAAACATATGCTACAGAACTAATAACAGTTATTCTTAAATAATCAACATCTCTATCAGTAGTGTGAATCAAGATTTGTGCTGTTTTAGTGTTAGATATGCAATTGATTTAGATAATCTTACTCATCTCAAACTAGAAAAAAATATAAGTAGTCTTCATTTTGTATATTCTGTCGTGAAAATTCAAAAACTATTCATCCTTGTTTACTGTATATGTGCTTCATATCATGTAGGAATACAATACCACTATAGAATTCTATTGGGCACCAATGCTTGTGGAGTCCAACACCGAGTTCTTTACCATAAGGGATCCCAAGAAGCAGATAGTGAGAGTTGATTCGATCATGGATCGTGCAAGAAACTGGACAGGGGTGGATATCCTTGTTTTCAATACCTATGTATGGTGGATGAGTGATATAAAGGTTAAAGCACTGTAAGTTATCTTTAATTTGAACCTAGATAAAGGCTATTACATCATGTCACCTAAAATAAATTATGTAAAAGATCATCATTGTCTGTGTCACACTCATCCCTTTTTTTGTTCATGATCATTTTCTTCCATCAAAACTAAGTCAACCATAACTTTGATCCTCCACCAAAACCAAAGGTTGAATTCACTATTTAGTCATGTGAGTAACTTAAATTTTAGCTTCTGTAAGTTTTGATGAAGACTAAAGATTCAGCTCAATAACATTACAGTACTTCAAATGAAACCAAATCCAAAGCTTATTTAATGTGATATTCAAAGCTTGAGGCTCTTTTACATGATAGATTAACATTTTGGTTGAATTTTCATTTCATGACATTAACCAATAAATGTTTCGAAAAAATAACTAAATAATTTATAATTATATTTATAGAATGTTAGCAAAAAATGGACTAAAACCTAAGTTTTTTTTTTTCAATCAAGACTGATTTCTAATGGTTAATATAATCAACGGGGAAAAAATGTTGTCTAATGTGTTTATCTTGATTGTAGATGGGGTTCATTTGCCAATGGAGAAGAAGGGTATGAAGAATTGGACAATCAAATTGCTTACAACTTAGGTCTAAGGACATGGGCCAACTGGGTTGACTCAACTATTGATCCAACCAAAACCCAAGTTTTCTTCACAACCATGTCCCCAACACACACAAGGTCTTAACTTTAAGCTTTATCTTAATTTCTTAAAGTTTTAGCCACCAAATTTGTACCTTGAAGCAATGATTTAAACACAAACTGAAAACCTGGTCATGACTAAGCAACTCTAAAGTTTGTGAAATGAATGTGTGATGTTTTCAGAAGTGCAGACTGGGGCAAGAAAGATGGTGTGAAATGTTTCAATGAGACAAAGCCAATTGGGAAAAAGAACCATTGGGGAAGTGGGTCTAACAAGGGCATGATGAGGGTGGTGGAAAAAGTGGTGAAGAGAATGAAAGTGGCAGTGACATTTATCAACATAACACAGATCTCAGACTACAGGATTGATGCTCATTCCTCTGTTTACACTGAAAGTGGAGGAAAATTATTGAGTGAGGAGGAAAAGGCTAACCCAAGAAATGCAGATTGCATTCATTGGTGTTTGCCTGGAGTTCCTGATACTTGGAATCAAATATTTTTGGCAATGTTGTGACAAATTCAAGTGCACGTCTATTATGTACATGCATGCATAAAATTTTCTTCTGTTCTCATATCAACTTGTCTGGTTATCATATAGTTTCATTTCTATCTTCATATAAATGTATTTCCATGTTTAAATTCGATTGAGTTTCTCTAGAATTAGAAATTATTCAAAATAACGTAATTATTTAAAACCTGCACATATGACTTGATTCTATCTATTACAATTAGAACATTAATATAGGATTATAAGTTATAATATATATGTTGGACTTTGTTGAGATAATATTATTAGGATGAATTATCATAATTGACATTATTATAGTTTTGTTTTCGAAATAAATTAAGAGAAAAAAATATATAGTATTATTGATCTCGATTTCTATGTGATTTATCACTTATGTATCAAAATAATATAATATATTAATTAAAAATCTAATCAAATTATAAATATATAAATTTTGGGTGGTAAAATTGAAACATGCTTATAAATGTAAAGTAAATGAATAAGTGCAAAAGGGAAAAGAAAAAAAAAAGTGTATAATATTAATACATTTGAGTAAAACATGTAAGCGTCCTTAAAAGTTTTAAAGTTATTATTACATTTTTTTTCTTTAGTAGAGTTTATCTAAAACACATAAAAAAATGAGTGTTTTTTTTTTTACTTTTTCATACATTTTTCTAAGTTTTAGTAAATATTTGTAAGAAAAGTTTTATGAAATATGAAATTTTTTAATAGTTATTGTTTGGACACCACCAATTTTCTCTGCATAGTCTATTAAATTTTTATATACTTTTTTTTTTAGTTTTTTAAATTTAAAATTGATCTTTAATTACTATAATTTGAAACAAAATGGGTTTATTCATTCTGCTTAAAGCTTTTATATTTGAACATCCTTAAAATTGAATATTTTGAATATGAAAGACAAATATAACATGATATTAGATATTAAGAACGCAAAAAATCAACATAAATTCCTATAGAAATTATTTATAGTTTATTAATAACGTAAATGAAATGTTTAATAATATTTGTGAAAAAGAGATTAAAATATGTTTTTTAATTTTAGAATTAAAGTCATTAATTTTAATTTTTGTGAAGTACAACAAACTTACTTGAAATTTAAAGAAATAAAACCGTGTAGCTATAAAAGAAATCTGGCAAAGCAACCGTATTATCACAAATTTATGTTTAACTGGTTTCTTTATGAATTATGATATTATCTTGATCATTTATATAATAAAAATTATATTCAAACTCAACATTGATTATCAATTATTAAAATAAAACTCTAACTTTGTTTGATAAATAATTCTAAAACAACTGAAAATTAAAGTTAATATTATTTGTGAAGTATGTCGTAATAAACATGCATTTTATTCCTAACAAACCTTAACGATTAGCTTTTAAAAAATATTAACTTTTATCGTCGGTTGATTTTCTCGCCATTTGACTTAAGTGAAAAGTTTCGCTTCTAACCTATCTCCTCTAGATTCTATTTTGTGTCTTCTTGTTGCATTGGAACATGGCTCTGTTGGGACAGACAACGGGGCTCTACTTGTTTATCACACTCCGATGATCAAGTCAGTGAGAACTTACTAAAATAAGATAAGTATTTGGCTTCAGTCTAGTATTAAAAAACAACGTCTTTTTACTTGGGGTCTTCAGCCCCTTTTATAGTTATTCATTTAACAACTTTCACTCACGAGAATATAATCTCTATTGAAAGCATAAAATAATAACAAATAACCACCAGCTCATGGACACCACTTATCTTCGGGAACTAACAACAATAAAATATTTTGTTTAACATGTGCACCATTATTCTCAAGTGCTCCTCTTTTATTCTCAACAACTATTAATTAATATGTAACTAACATATATTAATTAATATATAACTAACTTGCATATTATCACAAGAGATAAAATATCTCTTTATGTTAAAAATAATATGATAACAGATTTAAACAATAACAATTATATCTTTCATCTTCAAAATAATATCACAACAGATAAAATATCTTTTATCTTAATTACCTTTCTTGAGTCGATCCCTACCTAGGTCGAGGTCCCGAACATTCTTGTCCAGTACATTAACAAAGACAATAAAAAGCACTACCTTTTTATTTGATAGTTTGTGCAAATTTCTCCAACTTTCTTAATATTTTTATTTAAGCAACTCTCGAAGACTTGTTTCAATTCTTCCAAAAATCCATTTCACACTAGGTCCTAGAATCTTTAATGTCAACACCATAACAAACAAAAGAAAGAAACAAACAAAGAAACTTAATCTTGAAAACTTAACGGATTTGATTGTCTTGTTGCATCTTCAAACTGGAGTGAATTTTCTTTGGCAATCTTTGTAAACTTATCTTAATAGTCACAATCAAATCAACTTAACGTGTTGGAATGATGTGAAAAGTAAGTTTTTGACCATTTTTTCCATTTTGTTAATGTCAAATCTAAAATTTGTAGATTTAGACAAGGATGAGATGAAGTATTCTATGAAATTTGGGAGAGATTTTGATTCTCACACTTCCTTAACAATTGCGTGTTGAAAATTCTAGTTCCTCTCCATAAGTTCTTAGATGTAACTTTTGTCGAGGTGACCAATCCAAATGGTCATTGTCATTATCTAGAAACTAATCAAGAGTGAGGTGCAATGCATGAGCAACTGACAAAGGCAAGGTAATTTTTCCAATTCTAGTAATTCAAGTCAAACAATTTGTCGCAAGGTTAGAGAAATAACCAAAATCGATGTTATAGGTTGGAAGTACAATCATAATTGTTCTCGTCGGTTGACCTCGAATAGACTAAATGGGCATGCTCCTCTTCTGCTTTGTCTCCAATTGTTGCTCTGGGATGCCGCTTTGTTGGGACAAAGGGGGCTCTACCTGTTGATCACACTCTGACGATCAAGTCAGTGAGAGCATTCAAGATATTAAATCAGTTTTAGTCTTAAGTATTCAGAAATAGCGTACCTTTACTCGGGGTCTCAAGCCCCTTTTATAGATATCCCTTCAACAGTTTTCACTAATGAAAATACAATCTCAACAGAAAGCATATAATTATAACAGAAAAACATATTGTTTACGTGCACCTTTATTCTCGAGTGGTTAACAACAATAAAACATTTTACGTGCACCTTTATTTTAACTATCTTTTTTTAGCTCTTTATTAGCATCTGGGTCAAGCTCATGGGCCACCCTTTGGGCCCATATTTGCCTAAAAACTGAGCTGACCTAAACGCTTGGACCGAGGTCCCGAGCACTCCTGTCCAATACACTAGCCCCCCAGGTTCGAGCTGAGCTTGACTAGGCAAAGAGTCTTTCTAGTGTTGGAAACTGACATGTCGCTTTCGCAGAGGGTAGGTGAGGCGCGGTTACCAAAGTGTTTCCTGATGAGACATCCCACCACACTAAATCTAGAGCGTCCACGTGGCACGTGTATCAACGACGAGGAAGCGCTGCCGCTTCATCTCCTTCTATCAAATAATTAAAAACCCATTTTTCCTCCCTTATCCATTACGTAAACTTCCACTGTCAAAACTTTCTCTTACTCAAAAACTTTCTTCGCACACTCCTTCTCACCGTCGAGCTATCACCCACCTCCGTCACACCAGGTATTTTTCCCCACTAATCTCTATTTCCAATTACTTGTTCATCTTACTGATTGCATTGCCTAAACTGTAATCTTATTTTGATTCGCTTTCTTTTCTTGTTCTAAATTGTGCTTGTATTTTGTTTGTGTTTATACCTACGTTCTAGCTATATCTGCAATGGATTATGGTTAAATGTATCCCTAGGCCAAAAAAGAGCTTTTAAAAGAGGTTTCTTATTACACTACCCATTTATGTCTCAGGAAGTTGAGAGAAAACGGGTGTGCCATGAGTAAAAAATATGAGGGATGTGTAAAAACTGTGGAGTGTAGGGAGGGGGAACCTATTTACTGTGATGAGTCGTCGGACTTCGATGGTCCATTTTTCTAGTTTTACGCCACCTTTTTCAAGAAGGTTCTCCTTCGTCTTCCCCTATCCATTTTTTAAAAGGAGATACTGATCGAGCTTAATGTAGCTCCTTCCCAGCTACATCTGAATAACTGGGCATTCATCCGAGCTTTTATTATTTTGTATTCACAGCTTGGCATCTCACCAACTATGGAAGTTTTTCTTTATTTCTTTGAGGGTAAACACACGAGTAGTAAACTGTGGGTGTCCTTGAACGGTGCCCCTGGAAGACCTTTGCTTACCCTCTTCCAGCCTTCATACAAAAATTTTAAAGGTAAATTTGTTAAATTCTGAGCTTCAACAAGAGATCCAACCCTTATGGGTTGATTTCCCCTGTATTGGACCCTTGAGCCTAAATTCTAAGGTGTTTGGCGCTTAGAAGATTTGTCTCCAAAAGACCAGGGTATATGTGAATTTTTGACAAGTTTGAAGGTTGTCTTTAACACCTCTTATCTACTAACTAAAGAGTATCTCCCTGACGCCTTGAAGGCCTATACTGGTACTTCTCATTTCCTTCCCTTGTAAAGGTACCTATACCACTGTTATTAACCACTTACTTGTCTTATTCTTTGTAGAAAGGATGTTTTCGAACATTGGCAAAGCAGAGATGGTTGAGCGCGTTAGAAATATGAGAGTAGCTTCCCGTATGAGCAAGGAATCGTTGGCACCAAAAAGGAAGGCCCATGCCGAGGTTGCTCCAGTCCCCTCTGACAAGGACAAGCAAACCAACTCAGGCCTTGTTTTCAAGAGAAAAAGGCGAGAGGCAGCTCCTCTCCCTGAACACTCCAACTCGGATGGTCGAGCTCCACACTAGAAGGTTGTTACCATCCAAGAGTGTGAGGCTGAAAGTTCATGCAAAAAAAGCTTGTGGGATGCTGACTTCGAAGACCTTGCTCATGGTAAGGCTTTCTTTCTACCCCACGAAGACAAAAACAGGTTATCAATCCATGACGAAGACTCCCTTCATCGCGACTCCTTAAATTCAGCCAAGCTTTTTCCTTGGCTTACCTGGCCGATGACAAAGTGGAAGATCGCAAAGTGTCCGAAGACCACAAAAGTAAGGAGATCATGGAACTCAGCCAAGAAATGGACGACCTTCAAGTGGAGATCAGTCGATGTAATGGCCTACACCAAAAAGCTTAGCATCTCTATACCGAGAAGACCCAAAAGGCACTGGCCCTATCCGAAGAGAAGGACAAGCTTCTAGGCGAGATAGAAAACCTAAAGAAAGAGATGGCTCATAAAGAAGAAGACTCCAACAAGATGAATGAGTCTTTCAAAGATGACGTTACTCGATCCTTCTTAGCCATCTTTGAAATTGCCCTGGAGCAAGGAACAGTAGTCCATTCTACCATGGACCTTTCCGCACTGGACCCGGGCAAAACCGTGGTCGACGGCGAACTGAGAGAGGACAAACTTAACTTTCATAATAGCTATGTACTGTAATATTTATTGGCTTGCCACACTTACTTGACTTTATGATCCTTTGAACAATTTATGCGTGTTTCTCTTTTCCTTAGCATTTCTAGACCTTCTTTTGTATACAAATGTGTGCCTCAATGCTTAACTCATTCTTTTCACCTTAACACAACCAATATAACAAATTTCTGCTAACTTAAGCGTAAAGCAATAATTTGCTTACCTTGGTAAAACGTCTACCTTTAAGTAAGTGATGCATTAAGGGTTAGGACAATCTTTACCTCAAGTTGAATCTCACGAATAACTCCGGCCCCCTTACTGAGCGGCCCTTGGTATGATTACTGCATCAATTTCATGATGCCTTACTTCATAGGGTGCCTATTTAGGTAGTTGCACCTATCCCAGGCTCGATCATCTTCACCATATACCAGATCAACTAAACTCCTCATCACTGAGCTCCCAACTCTTTGGCTAGCAACATCCCTGCTATCAAGGCTTCATACTTAGCTTGATTGTTGCTTGCTTTAAATGCAAACTTGAGGACTTGCTCGATTAAGAGCCCGTTTGGTCCTTCTAAAAGGACCCCAGCTCCACTCCCTTATTTGTTGGAGGATCCATCTACCGAAAGGACCCATTGGAAGTCATTAGGATCAGGCTGAGAGTCCTTGGATGAAAGTTCCACCATAAAGTTTACGTACACTTGGCCTTTGATTAGCCCTTAGGGATCGATCTCAGTTGCTCTCCTTAGGCCTAGGTTGCTTTGAGCGTGAACTGTCATTCTTCCTGAGCACGGCCTCTTTCGCCTCAATGTGAGCGAAAGCTCGTTCACGTACCTCGGGGAATGTCTCTGCTGGATTCCTAATTAACGAATCGTTGAACGACCCTACTGTCATCCCTTGTATGAAAGTGGCAACCATCATCTCTTCATCGTGTGTTTGAAGTCTCACTGTGACCGCATAGAACCTATTTAGATAGTCTTTTAGTGTCTCTCCCTCCCTTTGTGATGGAAGAGACCCCAACACCAACTCCATTGAAAGGCCACCAACATGTCAAATTAGGTCAACCACTAGATTTATGGCCAAAAGGATCCAATAGGACGTTCTTTTACATGTTCAAATGCCATAAACTCTAGTTTAGAGTAGACTTTAATTTCTTGTCAAAATTAGTATAGGAACTTTATTTGTAATTTTTCTTAGAATTAATTTTGGCACCTAAAAACACCAACCTAGGTAAACTTAGAGTTTCTAAAAACCTCTAAATTTACAAGGCCGATCTAGAAAGCCCATGGAGGGGGTGAGCTTACAAACTAGACACACCCCTCCCCATGTGCTCATTTAGGCGCTACTTTTGGAAGGGAATTCATTTGAATTTCCCTCCACTTTCTTTTGAATTTCCAGCCCTTTAAACACTATAAATAAGAGGGCTTAGCTCATGTATTTGCAAGATTAATATACTTAGTGAATTGCTGACAAATTGTGCCAATTTCACTTCTTGCCCAAAAACCTCTTAGGTTAGACTATTGATCTTCAAATTTCCCCCTTACCAAAGAGAGATGGCCTCACCACTCTCAATCCCTACCTAACATGCACCTTCAAGGTCACCATAGCTCCTAGGAGGACCTTGTTTCGCTTACACTCCATAAAGCTTCCGCCAATCACCAACAATTCTACAAATCATGAAGGCACTTCTCTATCATTTGGTATCTAGAGCCATGGTCTTCAAGAGATAAATGCCTTATTTCGTTTTTGTTTTTGTGTTCATTCAATTCCATGTTGTTCTTCATGAATCCTTGATTGTCTTGTTGTTTTTTAGTTTGTTTTTATGTTAGATGCTATTTTGGTTTAATCCAATCGGTGCATTCATGTTCAATTTGTTCTTGAGCTTCTATTTTGCAAATTTTATGTAGGATTCCATATAGATTTGTGTTATTGTTTTGTTTTTGGTTTAATTGAGTCTTTATTGCAATTTTAATCGGTTCATATTATGTTCATTTGAGTCATTTTGATTTTTGAATCCAATTATGTTTTGTCAAGTCATGTTTCTCCTAAATTGTCATCAATTTCATGTAGTGCTGTTTTTGATATTTTTGGTTGCTTGATTTGCTTTGAGTCCAGTTTTTTATTCTGAAATTGTTTGATCCTTTGGTGCTTTTTTCCTTTTAGATTTGAGTTCATATTTGTGTGTTAGATCCATACAAATTCTATACATCAATTCCATTATGCTCTTGAAGTTTCTTCAGACTGTTTTTAATTCCAGGATTAGGATCACTCTGTTTTAATTCTGTGCTGGCTGTTTTTACTTATCAAATTAAAATCCGTTGAAGAAAAATTGTGAAATTCTGGATACTGGCAGAGGAGAAAAAGAAGGAGGAACAGGCCCAGCTGGTCTTCATCTTTACCAACCGGAAAACCGCGGATCAAGAGATAAGCAGTCTCCGCCAGACTAAGAAGGAGATCAAGAAACGAGTATTCGACAAAGGTCAAGAGTACACCGATCTCGAGTAAAAGGTCTTGCCCTTGCGCACCAGGGCGGTGGAGCTGGAAAAGGGCTGAGGCGACTAAGGCCAAGATGGCCAAGCTTGAAGAAAGAGCCACTAATCAGGAATTGCAGCTTGGTCGCGTGGAGGCTGAGCTCACTCAACAAGCTGAGAAGTTCAAGCAAGTTGAGGCTGAACTGATTGAGGATGCGGCTGATGCATATGCCGCGGGGTCCGAGGACACCCTTACTCAGGATTCCTGTGCGCATCTTGAGATGGACGCCTCCCCCTTCGCAACATCAAACCAAGTTGTGGATGGACAGATCGTGCCCAGGGCACCACCATCTTAAACTGTACTCGGTCTTCTATCAAACAATCTTTATTTCTTATGAATGCTTTATTTACTTACATCTGTTTGTGTCCTTTAACTGCCTTAACTTTATCGATCTTAGTCTATTTGAATGCTGCTATTCTATTTCGCTTAACTTACGCTCTTCGTCTTCGACTACTAATTGTTGGACCTCGCGCTGACGCTATTAACAACGCCTTTGACCAACACTTGTACCTTAGGTAGCACGCTTCTCTACCCAGACCCTACCGTAGGCTCCTTCATAGGCAGTGAGGGTTCGCGTACTAACCTGTAACTGATCTCATCCCCCTACGCAAAAGGTGAGGGAACTTCTGAGAATCACCCTTCGAACTTGTTTCATAAAGCCTGAGAAGGTGAGACCCTCTATCTGACCTCTTCCTTGTTGTGCAAAGTCAAGGGGGAATTTAGTTGTGAACTGGGCTATTTAGCTTAGGCGTTCTCACTCGAGGGGGGAGGTGTTCGCTGAGGACCTACCTTCCCCTCTCTCGAGACTTCTAACCCAAGGGAAAACTTATAACTGGTCTCCTCTCCACTCAAAGGCGGAAGAAGATTTATCTGGTGAACTATTTCGTTTGGCCTTGGCGTTCTCACTCGATGGGGGGCAGCGTTCTTCCCGAACCTACCTATCCCACCATCAAGACCTCTAACCCAAGCGATCGTCTTCGCTCAAAAGGCGAAGGAGGATTTCACTGGTGAACTGTTTCATTCAACCTTGGCGCTCTCACTCGAGGTGGGGGGGGGGGGGTGTTCTCTGCGAACATACCCTTCCCAGTCCCGAAACCTCTAACGCAAGGGAAAAGTTCATATCTGACCTTACCTTCGCTCAAAGGCGAAGGAGGATTTCTCTAGTGAACCATTTCGTTTGACCTTGGCGTTCTCACTCGAGGGGGAAAGGCATTCTCCATGAATCTTCCCTTCCTCCGCTCGAGACCTCTAACGCAAGGGAACGGGTTCGTAATTAACCTCATCTTCGCTCAAAGGCGAGGAGGATTTAACTAGCGAACTATTTCATTCAGACTTGGCGTTCTCACTCGAGGGGGGAGGTGTTCTCTACGAACCTACCTTTCCCGCTCTCGAGACCTCTAACGCAAGGTGAACAGTTCGTACCTGACCTCATCTTCACTCAAGGGCGAGGAGGATTTAACTGGCGAACTATTTCGTTCAGCCTTGGCGTTCTCACTCGAGGGGGAAAGTGTTCTCTACGAACCTACCTTTCCCGCT
>Ga0123342_1006840_pt1 | contig 15524 bp, 6 predicted proteins | sample Turbeawhitnodule_FD_89960 | JGI IMG/M metagenome (GOLD analysis project Ga0123342, IMG submission 89960) | Root nodule microbial communities of legume samples collected from Mexico - Turtle bean Mexico white nodule | ecosystem: Host-associated > Plants > Roots > Nodule | place: Mexico: Nepantla... | reverse complement strand
TATATATATATAATATAAATATATTTAAAATTATATTTTATTTATATATATATTTATATTATATAAAAATATATATATATATATATATATATATATATATATATATATATATATATATATATATATATAACTTAAAAAATGAGATTAAAGATAACAATGAAACTAGAAATTGGAGAAGATAGAAAAGCGGATAAAATATCAATTTCAAGAATTTAAAAATTAAAAAAATATGAAAAATGATAAAATTATTTTAAGTTAAACTTTGTATCCTTATATTAATAGATTTGCAACTAAATACTGTATATCTAAAAAATAATGAATTATATTAACAATTGTTTTTCATAATAAAATAAAATTAACATCGCAACAAAATTATTAAATAAAAAATAATTTTAGATACCAAAACAATTAGTTATTTGATTAAATTAGAAACTATTTTATAAATTAAAATATTACTGGTATCTAAATAAATTAAAATATAAAATAATTAATAGATAAAATTTTGATAATTAATAATTAAAAATTAATTTAAAACTACTTTATAAATTTTCATTAACAATAAAAAATTACTATTTCAAATCCATCTTCCATCCAAACAAATCCGTCAAAATCATAACCAAACTATTTTACGTGTGGCCAACAAAAACATAGGTTTATTTGCATCACAGTGTTTGACAAAAACATGTGGTTAAAAAAACATGTAAATAAAAAAACTAATAACTCTTAATCACTTCGTTTGTAACCTATGCTATGCTCCAAAAACTTGGTTGTTAGTGTTTTTAATTTGTTATTCATATTTTGGATTCAATAATGCATTCATTGCATCTGAATATGTTTAGTCACACTATCATATGCTAACCAAACTAATAACAATATCAAAAGCTAACTTTATGTTCCAGATAAATTGTATTTCGATTTAAATTTTTAATAATTATCAATAATTAAATATCAATTTATATATTATTTATCAATAATAGAAATTATTTTATATATCAATAATTTTTTTAATATTATTTAATTTAATTAATATAATAATAGTTAATTATTATTTTTCTGAAATTCATTTTTATTTAATAATTTTATTATAGTGGTAGTTGTAAATTAAAAATAGAAATGCTTTACTTATTTTACTTTCTTCTCTTCTGATAATATTAAATTAAAATATTTTTTTAAAAACTAAAATTAGAAACAAAGTAGCTCTAAAATAACAAAAAAATAATTCCTAAAATCCTCTTCGACCAGGAACAACAACATATAGATGGATATTTTATTATTCATAGTCGAATACATAACACACATTTTATATTATATTTATGTTTGAACTAGTTTGTTTTAAAATGATAAAATTTAAGAAATTTAGAAAACATAATTATTTCTTCCAAAATAAACTTTTATAAAGATGACATAAGAGACATTGAAAGGAAGCAAAGTGTTTGAAATTATTTAAATTATCTAATAATTAACTTGTCTTTATTAGATTATAAGTTTGTTTAAGTAAATAGACAATATAAGAAAATCATGAAATAGAAACCAATTTTTAGAGACCAAAATAATTAGTTGTAATAGTAACTAAATTAGAGACAATTTTATAAACTAAAAAAAGATTTGGTTTTTAAATTAGTTTCTATTATTATTAAATAGTTTCTGAATTGGTATATGTTTTAACTACCAATTATTTAGTTTCTAAATTTGGTAGCAAAAACATTTGTTGCTAATTAGATACCAATTTAAAAACTATTTAAGAATAATAGAAACTTATTTAGAAAACAATTTGTTTTAGTTTCTAAAATGGTCTCTAATTTAGTTATTATTGCAACTAATTATTTTGGTTTCTAAAATTAATTTTTATTTTATGATTTTTTTTTAGAAGTATTTCGTAATCGAGTTTATCTCCTATTTTATAGCGTTGTTCATATAGTACTTGCAGTGGTATTTATTATATTATATTTTATTGTGTATTTTTATTACTTTTTTCTACAAATATTTACGTTATTTATTTGAACCATTACAAATTTATTTTGATTTATTGTCTATATATCTTCAACAAAATATAATTAATGAGTTTTGTATGGTTATTAGAATTCAAAATTAATTAAAAGCCTAAGGTTAAAATTACTTAAAAAATATAATGTTGTCGGCAAACTGAAATCTGTATGAAATTCATAGAAATATGTGCTTTCATATTATTTTATATTTTCTTCAACAACTAGTTTTATTAAATATTTCTAATATAATAACTTGCTTTAATGGGTTTTCATTTCTGCCTAAACTTTAAATTAATAATTAACTTTGAACTAACATTAGAGTAGGGCTATAGAAAATTGCAAACCTAATTTTGGTTTGGCTTTGCCAAATTCAATCACAAATTATCACAATCCCAACGTAAGCATAAGCCTTTTCTTCTATATATCTTCTATTCAAATCTTCTTCGTCTTTTTCTATACGTCAACTTTCACTTTCATAATTTCATCTATACTGCAATACTAAAAAAATCATTAAACAAATCAATTTTAAAAACAAAAAATAATTAATTATTATATTAACTAAATTATATATTATTTTAATAACTAAAAAAATTATTAATATCTAAATTAATTTTTATTATTAATAAATAATTTATAAATTAGTATATAATTAACCACCAACTATTTAGATTTTAAAATAGGTAGTAAAACCTTAATAGTTAATTAGATTTCAATTTAAAAATTATTTTTTAATAATAAAAAATAATTTAAATATCGATAATTTTTAATTTCTAAAATAATATCTAATTTAATTAATATAATAATTAATTATTTTTTATTTAATAATTTGGTTTTATATTTTGTTTACCAATTTCAACTATATAATATTTTCAATGCACTTTCCTACTCGAAATTTGGCATTTCGATTATAAATTTTATTAGGTATTATTGTTATTATATATATAAAAGAGTAATTTAGTTTTTGTGATTATCATATTTATATCTTTATTGTATGTGACTTAATTAATGTTAAGATTTGATAGTTTCTTATTAATATGAGCAAAACCATCAAATTTAACATTTATGTTCTCCTCCAAAATCAAGGTATCACACTTATATACACTTAAAGTCTTGGATATACTAGAGTATCCAATAACATTCATTTATCATTCTTGCAGTCAAATATACCAATTTGATTCTAGGTATTAAGGATATAACACTTAAAATAGAAAAGCATAAAAATAAATAAACAATGTTAAATTTTCTATCCTTTTACAATTCATAAGGAATCTTTTTCAATAAGATCTCATTAACTGAGATTAACTAAGATTTAATTTGTAAGAACGTAATCTTGAATATAAATAACCTCTATAATCAAAGATATTTTTTTTTTACAAAAACTTTCTTGTTTGAAACTATGTTTTTAAAAACTTCATGTCTTTGTAAAATTTCATAATGTTAATGAAACACAAAATCCTAAATTCTCCGATAAGGATAACTACGAGGAAAGAACCTTTTATGCCTAGTGTACACATTTTTCTTCATAGGCTTTAATTGAGTATAACTAGGTTTTTCTTCACATGTAGGACACACATAATGATCCTTCATACTATAACTGCTCAAGTTACCATACATTAGAAAATCATTTATGTACAAAATAACATTACATGCAAAATCAATGTCATTTATTGGTTGTTAGGGTCCTAAAATAATCACAGACCACATAATATATGTTCTCTTCATGCACAACAAAGGAAATATATTGTAAATCATGACAAAATTAACCATGAACTGTGTTTACTACTTAAATTTCAATGAAAATTCTGATCATCTGTATAAGTGTGCGGTCATAAAACATCTAATTTTTATTTAAGATAGTATAAACTACAAAATTATATTAAAATAATGGTTGCAAAATATTTTTGTTTAAAAAGATGGTGCGTGCAACCATACTCATAATTAAATTTTATTTAAACAAAAATAAATAGTATTGGAAAAAGTTATATTTTACTTTGTTTATTAATAATACTAAATATAAAATAATGTGTTGAACCATACTTAGATCTAAATGACTCTTTAAGAGAAAGAGATAACGTATCGATATAAACGAAAAAGAAAACTAAAACATGTTTCTCATTTTTTTATTACACCTTAACGTTATCAATCAAAGCAATTAAAACAAAAATAACAGGTTGTAAGTGAAAGTGGGCCTAAAATTAGAACAAAAGGGCACAATAACAAAAGTTAAATTGACTATGAGTGCATGGAAACAAGGATATTTCTTCCTGCATCCCATTAAAATTCTTCCTGCACTCCACCAATATCAAATAGATGATTTTACTCTCTCTTTTTTTAATGATTTCTGGATTAGCTTGTTCAGAATCTTCTTGGACACCCCTTTCCAGAATTTATAAGTGTATTCCAGAACATTTTCCATATTTTCAGAAAAGCATTTTCCATAAAAGATTTTCAGAATAAGATTTTCAAAATGTATTTTCAGAATAATATTTTCATGAATGTATTACGGAAAGAACTTTCCAAAATGAGACCGAATTTTATGGGGTATTTTAGACATTTTACCTATGATGGAGTGCAAGAAGAAGTTTTATGGGGTGCAGGAAGAAACATTCGGAGACAAAAAGCAATCCCCATATGCCACAAAATAAAACATTCCGGGCAGAGAAAACAATAAGGCTTCTTCTTCCTTCACCCCCACGTTTTTCTTTCTGCACCCCCAAAATTTTAAATATCCCAAAATTAACCTTGACTTACAATTTGAAAAGGGACACCATGTTGCACTTTCATTGTCACTGTTCATTTTCATCATTAAATATCAACTGTTGTGGAGGGCCTTTGTAATTGTTCAGAGCAAGTGGATGACTACTCAACGTTGCCGAAGTGTTCTTTAGGTTGTAGAGGTAAGAGTTAAGTTTTTTTTTAGGAGCATGGTGGTTATGGAGATTTCGGGATTACTGGATATCGAGATCCGTTAATGTATTCCAGATTCATGAATCCGAAATTGATTAAGTTGTGTTTTTCAGATGAGGGGGTATTCCAGAAGTTAAAATTTCATAAATTGTTATTTTTTGGATTGTTGAATCTGGAAGCCTAAATTGTATTACGGATTGGTGGATCCAGAATTGTTTTTTTGTGTTATGGATTCTTGAATCCGGAATGCATAACCTGCATTATGCATTTCTGAATACGGGACGTTGCATTTGATATGATCCAATTAAATAAAATGCATTTTGGAATAGATTGAATGTTCGACTTGTATACATTCATATTATATTTTAACTTCCATCATATTTATATCCCACTAGAACACTTACATTCGAAGATAGAAAAAAATCTTAGGATGAAGTTATATATGTTGAAGAAATGATGACCATATAAAACAAACCTGGATCTACAAATCTGGAACCTTCTCGGATCCACAAATCTGGAATATTCCTAGAACTACAAATCCAGGATTTTACCGGAAGCATAAATATGAGATTTTACCGTATTTTGTGATCCGAAATTCTACTAGATTCTATAATATGGAATGTGAAAAGGCACTTACGGAAACAAAAATTCATAAAAAAAACGGATGTGCAGATCCGAAAGCAAAGAAATTTACTTACCTTTATCAAGAGCACTCTAAATCACCAACATAAAATGTGTGAGATTGAAAGGAGAATGATTTGGAGGTGTCGATGCTGGTAGATCATGAAAGACACGGCTGCGCAATCTGATAGCATCCTTGCCTGCGCTTCTCTAGGGTTTTTTTAGGTTAAGAATATTTCTAGAATTTTAAAAACTAATAAAGACGTAATCTTTGTATAAGAGTGTGGGGGTGCAGGAAGAAAAACGTAGGAGTATAAGAAGAAACTGTCTTAATTTATAAATTGGCGGATCTATAATGTATTTTTTGACTTATAGATTGGTGCATTCAAGATATATTTTTTCACTTAAAAATTGAAATCCCATATTAGCGAAATCCCATATTAGCGTCGGCCTAGGCCTATGCTTATAACCACATTACTTTTAACACGGCCTAGCCAATGCTAAAAATTAAATAATCTTTTTTAAAACTAATACTCTCATTTTAATTAATTACTAAAAATGACATTTATTAAAATTATATAAAATTCATTACAATAAAATATATATAAAATTTTGAATTAGTTTTGTTACAATTTATTAAATTTATTTAAATTGTTAAATTATAACAAATATATTCTTAAATCATTATTTATTAAATTGTACAAGTAACACTATATATATTTATATATATTTTAAAGAATGACATATGTTATATCTTAGTAGTTGACAGTGAAATATGATATATTTTAGTATTTTAATCTTAATTTAAAAATATCACATTATAAATATTATTCTTTTCAGTTTGTTTTAACTTTGTAATTTGAAAATCTAGATGAAGAGTAAACGTTAATTACAATAACTCTTATAAATATTCACTACATCATCCATAAAACCCATTTTAATAAAAATAATAATAATTAGTTGTTATAATAACTAAATTAGAGACCATTTTAAAAATTAAAAAAAAAAATTAGTTTCTAAATTAATTTCTATTATTGTTAAATATTTTCTAAATTAGTATCTAATTAGCTATCAAAGTTTTAACTACCAATTATTTAGATTCTAAATTTGGTAGCAAAAATCTTGGTTGTTAATTAGATAACAATTTAAAAACCATTTAACAATAATAAAAACTAATTTAGAAACCAATTTTTTTTTTAGTCTCTAAAATAGTTTATAATTTAGTTAATATAACAACTAATTATTTTTTGTCTCTAAAATTGATTTCTAGTTCATGATTTTCTTGTAGTAATTACAATACTTAATCAATATTCAAAACTTTGATAAAACTTAGTTGATGTTATTATTACTTTTTTATAAATATATGTGTATATATATATATATATATATATATATATATAGTTGACAAAATCTTTGTTAAATTAGTGAGGATAGCACTTCATTAAATTTATATATGTTCAATAACATGATATCAACATATTTATTCTTTTTTAACTTTACATTTATAAAAAAATCATATATAAAATACTTTTTAAAATAAAAATAACAAATAAATCAAATGAATGATCGTGTTATTATGAATTGAATAATATAACATACAACGTTTTTCTTGAATAACAAATAAAAATCAATAAATTATATACTTATACAAATTTCTTAATAACCAACTAAATAAATTTATCATGTTTTAATAATTAAAAAGGAGGACATGCATAAGAATGGGACAAATTTGGACATACAAATTCTTACACGATTCAAGAAATCAGATATAACATATATTACTTGTCAAATTTAATACATTTACATCCTTAATTGTCAACATAATAATTATCTTCAGAATATTCAACGTTAAATTTGTTATAGTCAAACGTAATGATGTGGACTTTCATATTTATGATAATATGAAAGTACACAAGAATATATGTAAACTAAAAAAAATGAATTACTTTTTCAATCATAATATACAATGACATTAAGTAGAAATTTTAATAAATTAATAATATTGTAAATATTACAAAATATGCTCATAAAAAAAACTAAGTAAGATCATATAAAAGAAATTTTTTTAATGCTTATATAAATAAATTGTCAAACAATTTACTATTAATAATAGGAGAAATTTAGATGTTACTTTATACTCTGAATTTTTAATTTCGATTTAATTACCGTCTTCATATTAAAAATATTACCACAACAAAATTTTACCTTGATTTTTTCTTATTTTAGATTTGTTTTAAAAAATTACAATAATTAATTTCTTATTACGAATTTTTTAAATTATTTTGTAACAATAAACACTTAATGTCAAATTAACATCTCTAAAATACATATAGTATTTTTCTTATTTAATTATATTAAAAAATCATCTTACATCAATTAACTTTTAACAATTTAATCAATTTCACAATTAAATCACTTTAATAACATTTAATTAACTTAACTTTATCACTAATAAAAATTTAAATATGATCTTCTAAACAATTTACTTACAAAGAAATATATTTATTTCAAATATTTCAATTAAAAAATACAAAACTTTATAAAATAATAAAATAACACAATTACAAAAAATATTAAAAACACACTTATCCATCGCCGACCTCATTAATCATCAATTTAAACTGACATTATAATCATGAAGAAATAAAATATTAATATGATGTACGTCGAACAAGCCAACACAAAAAAAAATTATTATTTTTTGAAATTTTTATTTTGCGTTCGATTATTTACATTGATTATGAAAAAATGTAGATAAAAATTTGTGGAGAAAAACAAATCTATTTTAAAGGTTATTTTTGACAATAGTCAATAAGTCATGAATATTTCTATTTAATAAATTTAGAAAATATAATAAATAGTTTAGAATTATTGAACTGCGCATATTACAAGCAAAGTTTTCTATTATCTAGAACTAAGATAGTTATCAAATATTGATAAAGTTAAAAATATTAAAAAATTCACAAAAGAAAAAGAAGTATGCTATAAATGAATTAAACAAACCAAATTTAAGCTTCATTTGGACATAAAAATAAAATTATGTTTAGGAGTGCAACCGAAGCTTTAAAAACTGGTACGCACTCTTACTTACAAAGACCTACTCGTGTTAAAAAAAAAGAGAGGAATGCGTGTCTATTTTGGAGAAAATGTCCATGTGGACATGTGAGTGAGGAAATAATAGTTGAAAGATTAAAAGTTGAAAGATATAAAAAAAAGTGTAGAAGTTCATAGTTACCTCATGAGCGAAGGCGGCAAGAAAGTAAGCAGAGAGCGTTGGTGGCTTGTGACAAACATTAATAAAAGGTGGTGAATTTAATCTCTCTTTGGCTCTCTCTCTGTCCCTTTCTGTGACCTTCAACAAGTCAAACAGCGCCCCCACACCTTATATAAAATCATCACCATCTTCAATTATAACACTTCATCGTCCTCTTCTTCTGTTCCTCTACTCCTCCTGGGCCACACACACACCCTTTCTTCATTCTCACCCCACTTCACTTTCTAAACAGGTTCCCTACCTCATTATTTTATGTCCTTTCTCTCTTTCATTTCCTTTATAGTTCTCAATTTGCATCAAATCAACTTGTTTTTCTCTTGTAATTACTTGTACTTGTTCATCTTGCATGCTAGATTCAAATTATTTTAACAGATCATTCTTTATCTTTTTATTGCCAAAAGGGAACTATTTCAAACACATAATAATAATAATGATTTATTTCTTAGTTTTTATTTTCACCTTTTTTCAAATTTGATTCAAGATTGCTTTATGTACTCAATTCTATAATTAACTTTTTTAGCCTTGTATTTTTTTTTAAATATTTAGACTTTTCGCAATAAAACAAATTATTTTATAAAATGTAAATGATTATGGTTTAGTTTAAGAGACTTTGAGCACGTATAATCACGTATAATGTAAATAGGGCTTTTACGATTCTTAAGTGATTAGGGCTTTTACGCGACAAAATATAATTTTCTATTTTATTATTAATTAAGCATCTTGTTACATGTTTGACAATATTTAGATAGACAACATTTGGATACGGAAAAAACCGCTAGATTTTTTTTTTTTAAAGTTGTATGATTAATAAAATCAATTTTAATTTTAAAAGACAAATAATAAACTTATTACAAAGAGTAGAAGTATATATATTTAAGTATTAGAAAATTGTCACCTTGTGTTTATTTTAGATTTTTGTTTGAAAATGGAAGTAGATCTAAGAAATGGTGACAATTTGAAAATTAAAATAGAAACAGAAAATAAAATGAAGAAAAATCATATATAGATTGAAATATGAAATATTAGTGATTTTTTTATGTTGATAAATGATGCAGGTGGAGGGCCCTGAAGAAACTTCGTTGTGGGGTTTTGTCTTGACATGAAGTAAGGTCAATTAGGGTTTCTCTCGATTAAAGCCATCTTCTTTATAAGCTAATAAGAATGGAGAAAGATCACAACTATTCGGTACAGACATATATGTATATGTGTGTGCATATATATATATCTTCCGTGGCTCTTTTATGTTTTTGTCTCCATTAAAGCTTTTCATGTCAGATCTTTTCACCCTCTCTTATCATCACCATATGTTGTTTTGCTCCAATTTTGCTGAGTCTTCATCACTGCAGGCACCAATATCCATGCCTCCAAGCTTCAACACACTTGACTACTCTCTAGATCACCACCAACACCACCTTTACCCACCAAATCAGCATCAGCAGCACCTCATGAAGTTCCAAGCTTCTGGTGATGAAAACAACAGTGGATCAATGGTGGATTACATGCCTCAAACACCACCACCACCACACGGTTTTTATGGCGGTTCTAGCACTGGCGCAATATCCTATGATAAGTTGAGTTTTGCAGACGTGATGCAGTTTGCAGATTTTGGACCTAAGCTGGCTTTGAATCAAACAAAAAGCTGCGAAGAATCTGGGTTAGATCCAGTTTACTTTCTCAAGTTTCCAGTGTTGAACGACAAGATGGAGGAGGAGGAGAACCTGATGGTGAATGATGACCCTGATGGTGATGCAGAGAATCATGATGAGAGGTACAACTTGGTGGATGTGGAGGAGAAGTCAAGGGTTGATGAAGAGGGAATGATGATGAGAGAAGATGAAGAGACTCGGATTTCTGATGACAACAATTCCGTGCAGATTCGGTTTGTTGGTCAGGAAGAGACTCAGAAGAATGCAGGAGTGCAGGAAAGCAAGAGCAAGAGGAAGAGACCAAGAACTGTTAAGACAAGTGAAGAAGTTGAGAGCCAGCGCATGACCCACATAGCAGTTGAAAGGAATCGTAGGAAGCAAATGAATGAGCATCTTCGTGTTCTTAGATCACTCATGCCTGGTTCATATGTCCAAAGGGTACTCAACACTATCCATTCAATTCAAATCATTATCCATTCCATTCATATCATAGTTTTTAGCTAGAAGACTAAACAAAGAGGCACATTATTTCTATATGCACTCAGATTAAGAAATTAACATGTATTTGTCAAGAAATATATTCACTGATCAAACTTATATATAAACTCCTTCAACTATTCACTCAAAAACTAGCTGCACCAAACCCTTTTCAGCACAGTGTATTTTTTACTGAATATTTTGTTTGTGTAGGGTGATCAAGCTTCTATAATAGGGGGAGCAATAGAGTTTGTGAGGGAATTGGAGCAACTTCTTCAGTGTTTGGAGTCACAAAAGAGGAGGAGGCTACTGGGAGAAGCTCAAGCAAGACAAGTTGGGGACCCCTCCCTTGCACAACAACAACCTCCTTTCTTTCCACCATTGCCAATTCCGAATGAGCAGATGAAGCTTGTGGAGTTGGAGACTGGACTTCGTGAAGAAACAGCAGAGAGCAAGTCTTGTTTGGCTGATGTTGAAGTGAAGCTTCTGGGATTTGATGCCATGATCAAAATCCTATCAAGGAGGAGGCCAGGACAGTTGATCAAAACCATTGCTGCACTTGAAGATCTGCAACTGATAATCCTTCACACCAACATCACCACCATTGAACAAACAGTTCTTTATTCATTCAATGTCAAGGTATTATATTATACACGCACCCCTTCACCATAATAGTCTTAATAAATTTTCCACAACCCTCTTTGTTTGCTTTAAGATCCTTGATTTAGCTAATGTGTGTGTAGGTGGCTAGTGATTCAAGGTTCAGCGCAGAAGATATAGCAAGTTCGGTTCAGCAGATATTCAATTTTATCCATGCAAACACTAGCATGTGATAACAATTATATGTTGCTATTATAGATGTTTGTGTGGTAGTGTAGGTTCTGTATTTGTGCAAGAATCACTTGTGATTCCTATATAGTTACTGATATTGATTTTACACCATATCTTGTTTGGATTTATTATTGTCATTGTCGCAAGGATGACTGAACAAGATGATTTATATGAGTGGTAACATGGCTGCCCTTTCTATCATTTTATTTCTCTCTCCTAAAAGGAACACATAATGTATCCAACACAACTATATATATGTTTTAACTTCTTTTTTCATCTCTTTCTCTACATTTATTTTTAAGATACCAAATAATAATTTATTTAAAACTTATATGGGAAAATGATACTTTCAATATGCAATAAATTTATGTAGACACGTATATATTATTATTAGTGATATTTTAAAATTACTACCATATAAATATCATAACTGCTATATATATGCAGCACAATAAAATAATAAATATGAACTGCTCATTCACTTTTCTATTACTTCTACTTAGGTATCTTTCTTTTTTTTTCACCCAAAATTTTAATCCATATTTTTATTCTAATTATAAATTACACTTATTTAAATAAATTATAAAATTAAAATTAATATAAATATTAAACTTTTACTTACTAAAATAAGATAATATAATAAAAAATTCAACAAAAAACCGTCGTACATATATTTCCAACACAAACATATATATATATATATATATATATTATATAACATATAAAGACAGAGAAGTGTGAGAGTCGGTCTTGAAAGTTAAACTTTAGAATGAAAAAGTTAATTAATTTAGTAATATTAATAAACTTGCGTTGCAGAAGCATAAGTGACCCACCATTGCTTACGTAATCTTTAAATATCTAATAGAGATTAATGTTTTTTTAGTTTTGTAAAATTAATGAATTTTGTTTTTTTCTTATAAAAAAATTCTTTCATTTTAAAAAAATTTTAAACATAACTTTTTGTCCCTAAAAATATGTGAAATTTAGTTTTAGTAATGATAAAATATGTTTCTTTTATTTTCATTTCTTTCCAAATTTCAAGTCATCCTTAGTTAGTTCCCCATATTCATTTTAATATGGATAAGTCAGATTTTATTTCTTTTGCAGAGATATTGAGAGTTTTTTTAAAATATTATTTATCACAACACTAATATGTTTGTTTAGTGTGCGTTTGTTTATTTCCTTCTTTTATGAATTGTTTTTATCTTTTCTCTTTTAACATATAATAATATTTCATACAAATTTCCTTTTATTGATAATAAAACATAAATTAACAAAAACATTAAAGATATTTCAATCCATATAAAAAAAAAACTTATAACAGAAATCCATGATATCTACTTATATTTCATTACTCGACTCAAAATACAATAAGAACCTAAACTCTAAATCTTAACTTCTTCAAAACACAAAATACTTCTTCAAAACTCAAAACAAAACACAGAATACGATATGATCTACCCTAATCAAATGAGAGGAAAAGTTCAGAAGTCATTAGAAACATTAACTTAACTGCATTGTTGTTTGCATTGTAGCAGAGAAATTCACGTATGGACAAGAGAAGTCTCTTGGATACCATTCTTAGGTCAATGACATTACATAAATATTTGAATATCCTAAATAGAGATTATGACATGTGGTTTAGGATTGGTGGTGGCAATTGGTTGACTTGTCTAATTTGCATGAACTCACACACTCCATGATGAGCAGTGGGAAGTGAGTTCGTGGGAAATAATAAGGGCAGTGGCAGAAAGTCTTGGGGACAAAATCTTCAATCTGCTGTTTCTTCAAGTACATCACTCTCAGGACCAAAGTCAACCTGTCCCTAACTTCCCTTCTCTTCATCTTTTGACCTGTCAGAACAACGAAAGACCATGTTGGAAGTATTAGCCTGGATTCAGATATTGCCATCCTTTGTAGGGTCTGTCTACTGTTAAATCTGAATCTCTGCATCTTTTGTGGCTTATGACTTATGAGAGGGTTACCCTAAACTTGAGAGCCATATTAGTTTATCGTATTTCTCTATAACGTCCATATCAGTGCCATGTATACTGCTGAAAAATCGTTTTTCAAAGAAATGCTTTATAAAAGCTTAGTCAGCAAAAACAAAAATAGTGTTTTATCATAACTATTGTTGTTGTATAGATCTATTCATTTGAATGATTATTCTACAATAAAAATATTAAAATATTGTCCACATTAATTATGTTTCGATTGCTTTAATTTAATTTCACAACATTCTATTTTATTTAATGAAGATGTACAATGAAATTATACTTTTTAAAGTATAAGGAAATTATCAGTAGAGATGCTTTATTTATATTCAGAAAAAAAAACAATAAAAAGAGAAAATTTGATCTTTTAATAACAAAGATATGAAAATAAATAAATAAATTTAATAATACACATATATATTAATAATATTATTTATTATTACTAAAAATAAAAACAATAATAATAATAATTTAGTATTAATAATATTAAAAATTTACATACAATTTTTTTAAATACAACATTACATACGGAAATATTTTCATATGTAACATTACTTTCTATTTGTAAATTTTTAATATTATAAAGTAGAATATGAAAATGCAATCTCTGATTTTACTTTTATTTTTTATTGTGCTCACACAAAACACAAACAAATAGAACTATTAAAGAAAAACAAACAAATAAGAATTGTAGAGCTTTGTTCATTGAATAAAAAATTGAAAGAGAAAAAAACGTACCCGATAAAACAGCTTATGTGGAAGTGAGAGGGGTTAGTATATGAGAAAGGAGAGATTAGAAAAAAGAGGGGAGGCGCATTAGGAAGTTTCGAGAGAAGGATATACTGAACACTAAAAAAACTCCATTGTTATTCTTTTGATGTGAATATAAAAGGTTAGTTTTTGTTTCTCTCTTTCCATTTTTTCTGTTTCTGTTGATTTTCTTTTATCTAATTATGCTTTTAATTCTGATTTTATTCAAGCCTTTGAAAGAAATATATTTTAATTTTTTTGTCATCTAGATAATTTTTTTTTAAATATTATCATATTTTATATATTTATTTTCACATTTTGCAAAATATTTTCGAATATATTTTTCATTTACGCTATTTTTTTCCATCTATACTAAAATTTAAAATTCACAATTTATATTAAAATTTAAATTTTTTTATCTCTCAACTCCTCTATCAACTACTCTTAATTATTTTATTTAAATTTTAAAAAATGTTTCATAATTACTTATTAACTGTTTTGTTTAAATTATTTTTGTTTAGATTCAAAAAAATTGTTCTGTAACTACCCTATCAATTAATTTATTTGAATTCAAATTTTTTTTTATGTAACTACTCTATCAATTATTTTTTATAGATATTTTATTAAAATCTTAAAAAACTAATAACTACAAAAAAAAAATAACCAAAAAATATAATAAAATAAAATATTGACATAAGATTAAATTAGAAAAAAAAGTACATATACTTAAAAATATTTACGGAGAATTTTTTTTAATATATCTATACCTATATATAGAGGGGACTCTTTAACTTCCCTCAATTTTTTTTTCTATTTTATCCTTATATCAATATTTATTTTATTTCCTTATTATGTACATTGTGTCATTTCTTAATTTTTTTTTAAATTTTATATTTTCAAAAATTTTAAATTTTAAATTTTCAAATTTTCAAACTCTAAAGTCTTTTCCAAACACTTCAAAAATTTTAATAAATATAAGTGTAATGTATGAATAATAATTTGAGAATTGTGTGTTCCTACATATTTTGAGATTATTATT
>Ga0123342_1006838_pt1 | contig 15527 bp, 10 predicted proteins | sample Turbeawhitnodule_FD_89960 | JGI IMG/M metagenome (GOLD analysis project Ga0123342, IMG submission 89960) | Root nodule microbial communities of legume samples collected from Mexico - Turtle bean Mexico white nodule | ecosystem: Host-associated > Plants > Roots > Nodule | place: Mexico: Nepantla... | reverse complement strand
TTATTAATATGATTAATAATATTACTATTATTATTAATATGATTAATAATATTACTATTATTAATATCATTAATAATATTACTATTAATATTAATATTATTAATAATATTACTAATATTAATAATAATAGTAATATTATTAATGATATTACTATTAATATTCATTTTAATAATTATTATTATTAATATTGTTATTAATATTATTAATAATAATATTAATATTATCATTATTTTTATTGTTATTAATATTATAAATTTTGTTGTTAGTATTATTAATGTTATTAGTATTATAATTAATATTATTATTAATATATTTTTCTTATTAATAATTATAATAATAAAAGTAGTAATTATTATAAGAATAATAATAATCGTAATATGATAAAAAATGTTTTTCTGATGTAGTGGTTAAAGGTTCTATATGTTATGGACCTGAGTTTATTCTTGTTGTATTGCAAATTTTCTCTCCTATAGAATTTTTTTTTGACATGTATTTGGAACAAAAGTAATATGTTGCTCTTAAATGTATCCCTTATACTTGATAAGTGCTCAAGTTAAGTTGTCACACAAAATCTTTTCTACATGTATTACATTTATACAATGTCTCACATCTAACTTATACAAATATATAAGATAAAAAAAATTGACCTCATTCAATATTTTAGTCATGGTTTGCTTTTCTTCATTTTACAAAAACCACGTTAACATTTTACCTTTTCATAAATTTGAACACCAATTAATGGAATGAGACAAATGTCATGTTTTTGGTGTCCATGCAAGACTTTTTTTCAATATGCAATATCGGTGACATTGATTTAGAAATCTACATTGTTGAAGATACATAGTCTTTCTTTTATGTTTAAATTGCTCATATGATGTGTTTTCTCCATAAATTGGACATGTCTTATCACCTTTCACATTATATCTTGACAAGTTTTCATACACAAGAAAATCATTATTAGTACAAAATAACATTGCATGCATCTGAAAAGGTTTATTGGCAAATCCATCAAACACTTCAACCCATTGATCCCACAATAATTTCAAATCTTCAACCAATGAATTAAGATAAACATGCATGTCATTTCCTTGTTATTTTGGACTAGAAATCATCATAGATAACATTATGTAGTTTCCCTTCATACACAGACCTGAAGGTAAGTTCTAAATCACCAATAAAATGGGTCATGAACTATGATTGCTATTTAAATTTTCAAAAAAAAATTCATTCTATCAATAGCTAATCCAAGTCTTAAATTTTGCTATTTCCTTTCCAAATTCAAGATTTTTTTTTATCAATGTTCTTACATTGTAAAAAACCAACTAGATGACAAAGTAGTCCATCACATTTCCTCTCATTTGCATGTCATCTAAGATTTTTAGCGTCATTTGGATTCACAAACAACGCTTAACCCTTTGAATTATTGAAAGATACCAAATTGTCTTTGCAGGGTGACATCCTTTGTGACCACATTATTATTCTATTGCTGACCATTTTTAACCTTATAATGTGTCAATCCACACTTTAGACATCTTCTTAACTCTTCAAACTTTTTTCTATATAAAATACAATCATTAGAACATAAATGTATCTTTTCATATTCCATACTTATTGGACAAAGTATATTCTTTGTCTCATAATTTTGATTAGGTAGTGTATTTCCTTCTAAAAACATTTTCTTTAACAAGTGAAGCAATTTTGAGAAATTTTTATTGGTCCATACATTCATGTCATAAAATTCATTAACCTTAACATTGTCGATAATCGGGTGAAACTAGTTGAACCATGATATAACAAAGTCTCTGCATCGGTTGACATATTTTGATACACAAGTGTTTCAACAAATAACTATGTTTCAACATCACGAATTGTCAATACTCAATTTCGTCTTAGTAAATAAAGTTTGAAAATTAAAATAAAAATTAATAAAGTTTTAAAAACCAAAAATAATAAAAAGAGAGAATACATTTTGGGACTAACCCATTTTTATTTCTTTATTCATTTTATTTTTATTTTTAAAAAATAAAATATTTGATCGTACCCTCCATTTTTCTCTTAACCTCCCACTCTACACTCACCAAGACCTCACTCTCACTCTCATGAAAACACACTGATCCACGCAATCTCTTCATCGGCTCCAACTCATTTTTGGGCACACACTCCTTTTTCTCTCATTCTCATCAAAGCAAATCGCACACATTAACGAAGAACTTCCTCTCTCAAGTTTCACTCATTCTACACAACAAAACTAAACAAAAAATTATGCCGTGAGGCATGGAGAGGCACTAAAGAAGAAAAAACGGAAAAAGAGAAGAGAGAGGGAGAGCTTGTAGCAATGAAGGGTTGTTGTTCCAAGAGGTGCAGGAGTCAAATCTGTGTGCAATGCTTTGGGTGAACGCCATTTTGTAGATCAGGTACATTCCTTTTTATGTTTTGAGGCCCACCTGCAATCACCTTCACTCTCTGCCACCAGTGTACGTGAGTGCAATTTATTTCACTACACATGTTTTGGATTAATGGAAGTTATGAGTTGTTTGAAATAAACATATGCCAATTTCTTCCTGCATCATATATAATTTAAGACGTGCATCTAATAAAAAGTTTAAAATCTTACATTGTTCCTGACTTTATATGTTTTTGCTTAAAGATGCAAAAATTTAGAAGTTGTTGTTATATAATTTGGATTTAGATATCCAGAAAATCAATTCGGGTTTCATTTAAGTTTTTGGATGCTCATATCTGAAGTTCTGGATTTCAATGTCAAGAATGATGTGTTGTAAATGGTGTTGAGGATCAAAATTTAGAACTTATTTATTTATAAATCTTATATTTAAAAATAACTCGTTCAGATAAACTTTCAAAAATGACATATTAATTATGGACTTACATATCTAAAACTTTATGATTTGACTTACTAATATAAATATCCAAAAAATAAATCTTTTAAATTATTAAGTATAAAACAAACATTTAATGTGAGTGAATTTATCTGTAAGAATCAGCCTAAACATATATACTTTCTGGCCCAAATTACTGCACATGTATTTCTTGCTTCAGACGTGTTCTTTTGGAAGAATGGGAATACAGGCACATGCTCACTTTCGAATCCTCCTTTTGTTGTCCATTTTGGTTGCTGAGACCAACCCAAAGCCCAAAAGATTTGCAAATTTATCAATGTTGCGGTTTATGTTAGGTCACTTTCTCTGTTGAATGGGTCCACGGTTTTTTTTCTTTGTCTATAAAGTGCTTTGCAATTCACGTACATATAATGGGCAACATTTGGTGCCAATTTTGAAAAGTGGAAGTAGGTCCACGTAAATTAAAGAGGAAGAGAGAGCAAAATGGGGCCCACTATTTTTTTTGAGATGTTGATTCCAAATTTTGGGCCCTGGTTTCTAGGCCCTTTCTTCTTATGTTATTCCCATCACCAGTTTTGGGGTGTTTCTTCCTGCAATCCCACATTTTTCTTCCCGCACCCCCTACATTTTTCTTCTTGCAACCCTACATTCTTCAAAATACCGAAATTACCCTTTTACAGTTTTATGTTATACCGGAATAAGGGTTCCATAAGCAAAAAGTATTTCTGAAATACGGTTTCACAAGCAAAGAGTGTTTCCGAAATAGGAAATCCATAAAACAAAAAATCATTCCAAAATATCCTTTCTGGAATACATTTTTTATTTATTTCTGGATTGGTAAATCCATAATTAATAAAATGTGTTCCGGAAAATATGTTCTGGACATATTTCTAAAAGAACAATTTGAAAGGTTTTTAAAAGAGGTAAAATAGTCTTCAAAAGTGATGGGATGCAGGAAGAAACAGCCCCAGTTTGGCTGAGCAGTTTTGCTATTCGCCACTCGTTCTTTATATTCTCAGCCCCAGTCTTTTAAAAAAATATGGGCCCATTCCTTATGCCCTGCGTTTCCACTATTTACCTGCCGCTTTATATATACACCATATATTTTTTGAAAAGTCTGGGCTCATTCGACCGACTCAACACTTTTACTATTTCTCCCTCATTTCTATTTACATACCCACCAGTTCTTATTTTATTTAAAAAGTTTGAGCCAGTTGAGCCCAGTGCTTCTTATACTATTTGCTACCCTTCTTTTACATATATAATCACCCATGTTTTTTGTGTGAAAATTAAAATTAAAATATAATTTTGGCGTCATGCCTAAACAAATTTTAGATATTTCTATAAGCACATATCTTATCTAATATTTTTAGCTACCAACGTTTTACCCATCAATTTGTTGGTAATTAAATTTTTTTAGTTAATTAAATATCAATTTAAAAATTAATTTATAATTTTTTTAATAATAATAATAACTACTTTAGATATCAATAATCTTTTATAGAATAGTATCTAATTTAATCAATATAGTAATTAATTATTTTTTGTTTTTAAAATTCATTTTTATTTAATTATTTTCTTGTAATGGTTTTTCTAAGTGATTTCTCCTTTTTCTATTGAGAGTCTTGATTTCTTCTTATTGTCCATGCCCTTTTTGTATTGAGAGTCTTGATTTTTGAATTTTGTAACTATTTTTTCTTTAACTTTATCCATAACTTCGTAGATATATGTCATAACAATATTGGATGAATTTCCAAAATCTATCAATACATAAAAAAAAGTTCACCACTTGTTTACCTTTATTTTTACTAGCATGATTACTACTTATCCATTATCCTGAAACAAACATAGCTGGTATAACATTTTTGTTATTGTGTTATGCATTGTAGAGTAAGAAAAGCAGTTAAACATCTTGTGACGAATGGTCAAGCTAATTATTTTCCTTTAGCATACTTTTTTATACAACTTTAGGACTCATATGTGCCTATAAATGAAAGTTGTGACTTTTTTGGCATTTGCAATGGTATTATAAAATATCGGGAGCTAACCAATGTCTGCAAAAAATTAAATCAAGGCAATGAGTTGCACAAGGAGATGAAAATAATTTTGTTCTTCTCCTCTAACATTTCTTCCGCTACCATAAACTTAGAGGCACCATCAATCATAACTTGTACAACATTGTCCTCTCCAATTTCTACTAGTGCAAAATTTATTAGTTCAAACATTTGTTTGACATCCTTTATCACATCACTAGTATCAATATATTTTAAGAAAATTGTTCCACTTACACTATATTACAAAGTGGACTTTAAGCTTAACTCAATCCCATAAAACCGGCTCTTGGGGTTGAGTTAGGCTTAAAGTCCACTTTGTAATATGGTATGAGAGTCATTTAAAGTCTATCTAGCGAGTGTTTGCTGGGCTTATTGTGTCACCCGCTATCGGGCCATTATCGGACTACCCATAATATGTTATCCCACGCACGAGCTGTCACTCTTGGCGTGAGGGGGTGTGTTGGAGATCTCACATCAACTAGAGATTAGGACATTTCATTGTATATTGTGGGTGCAAACCTCAACCTTATGAGCTGGTTTTATGGGGTTTAGTTAGGCTTAAAATTCACTTTGTAATAGACTATTCACAAAAAATTTGATAAGAGACCTCCTTTTTCATCTTTCCAACCATCACACATTAAAGTACAACTTCATTTCTCTCATTTAACATTATATTTCTCCAAACTACTTTGTGTATTGTCAACTATCCAATTAAGACATCCTAACTTCATGATAAGTAGGAGGTTTTAAACTCTTGCCATATTCAACACAAATTTTAACATTTGAACAAATAAGAAACTTCTTACCAAAGTAAATGGCAAAACATTGTCATATATGCATTTGCAAATGTTTAGAATCACCAAATCTCTTTCTTTAAACATTTTATTCATGTTTTTTTTTTTCTTTATAACTCTTTATTTTCCCTCCTTAGAAAATGACTTCAATGTCTCTTTTTTATTACTATTAGATATCAACTTCTTCAAAAAAAAAATCTTGACGATTTGCTTCATAGATTTTTTTCTTTGTCTTCTAGTAATTTCAAAAACATGTATTTGATATTGTTTGTAACAAATATATATGTGATGACAATTTTTTTTATTCTAACAAAATGAAGTTGCATTCTTATAATATCACCCCAACATGTGAACAATACTTACACTTAACTAAAAGTATATGAAGAGAAACACTCTCAAAATGATTTAGTGTAATATCTAGTTTTTTTTTCCTCTTTCTAAGTCATTGTTTTACCAACAATTCTAGACAACAACTGATCTTTTTTACTAAAAAAACAAAAATATAATATCAAATACAAGAACAATTATCTATAAATAGTTAAATTTTTTATATAAACATATACTTAAACAATCTTATATAAAATAAAATAAAACAAGTACTTTCTATATAAAAAATAAAATAAATAGAAACTTAAATAATTTTATATAAAAAAGTATTAAAAAACATAAGAATATAATTTAAAATGCATTTTTTTTTAAAAAAAACAAACAAAAGAATCACTAACAATAATTAATGTTACATAGAAAAATGAAATATAACAAAAAAACATAAAAACATGAGAAGTTAGAAAAAATTATTGTCACCAAAAGTAATATTAATGTAGTCGTACTTATTTCTAAACATACATGATACTCCATCTACTTATTTCAAAGTGAAAAAAAACACAAGCTAAAAGTATCTATAAAGTTAATAAATATTAAAATAATAGTAATGCATATAGAGTGGTACTACATCTACTAATTTAAAAAAAAAAATTAAAAAATTGGAAGTATCTACTTAGTGAGATAAATATTAAAATAGTAAGTATTAAAACATATACTTATTTCAAAAGTAAGAAAATAAAACTTAGAAGTATTTATAAAGTAATATAAATATTTAAATATTAAAACATACGGTACTATATATATAAAAAAAATTGAGATAAATATTAAAATAATATTTAAGCATATCGTACTACATCTATTAAAAGTAAGAAAATACAATAAAAAATATCTAAAAAGTGTGAAAGCTAGTATTCATTTGAAAACCTAATAGTATAACTTTCTGCAAACCTATCTTCTCCAACTTCGGTAAGTTTCTTTTGTTCTTTTTCTTTACTAATTTTATTTTCTTCTACTAGGAGCTTCTTTTCTCTTCTCCACTGTGCTTGTGCTTTCACTACATTTCTTTTACTCAACCTATTGTGCTTCTTCTCCACCTCTTCATTATTTTCATCTTTCTTGCCCTAGGCAAATAATTCTATCAAAGACGTGTGACTTTTTTTTTATTATTTGTTTTTAGACATTTTTCATTCCCATGCATGATGACACTGTGAAATGTACGTGTCACCATAAATCATGTGTAACAGAACTACTAAATAAGCAAATCACAATTTGAATTCGATACATGTCATGATTCCACGATTCCCCTACAAATATGTATCATGAAAGAAATTTTTTTAACCGAATCGATATCTTACTATCTTCGTTTGTCGAGAATCTCAGCCACACAGACGAAGAGCATACCACTGATCACATTTTAAATTGAACAAAACTATTTCACATCAATCCATCAAAATTATTCCCACGAAAAAAAAGAGCCTAAAAACAAAATGACATTTATCTACATAATGATCAGATCACACACGCACGCATAGGTTTCACCAAAGTACACTTGCCATTCATCTGAAAATTTTCTAAGAAAGCGAAGCTGTAATTTTAGTAATTGTTTCTCTTAATATAACATTTCCCTTGGCGGCAATATCATTTCCTATAGGTATTCCAGACCAACGCCCTATACAGAATCTACAACCACTTCACCCTGCTGCTTTGCGAGGTATCTTTCTCTCCTCTCTTTCTGAAAACATAATCATATGTTATTAACAGATGAAGCATTTGTCAAAAGTAACAAAACCAAAGGAAAACTTCTAATCAAAAGCTAAGTAAGCATACCCATTCGTCTATGACGAGCCCTTCCCCGATAATTTTTGGACCTGCATCTTCCACAGGCTTTTTACGTGCCTCAAGGGCAGCATCAGCATCCGCTAGTTGTCGGTTCAGTTTTTCCAAAGCCTTAACGAGAGAAAGATAGACCCTTGTTAGCATGCAATCAGTTAATATATTACATGAGACATCTGATAAATACAGCATCAATAGTTGATACTCAATGTCTCTCATTCACAGTAAAGCAATGGATATATAAAAAAAAAAAAAGTGAAGAAAAAGGGAGATATGTAACTATTACTAACATTGGCTCAAACATACAAAAAATGAAAAGTGAAGAAAATAAATTTAGTACTCACAGGAGAAGGACGCTCTGGATCTAGAAAAACAACTCGCAAAATCTGCTCCACTGCTACTTGGTCCTTCTGCTCATCAAACTGATTCCAGGGAGAAAAAAAATAATATTATTTTAGAAACAGGTAAATGTGTTCGCAGTGTAGAAGATATCTTCAGATCAAGCAGAGATTTGGAGACGCTAGAGTGACTGAAATGAAATGAGAACATACATACAAAGAAGAACTAAAATTTTGATTGTGCAGAATTTTATGACGTGTGTGTATGAGAGAGAGAGAGAGAGAGAGAGAGAGAAGGATGAATGAGAAGTGAGCCTTCTTATTATTAATCATAATACAAAAACCGCTAGAGCTTATAATACCATGCACATGAATCTACTAAAGGCTATAAAGTTTTAATGGTTAAAAGGACAAAATTTATATGCATAGAATAATTAACAAAAGCAAGAAAATACATCCTTTTTCAAGGTTCCCAAATCCCTTATACTCAGACTTGTAGATTTGATGGGTAAACTCGTAAAAGTTTACCTAATATAAAAAACAATATTAAAAATCTATTAATGGCATATATGCATAACATAATACTTTAGCACAACAGCAACCAACATTTCAACTTCATAATAAAGAACAGTAGCAAACCACAATAATAAAGTATGATAGTATATTAGTCTTAAATAAAATTAAACTTACCTAAATGGCGTAATCACATATAAATTCATAAAAAAGAAGTTCTTAAAGTGAAAACATTTCAAATTTCTTCAAATACTTTGAGTCCAAATAAAATATTATGCCGATAGGGTCATTAAAGGGGGGAAATTACATTGATTTCAAAGTTAATTCCTTCTTGACTCCAAAGATTATGTGAGTTTAAAGAATTTACCTGAGTTTACTCAAAAAAGAGTTTCATAGTGAGTTAACTCATTTCATCTACCTAGGATCGTATGCTTGTAAGAGTTTAAGAGTAAACTTGAGAGTTTGACAACCTTGTCCTTTTCCACTTATATATAACTAAACCTAAGGAACAAACAATTTATTGCAGTAAAATAAATACTTTGCATATAATCAGTGTGATAGGTAATCTAAAATACAGTTCCAAGATTGGTGGAAGAGTGACCAACTGAAACAAGTAGGCAGGAAAGACAACAGTAGTAAAGTAATGAAACTAAAATCAATAGAAACAACATTTTATCTTATTCATGGCAATAGTAAGTTTTCAGTCAAAACAAAATTAACTAACCAGTTCAGGGACGTAATCAATTGATCCTTTCACCTTCAAGCTCATGATTTTAAATTTCAGTCCTGTTTTTTCAGGCTTTTCATTATTTTCTGGTTGCTCTACAAACTTGAACACTAAATAACAAAAACACAAATTAGTGGGATAACCAGACCTTGTATTTACAATGATCTTTTGTTATAAGAAGGGACAAAGACAGAAATAAAATATTATTTACCTGTTGCTATGATACTCTCACCAGGTGCAAGAATAGCTCCGGGAGGACGCATGAAACAGCTTTTGGGAGCAGTTGTTTGAAACTAAACATGCATATTTTAAATGGAAAACAAAGAACTTTTGTTAGAATAGATAGTCTAGTTCTATTACTAATAGATTAATAGGTGAAATCAATAAGTTAATGACTTATTCTCCGGCAAAACTGTAACGTAGTAACAGCAATAATAGATAGTTTAAGTTCAAGACATTATGGAACTACCTCAAATAACTAAAAGTCAGAAATTGCAAACGAAGAAAATAAAAATTATAAAAACAGAAATAAAAAAAAAGCTGAACATGCTTCCCCATACCTTAAAAGCTACATGAGATTTACTGGTGTTTTTAATCCTGATGGCACTCCTAACCTGTTTGCCCGGTTCATCTGCACAAGATAGTAAGGAAATAAGAAACAAGTTATGTAACATAAGAATAAGTAAATCGACCAATCATATTGAATATTACAATAAAAAGGTTATAAAAAAAAATTAAAAGCCACGAAAGCAAAGACAAGTCTGTGTGTGTATTTCTGCACCCAAAAGCGCAGTCACGTGAGAAGCCAAGAGAGGCAAAGAGAATTTACATCTTATTTTCTCCTGTATCTCCATAATTTGACCAATTACATTCAAACTTTATGATTGTCACACCAGTGACACTCTCCACTACATGTAATTTGTGATTGGTATCAAAGCCTAGCAAATTTAACTTTGTTATATTTGATATCTACATGCAAAAGAAACTTTTCAAGAGAGGAAACTGTTTGGTAGCATGGTAGAAACACTTCGTAACTCACAGCATGCAAAATTAAGATATTGTTGCTACCATTCAAAATGAAATACTTAATACAGAGAAAATGCAAAAAGCATAGCAGCACAAAACTAAGAAGTAATTAAGCTTCAGAAAATAATCCTTCTCTAGCATTCATTCCAAAACCATTTAGTTTGAAAGACTTATGAATTCAAGATGAACACTTATCTGTCTATCCTATCGTAGTCAAAGCAATTTGAAAGAAAATGACTTAACAACTATAAAGGAACAAAAACCGAAATTAGGAAAAAACAGTACTTTCGTTTCTATCATAAGTAACTTCACTGAAATCAACAAAACTAGCCCTGGAACTAATGTCAAATCTTTTCTTGGACATTCTTTTCTTGGACTTTCCTCCTAAGCAATAAACTATACATTTACAGTTTCCATCCCTAGATTACCACTATGCACTTGAACAGAGATGGTAAGCATACTGGAAAACCATCAACAGCAACAACTATCAATGTTGAATAATTACCTTTGTTACTATAGCCATGTTTGAAAAATCAGTGCTTATATAAGAGGGCAAAAAAATAAGTAAAACGAATTGAACTTCCAACTTTGCCTCTGAGCTAAAACCAATTTATGTACATCAACTTTTATAAAAGCTATCTCAGTTAACTAATTTCAAATCCCAAAATCGAAGTACACAATTTGATTTCTCAAGAAAGAAACTCGATTCATTTAAATTCTTAATTTCATCATCTTCTTACGTGTCCACATAAAAATTTATCCAAACAAGGCCTACCCAAATTACATCTCCAGCTCGCTTTCAATTTCGGAAAGAAATGGACTGTGATTACTAACACTGTTACCTCACAAGCCACAAATAAATGCCAAGAAAGGAAAGCACATCATTAAAAACTACAAGCAACGAATAAATAAACGTAATCTTTCACGCGAAGTTGGAAGTACGGGCAACGATTTTCACCCGAACCAAAGACTTCCATTTATGGCAGAGTCCAATTAAAGCCTTAAAACACCTTTAAAAAACCGCAATTAGAAACGGTAAATAGAAATTAAAACAAAATATCCAAATTAGATCACGATGAAAGCAATTATTGCATGCAAGCAGAGACACATAACGAAGAATGACGATATAAAAAAATTGAAGGGGAAGGCGAATTTATACAAGGGAAGTAAAGCTTATTGGATGGATCGAGCTTGAGACGGCGTCGTGTTGGGAGAAGCGATCTGGCAACGGAGGAAACGGAACTGGAGGTGTTGGAAGTGGAGCCCTCGAGTGGAAGATTGTTATGATTGTGGTGGTGATGGTGGTGGTGGAGGTGAAGGTTAGCAGAAGACGACGTCGTAGTTGTGGCAGAGGTGGAATGGCGAAAGGGAAGCTTGAAGAAATTCCAGACCTTAGGTTCGGAGTGAGGCTTGGGATCAGCTACGGCCATGCTCTCGTCCTCTCCGGTTCCAGAAACGGTAATCGCGCAAGAGATGAACTGGAGAAGCAAGAGGATTGACTTTGAGTTGAGAGATGACAGAGGTAGAGGTTCTAAACGCCGTCGTTTACTCCGTCTTCTCTTATTTTCTGGGTCTGGTTTTGAAAATGTGAAAAGTGTTGCAGACGCGGATGTGAGGAGAATTATGAATTATGGTCACGAAAAGCGTTTGACGTCCACGCGTTTTGGGTTTTCTTTTTCCTTTAACTGTTTGTTTGTTTGTTTGTTTGTTTTGTTTGGTTGGTTTGGGTAGTGTAATGAGTGGAAGAGTGAAAAAACGTGAACCCAAGAGCGCAGAAAACATGGTGGGCTCCATTTTGAAGCAACGCAACTAGTAGTGTCTATTACACGTTATGGGTTGACTTCTCTACCATTTTCCACCTTATTAAAAATATTATTCATTAATTCAAATTTATTATATATATTAATATTAATATTATTTTATTTTCTGTGTATTTAAAAGTCTTACCATACTTAGAATTCAAATTCAATTTTTAAAAGTCTCCTTGACAAATCCGTTCCTAAAAAAGAAATTTACAAGATTTATACTATATCAGATTTATTTATCTTATATATTAACATTATTGGTCTGATTTATCGAATAAGAGTTAAAACTTTATTCATTTTGCTATTACTCTTCATAAACATTACATATATTATTATTATTATTATTACTTAATTACACGACTTAGAGTTATATTATATTTTAAGTAATAATTGGGCTTAATTTTACTTTAGCTTCTAAAGTTTTCTAAACGTGAAAGTTGCATCTTTATAAAAATTTAGTTACATATTCAATCATTCAACCTTCTAAAATTAAAAAATGCTATTAATATGTTTTATAATTTATATAATCCAACATTAATAATAATACTACTTATTTATTTATGTAAAATATTAATAATATTTAGTTGTAAGCTTTAATATTATCATAGAAAAACGTTAGCAGCTTTTTGACAATTAGATAATATATTATATTGAACAAAATTACTAAATGTTGAAAATTTAAATGCCAAATATATACAAATGCCCTTTTTAATCCAATACTACAACATGAAGGGAAAAAAAGTCTCAGGAAGAATTAGATTGATAGCAAAAAATTTAAGTAAATTTTATTTTATTTATAAAAAAAAATAAGCAGGGATGCTAGGACAATTACTCATATATTGCTTAACCAATTTAATTAGATTCTTTGAAAAATAAGAAAGTAAAATACGTAATAAAAAAATATGTGCAAAGGTTTATTATTTTCTTGTTGCAACATGAAACTTAATCATGTTGCTTATAACAGAGTTTTATCCAATTCAGTTGATAAAACAAAAAGGAATAAGCGTTCACTTAGTGGGAAAGGAAATTAAAAGAGTACACAAAAAGTGAAAAAAGAAAAAAGTGGCAATCCTTTTTGTAAGCAAAAAAAGTACTTAAGAAAATAATAAGATACAAAATAATTGAGGGTGTATATGTACGAGAGTTGCTTAATTTACAAGTTATTTATATTATAAAATGACTAATTTTTTTGGATAAATTAAAAATAACATAATATAAGATCATTAAAAATAAAGTTGGATAATCAAATATCAAAATTCTAAAAATTTTGTGAACTCTGCAAAATATAAGCATTTATAAATAAAGTGATTTTAAATTTTAAAATAATTTTTTTATGGATAAAAAAATTCCAAGCAAACAAACTAATTTAAAGAATTAGCCCAAACCTTTACATGTACAAATTCACTGCATTGTAGGTATCTTCAAAACTCAGGCTAGGTATTAATATATAAATTGAGATTTGTCTCTCTTACTTAATATGAAACTTGGAAGACTTAAGAAATATACATTAACGTACATAGTAATCTCCTACACTGTTTTAAAAGGTTTAAGAAAAATGTTTGAAGAATTGAAAAAAAAAATTACTGGTTTCAAATGTTCCATAAAAGAACACGAGTTTAAATTCACATTAATGTTTGTTTGATTATGATGAAACTTTATCATTTTGATTAGAAAAAAAATAGAGATATAACTACAAGGAGTTTAAAGAATAATAGAGATGAGAGTTCAAAAATATGGTTCAAGGATGAGAAGAGAAATGCAAAAACAGTTTTTAGAAAATTAAAAAGATGGGTGCAAAAATAGGATATTGTATATTTTTATAGCAAAGGGTATTTTTTATAGTAAAAAATAAAAAGGAAAGGAACTGTACTTAGTAATACGGGGATATATAAATAGCAAACGTTCTGCTGTTTCCATTATTAGATTGGGTCCAACCTAATTGAAATCTGACTTTATTTTCCAATTGATTATTGGACCTTGACTTATTCCTTTTAAAGAAATGCTTTTACTTCGCACCCAAAAATTCGAACCTACACCCTACTAAAACCTGAATTTTCGAATTTGCCCTTTTGCGTTTTATTTAATACAAAGTAATGAATGAAAAGTTTACACAATCAATTCAGTTTACAACTTCACATAATCGATTCAGTTAACACGAGTGATTACTGTATGTTAAAAAAAAGTTTAAAAAAACGTTTTAAGTAAGTTTTTCTCAACAAAATATTACAACGTCAAATATACTTTATAAGGTAATTTGTTCTTATCAAAAATAAATTTGGAGAGTTCTAAATATATTATTCACTTTACCTTAATTTTTTCTTTTATACAAAATTCTTCCCAAACTTGTAAGTCCAAACAGTTTCCATCAACTTATAGAACAATTATGTTTCCTAAATCTTTATTTTTCTTTTAAATAAAAAATAAAATAAATAAATTTTCAGGATGATAATAATTTAGCATGAATTATGTGAAATAAAAAATTCATTCAATATAGTTGTCCAAGTATCATCTTAAGTATGGAATTAGCAACAACATTATATGATACATTTTTAGTTGGCTTCAATAACTAAACAAGAATATACATAAGTTTTAGGGCTGGACTAGTTGAAGAGCTATCATTTTCAGCTTTGGGTTGTCAAAATATAAAATTATGGATGTGTATTGTTCTTTTTGGATCCTGTAATTTTATTTATGACACGAATTCTATGCACATTTTTATTTAAACATGTTTTATCTATTTTATGTGATATGCTTGTTTTGGTTGTTATAATAAAATTTTATGCAAATGTTCACTGAGTGTAATTATGAATATTATCTAAGTTTTGTGGATATGTCGTCTTCATCTACAAAGAGACAACGGAATAGTTAATAGGGTAAGGAAAAAACCCCTACTAATGATTCAGTTCCCAATGCACCTAATCCCAGTATAGAGGATGTTCTTAATCATTCTTGGCATTTTTCTAACCAAGACCAAATGCTGGAGTTTGGGACGGGCTTTGCTCACAGATTAATTGTGCCCCCCCTAAGGTCATGCATTTTGGGTTCTTTGAAGAAGCAAGGTTTGAGTTCCAAAATCATTTGGAACGTTCAGGACTGAAACAATTTTTAATGCTGAGGTATTCATGCATTGATGTTATGATCAAAGTTCTTTATGCAAATCTTAGGATTATATTTGATGATATCCTCTATTTAGAGGTCAACCACAAGAGGATTATTACACAACCTCCATATTGGTTTTCGTTGGTTAAATTGAAT
>Ga0123342_1006837_pt1 | contig 15529 bp, 8 predicted proteins | sample Turbeawhitnodule_FD_89960 | JGI IMG/M metagenome (GOLD analysis project Ga0123342, IMG submission 89960) | Root nodule microbial communities of legume samples collected from Mexico - Turtle bean Mexico white nodule | ecosystem: Host-associated > Plants > Roots > Nodule | place: Mexico: Nepantla... | reverse complement strand
AGGGAGTTCATACACACCGGGTCCCACTGTAGACACTCGGTATTGGATGTTTGAACTTACCCTGATCCTTTCTATTGGATTCGCTGGTAATCTTTGGATCAGGTGTTAGTCTCTGGTAGGGGCGTACTTAATGAGTCTTCCGGAAGATGAAGTGGGATTAAAATGAAATCCAATGATTGTGATTGAAAATAGATCCATGTGTGGTCTATATGAATGATTAAATTGATATTGAAATTTTATATGATAACATTTAAAGAAATGTTTATAAATGATTTGTTTGATTGGTTCTTTTTGCAAAAAAAAATAGATAAGATATGTAATTTCTTTTCATTAGCTTACCCTTGCTTTTCTTGCTGTGTTTGAATTGCGATGACGGTACTATGTACACGAACAGATGACCATACATGTGTTGGAGGTTCTGGAGGGCATTAGGATGTTCTTTTGAAACTTATATTGTAAATATTTGTATTTCTATATGTATTATGAATGTTTTGAAAAACTCTAAGCTTATATAGAAATACATAGAACTTGTATTGTAATAGTTATATGTAAATTATGGGGTCTTACAATCAACCTAGAACTAAATACATCAATTTAATTCATGATCCATACTAAATACATCAATTTAATTCATGATCCATACTAAATACATCAATTTAATTCATGATCCATAGAGTAGCCCTCACTCCCCTTCTATTTTTTTTTTCTTTCTAAAACATAAGTGAATTAGAGTTAAGAATAAAGTGAGTTTGACTCGCTACAACTCAAAGTTCACAAAAATATTACAATTCGCTAAATCAGTCCAATCCACACTATACCTACTGTTAAACATGGTCATATGGTTTGTCATGCTATCCTTTTAGATTTTAACTTTTTTGACGAGGATAAATATGTGTTATAATATTGGAAAATGAACAAATTAAATTAATTCTTTAGTTATTAAATCATCGCTTTTTATTTCTAATATTATGTGACATTCGTTATCTATCCTAAAACAAACATTTAGGAACTCCCATTAATGATAACAAAAATAAATAGAAGGATCAAAATTAAAATACATTTATTTTATAATTTTACGAAGAATAAAAACATATTCAAACTTTTTAAAAGAAGTTAAAAACTTCAGTTTAGTCTCATTATTTAGAATAAGATTTTTTTTTTCATTACCCACTCTTTTAAATTATTTTGGAAGTAAACCATTCTAGTTCTTAAAAAAAATAACTATGAATATTATGTGTTCATAATATTTGACTAAATTTACCCATTCTTGCAAATTGTAAATATATCAAAACACAATATTTGTGCACAAGCTATTGAGTTTTTGAAGTTTAGTTTTGTTCAATTTATAGATATAAATCCTTCACTTCCATAATGAAAATTTATGAGTTAAACAAGGTTTTTGTTCATTAATTTGCTTTGGTAATATTATCGGGTATCTTAATTTGAGGAATGCATATTATTAATATTTATTTTATAAAATTAAATTTTATAATAAATAATTAATATAAAATACATCATTGAATATTACATATTATTGATTACGAGTAATTAATGATTGAGTGTATATTTGTGAATAAATTATATATTTGTTTTTGTATTTGTTTTTGTATTTGTTTTAAATAAAATTATAATTTTTTTATTTTCTATGATTTTGAGATTTGTAATAAAGTTACGTTGAACCTAATATTAATGTTAACAATATATGGTAAGAAGTAAGGATGGAAAATAAATTTGTCTCTACTCATAGTTAATGAACTTGTTCCAATTTTAAAGGAGAATCTTTGTATTGATCGTATGAGTATAACTATAAGTAATCTGATTTTAAAATTAATTATGAGAATGTGGATGAGTATATCCAAACATCCTTTTTAAATTATTAAAATATTCTTAGTTTTTTTGGTAATTTAAAAGCTTATTTTCAATATTCTTTATTATCTTTGAATTTGTTTTATTTGAAGAAACTTCTTTTTATTACACAATTTTTCATTCTCTCTCAATTGTTTGACTCATTCTATATTATTGAATTCACTTCACTAGTTCTATATTATTAAATTCACTTAGTTTCTCACATTAAATTCACTTAGTTTCTCACATGTACTTTGTTTCTCATCACAAACTTAATTACATATTTTTTTTTCTTCAAATGTATTGTTTTTCATAAAATATAAACCTCAATGTTATTGAATTAAATCGTTGTGAAGGAACACATTTGATCATTTTTGTTTCTTTTTAATATTTTATTTTAGTTTCGAGTGGTCAATAGTGTAAACCCTTAGTTTATTAGGTAATTTGAAAAACTTATCTTCTCTTTTGTTTTTAATTTTGTTTCATTTGAATAACTTTTCTTTTGTTACTTAATTTTTCATTTTCTCTTTCAATGTTCAACTCATTCAGCATCCATTATGTTTACTCAAATTCTTAAAGTATTTTGTTTCTCAATATTTTTAAAAAATAATAGATGTTATAATTATCATGAAATTTAAATTATGTATAATTTTTATTTAATATATGTTTTTTTTACTGATAATTTATTATAAAAAATCTATTTAATTAATATTTAAAATAGTGGAAGCAAGTATGGGCTCAAGATAAAGATGTGACACGAATTTCATACTAGGCGGCAATAGGTACGAGGTTGAATATGAATTTACACTTTGGGGACATGGACAATTATAGTCAAAATTATACTCGCTCCCATTCTCATATTCGTCTCCATTTTTAAATTCCTGAACTCTTAGTTTATAATGTAACCTAAAAGACTTTTTTTTCACTCTTTTTTGTCCTTTCTTTCATTTCATTTAAAGAATATTTATTTTTATTTGAAGAACCTTTCTTTGACTACATAATTCTTCATTTTCTCTCTTGATTATTCGACACATTCGATATCCATCAAATTCATTCATATTCTTAAAGTATTTTTTTTTTCTCATCACAAACATAATTATATATTTTTTCTTTGTGTAGTTTTTTTCGAAATGATGTATAACCTTTCCAGAAAACATAAACTTCATTGTTTTATCGAATTAAATCATTCTAGATCATACATTTGATATTTTTATTTTTTTAATATTTTATTTCAAATTCAAGTGGTCAATCACCCTTAGTTTATTATAGTTAATAAAAAAAATTGATCTTATCTTTTATCTTTGGTTCTTAATTTTGTTTTATTTAAAGATCTCTTTTGTTACTTAAATTTTCATTCTCTCTTTCAATGTTCAAATACTTTGATATCCACCAAGTTTACTTAAGTCAACGAGGTATTTTCTCTCTTGAAATTTTTTCAAAAGTAATAAATGTTGCACTTGTCATATAATTTTAATTATGTATCATTGTTATTTAATATCATTTTTTGTTGTCATTTTTTTGGTAAGAAAATCATTTAATTGATATTTGGGACAATGCGGAAGTGGGTATGAGGGAAGTTACAGGTATACTCGCTACCCAATAGGAATGTAGATGAGATACAAATTTCATATCTAATGGGACAAGGATAAGGATGAATATGATTTTTAGTTCGAGCATGATGAGAGGTATAATCAAACTTGCACTCTCCTTAACTGCCATCCCTTGTGGAAAAGTCAAAGGTTAAAGCAAAGTAATACTTTTTCATGTCTATAAGGATTTTTTAAAGTAATTTTTTAGTCTTATTTTTAGAATATGTTTTACTTTTAAAAAATGGTACATTGGTTAACCCTTACCTATGAGGCTTTTAAGATAATTTTGGTCTTATGGGATTTTTCTTATGTGGATTTTTTTGAATTTGGTCCATATGGGTTAAAGTCAAGTTAAGTGAGCTAGGTCAAATTGAAAGGTCTACTTAAAACATAATATTTTGCTTTGTCGTCAACAATCGTTATTCTACCTTCATCATATTCTCTCGTTTGTCTTGTTTTTCCCTTGTCAAGAATGTCACCAATTGTCGTCCTTCTTACTCTCGTTAAGGTTGTGGTTTACCTTCCTTCCCACTCTTGACCACATATTTCCATGTTAGTCTTATGAATCTATTAGTGTTCAATGATTCTTTTAGGTAGTACATACAATTTTAGGTTTGAATAAAATTAAACCTTAAGAAAGATACTCATTAGAAATCATGAAATATGATATTCAAGCAACATACAAATGCAAGTAGGTACCCTTTAGTTTCAATAATTATAATAATACATTTTACTATTATTTATTTTGCATGTCAAATTTGTCCTCAGTTTTATTGTGTAGAATTATGGATATTAAAAATTAAAGTTAGTGAGTTGAATATTAAAATTGAAACCTAATTTTGGATTTGAGACCAATTATATGTAATGTATATTTGACATGTTTGTCTTTATTTACTCCACTATGGATTATTATTGTTTTATATTCAATTGGTGGATGAACTCTAAAAATTAGAGATTTAATACATCAATCAATTAATATAGTATTAACTATTGTATTAAATCTTGAATTGTTTAATTCAATATTTGAAAAATTATTTTTTTTTTTACTTAATTTCTATGGTATTAAGTTTTGTCTTACATTTTAATGAAATTTGGATTTAGGTATATTTTTCTTATTATTTTCTTTTGATGCATGTTTGATTGTGGTGAATTTAATCTAATTTCTTTCATGTGATGAATTTAGAGATTAATATGTTGTTGAAATTTTGTGAAAATTATAAACAATTATTATGAGTAAAAAATGTCTTTTTGAATAGTACATAATGACACTTTTCCTAAAAAGTCATATGGATATGCATGATATAAGTATTTTTTGTATTATATTATTGGAAAATAGATTACACAAATGGAGTTGAACTCTTTTTACAATTTTTCCAACAAAATCCATCTAATATTAACGGAAATTTTTAGAGAATAAAATGGAAGATGCTGGATCAATAGCTTACTACTGGGCTAGAAAGTCGTAATTACTAAGTAAGGTTCAACTCTTTCTCTTAAGAGTGTAACAAATCAAGTATCATAATTTGATTGCAACTTAATATATTGGCATTTGTCATAGAATAATTGACGCAACATACAAGAATATCTCTTTAGTGATTGCTTCACTGAGAATTAAACTCAACCTTGACTCTAATATCAACTTAAGCTACATGTAGATTATATAAAAGGGAGTTGAAGAAAGTATAATACTTTTTCACAAACACACTAGATTATCTAATAAGGGTTGTCTAAAGATGCCTCTAGTACAACTCATCGACATTGATAAAGTACTCAATATTGATTTGGATGGACTCTTGTTTTGAGCATTTCAGGATGCTCAACATAATATGCTCTTTGACTATGGATGCAGAGAGACAAGTTCTTGAAAGGAAAGTTAGTTCTTGAAAAGTTGTAGATAATGATTACACTCAAGGTTTTCTTTTGCGATTTAATGCAATGATAAGGAGTTTATGAACAAATTTCCTTTTTATGTGTTGGAGGGAAAATTATTGGTGCATGAATTTTAGTTGAAAGACATTGGGGACCAAGGAGTTTAAAACACTAACTTAACAAACACATACTTTTCACCTTTTGATATAAGAGGCTCATGTTATACATGTGATGTACTTATACCGTCTAATTTTCATGTAATCTTTAAAGAGTTCATATGATGAAATGATGCATGATAATCCTACATCAAGGAATATCTTGATTAATCATTCTTTAATAAGTTTCATGCCCAATAATGTTTACAAACGTATAGTGATTTTTTGTCGATACAAATTAATCCACGATCCTTTTTTGAACATTGTATTTAATAAAGTTATGTTTAATTTCAATATGTTTCATTCTAGAATATAGAATGAGATTCTTATATAGACTAATGACATCATTGTTATCACATAAGATAGGAATGTTACGTTGTAGCCTTTTAGTGGGTTCTTCATCCATAGAAGTTGTGAACAACAACTAATAATTCATATATACTCAAGTTGTATAGTAGATAACACAATTGGTCATTCATTTTTACTTGTCCATAAAACTAGTTACCTCATATGAACTGACATCTTCCACTTCTATTTTTCCTTTACATCTTGTCTTCGTCTATTGACATTGGAGATTCAAGGGAGTTTGATAAGATTTGATACTCCAAACACTTTTATTTGAATATGCATTTTTTTGAAGAGTTGATCTTGTAGTTATTCTTGTATTTGAGTTGTAATTTTGGTGTTTTATGTGTTGTAAGTAAGTTTTCATTATTTAATCTTGATTAATTTTTATTAAAATATTTTTAAGTGTTTGAACATTTTTTAAATGTCAGGTTAATATTAGTTAATTAAAACTTTTTTTAATCAATTAAATTGTTCTTAATTTTACTGGGTTTGCAAGTTAGAACATTTTAATCAATTAAATATTTATTTTAGTCTATTAAAATCACTTAAGTACTTTTAAGAATGAAGTTCGCTCGATTTTAATTTATTAAAATCACTAAAAGAGTACTTTTAAGTAATTTTAACTTGATAAAATTTTGTTGAACTTCATATAATTATATTTAAATTGGTGAAACTTGTTTTTAATTGGATAAAACTAACCTACTAGCAAAGCTATGTTTCTTATTTTTTTAAATACAATTAAGTCAAAATTTAATAATGATGAAATATTTCAAAATACTTAAATAAGTGAGAGTGTTTTCCTCCAGGCATCAATGTGTCATATTATGATAACTTTACATAAAATCTGAATATCATCTAATATAATCGAAGTATTTATGTAATATAATAAGGGATATTAGGCAAATAAATTAGGGTATTTATGTGATATAATCAGAAAATATTTATACCGTAATCAGGAATATTACATCAATACTTATAGTGTAATCAGGAATATTGCGTTTAGCATTTATAGCGTGATCTGGACGGACTTTAATGAGTCTCTCGATCGGTATGAAGATCAGGCAACCTAATTTCTATCTATTTTTCGGGACGGTACAAATTGATTCATATAAAAAGATGTTTACCTTGCCACTTTTATTAATAAATAAACGTTTGTATTATTGTGTTCAATTATTATTCTAACGAAAGTTTAAATTATACAAACATCACTTGTAACTTTTGGTTGTTTATCCTAGGGACTTTTTTTATTTCATTGCATCATAAGTAGACAATGACATAAAAAAAACATAATAAATCTGTATTTTTCAATTCTTAATTACATTTTTTAGTTCCTGTTTTTCAACTAAATTAATATTCTGACATTTTTTACTCATCAAAAGATGTTAAGTGGTGAAATACATTAGATAAAAAACACATAAACTAAAACAACTCATAATGGATTATTATGATGAAAGGTAAGTAATTTATATTGTTCATATATCTTAAATTTAATGGATTTATATTTTAAATAATATAATATTTGATTTTAGTGCAGTAGGTAATCTTATATAGCTATTAGTCCCGCTACTATATCATTAGATGTGATTCATTATGGTAGGGAACATTAGAAAATTTTGAAACCAAAAAAGAAATTTTTTATTATTACTTTACAAACTTAAATATACACAAAGATAGTTATATGTTGCATATACTTAGAGGAAAAAAATATCATTACCTACGAAGAAAATAAAAAAGTTAAGATAGATAAACATGTAGGACTTTTAGAGAAAAAAAACTTTAAAGTGTTAATAATGCAACTTTTCTTTTTAATGTTTATTTATGAGTGCTTCTAACTTTAAATTATATTATTGCTTGCTCAAGATTGTTTTTGTAAAATTATAATTATTATAACTCTATATCGATTATAATCTTTATCTAAAGTAGAATATGTATTTTTTAAGTTAAAATAATTTGTTTAAAAAATATTATATTGTTCTTTTAGACTATTTAACAAATATTAAATAATAATTAAATTTATAAAATTAGTTATTATATTGACTAAATTATATACTAATTCAGACACTAAAAAATTATTAGTATTAAATGTATTTTCTATTATTAATAAAATATTATAAAATAATTTTAAACTGATATATAAATTAATTATCAAAATTTTCATTATTAATATTTTAAATTTTAAATTAATTTCTAAAATACTAATAAAGATTAATTTAAAACATAAGTAATTAGTAATTAAAAACGTAATAGTAAGTATCAATCTAGAAACTATTTTATAAATTTCTATTAATGATAAAAATTACTTTAAATATCAATAATTTTTTAGTTTATAAAATGATCTTTAATTTAGTTAATACAGTGATTAATTATTTTATTCTATAAAATTAATTTCTATTTAATGATTATTACTATTTGATTTTAAGAAATTTATATAAATATTTCCGTTAATATATTTTCACAATCAAACAAACTTTTATAGTTATTCCTGTCAATCATAACCTATACCATCTAATTTTTGTAGGAAAAAAATTGTCTTTTTTTTATAATTTTGATTTCTAAATATTAAAAAAAGTTATATATGTTAAAATTGTTTTTATAATTTGTGTATAATCAAATTTGCATCTAAATGTAGATTATAATTTATTAATACACTACTAAAAATTTTTAAATAAAAAATAGTTTTGAAAAAAGAGTATTATATTAATATATTATTTTATAGACAAAAAATTATTAATATTTAAAATATTTTTGTTATTAATAAATAATTAATAAAAAATTATAAACTAGTTTTAAAATTGACATACTAATTTATAATTTTTTATTAAAATAAAATTACTTTAAATATTAATAATTTTTTAATTTATAAAATAATATTTAATTTAATGATATTCTAATGTAATCAAACTAAATGTTTGTGTATCTCGATACTTTAAAGAAAAAATCTTACTGTATGTACTATTTATATGGCAGTTTCGTTTTCTTATTATTTCCGATTCTGTTAATTTTTGTGTGATGAAATTCCACGGCATAATCATATCTAAATTTAAATGTTACTTATACTTATTTTCTTATTTACATTAAACACCTTGTTTTACATAAACTTACTAAAAAATAAAAAATAAAATGTAAATTTAACATTACCAAACTTATATACCAGTAATATTCTTTGAGAGAAAAAAAAAGTGATTTGTTTAGCATCACTTCCCTATAGTTCGGGAATAGGACCCTATCCGCACTAACCAAATAAAGTTGCGAGTAGCTTTGCCGTTGCCAACTATATATTCAGACCCACTCTTTTCACTTCTCCTTCATCTTCATCTTCATCTTCTTCTTCATTTTCATTCTTCTCTTCTCTCTTTCCAAAGGGACCAACTCACTTTCAATTCATTCAGAAACCCAGTAACCATGCCTTTTCCTCTAACAATCCTTCTTCCAAATTTCTACTAAAATGCCCACTCACCTTACCATTTTTAAACAAACTCCCATTTCCCCTGTTTTCGCCTCTTCCTTTCCTCTGTTTTTTTACATTTTCACTGTTCAGTGTTGACACTTGCACAAATGCCTTCTAGTGTCTGCCAAGGGTTGCAATCTTGTCTCGAACCCTGCGAGATGGAGCCACGTGTACTCAGTCTCAAACTCGCACTACAAGAGGGCTCCAATTTTCCTCAACCCTCTCCCACCACTGACAACAACACCAACACAAACTCAGTTTCGCTTTCATCTCTCTCTGGCTCCCTTGAAAAACCGATCACCAACCATGAATGTCACAACACTCCCACAGAATCCAAGGAGGGTAGCGGCTGGAGTGTCCTTCAAATTCCCTCACAATCCACTGACTGTCACAACAAAACAGAGGAATCTGTCTACGTTCACCCCACAGTTAAACGCTCCTCCTCATTTCTCAGTGAGAAAAGCTTGGAAATGTGCACGGAAAGCCTTGGCAGCGAGACCGGTAGCAATGCCGGCGACAGCACCGATGACATCTCCTTGTTCTCTTTTGAGGCCACCACATGTTTCACCAGAAATAGTACTACTCATTTTACTACTACTGATGTCACAACTACCGTTGCAAGTTACGAGTCCAGAAGAGTGAACCGCGCTTTAAACTTTCCACCGCCACTTACCTCAATCACTGATTTGGGTGGCGTTAAAGTGCGGCCTCGTCGCGAAGGAGGAAGGCTGATATTGGAAGCTGTGGCTTCTCCTTTTCCTTGCCCTTATTTTCGGGCTGAGCACAAAGATGGTAGGCTTACACTGCGTTTGTTTGAGAGCTTTTCCGACAGTGAAGATGAAGTTTGTGATATTGAGGAAGTTGTTGAAGAGAACGAAGATGAAAATGAGAAAAGCATAGAAGAGTGCGGTGCAGAGGATAGCGAGGCAGAGGAGGAGTGTGTTGAGAACGTGGAGGAAGAGATGGGAGTGACAAAGTTCTCGAGACCAACCAGTTGCAAGGAAAGTGGGAAAAGAGAGATTTTTGGTGATGGCATGGCTAGTTTGACCTTCCCTCTCTTTCTCTCTGTTTCTGAATAGAATTTGGTTTACTTTTATCATCCACTCTTTCTCTCTCTCTCTCTCTTGTTTCATTTTCCATTTAGGATTGGAAGAAGATCAGTGCTTCATAGTTCAGAATGTCCTAATGTTAGTTAGTTATTATAGTTAGTAGTTATATTGGACATCGTCCTTCAGTGGTGCTTGTTTCTTTTTTTTTTTCTTTATTAATATTTATTGTAGGCTCAGCGTTTCTATTTTGTTTTGTTTTGTTTATTTATTTGGCTTTTCCTGTTCCTAGAATGTCCCGAAAGCATATTATTCGTTGACAGCAAAATTACAAAGTGTGATTAGCATTGCAGACGCCAGAAAAAGAAAATGGAAAGAAAAGTTAGTCATGCCATGGGGTATGCGGATCCCAATCACCATATAATGACATCAAATCATCCACACCATATTTAATTTTATTGCAATTACTTTCTTTTCAACTTTTAAGCCCTTTTAATCAATACGTACCAGTCTCAAAAAATACAAGCAAAATCATTGAGCCTTTGGGTTATATGTCTCAAGATTATTGATTTTGGATTAAAGTTCTATATAAAGAAAGAACTTCACTTTTATAGCAGTTTTGCTTGATTCAACAAGTTTCTACGAAAAAAACACTAACAAAATTGAAAGGCATGATGGAGATAGTACAAAACCATAATTGTAAAATGGTGACGAATGTTATGTAAATAAAAAAAAAGAGTGAGGTAGTCGTTTTCCTTGTGATGTTGTGTTGACAATGGTTATGGTAATAAAATAGTGTTAGAATTGGAGCATATTATAAGTGTGACGTGAGGCTCTAATGAGAGTGGGTATTAGAAGAAAATCCCTATCCAATAAGAGTGAGATGAATTGGAAAATCCATGGATGTTGGTGATGGAAGTGTTTGTTTAATGGTGAAAAGCATTGATGATGATGATGATAATTGAGTTTTTGATTGGGAGAAGAATGTGAGTTAGAGCAACATGGGTAGGAATCTTGGTGATGGGTTGGGGCTTAGAGGGATATGAAAAGTGCATGGGTTCTTAAACTGGTAATAAATCAAAGAGGGAATTGAAAAAAGAATTGCTGCACGTACCTCCTCGTTCAAGAGGAAACCTAAAACAAGTGGTGGTGTACGGATTTAGTACCAATGCCTGGTAACTATCAAAAGGAAGGAGGGACCCCAAAACAGTAACGTCGACTGACTTCATCACTTAGTATCACCCATGTGATTGCCTTCCCACTCCTCTCAGACCATCATGTTATCAACGCGTTCTAAATTGCAAATATGGCCCTACTCTCTTCCTTTATTAAACAATTCTTATGTCACCTACATATCTTCATCTTCCAACTATATATAAAATATTAACTTCATATACTTCTTACATACTATACATCTTACAACAATCATATTTCTACTTTCTATTACAACTTTGTCCAATTCCTCCACATCTCCACACGTCTTACAAAATCTATCTATAATAATACCGTCAAATTATATTTAAAGTATGATTAAAAAACAAGAAAGTTCTTTCTAACATACAAATTCATATTAACAAAGATCCAAATAAAATATATAAACAGGGAGACATCCAAGAAAAGAAACATATGAATCTAAATTAACACTTGCAAACCTAAGAAATAACTTCAGTGTCAGAATATATTTATAGGTACTTCGTCATCTGTAGATATTTTGTCACCTGTTACAATCATTAAATCGAGAAACTGAAGGGGATTAAAGAAAATAATAAAAGAGAACCTTAGTAGAAGAATGCGACATTGCTAGTAAAAAATTTATATTCAATTTCTAATTATATGTTAGAAGCACGTTAGTTTTTTTAATGAAATGGAGTGGAAGAAACCTATGACTAGAAAGAAAAAAGTATAGGTGATACCCCTAGTTGCATTGATGTGACCTTGAGCTTGTTAAGGATTAGAGAGGAATGAAGTTGGGTGTGACCTTCTTTAAAGGGGAATGGCAGTGGCTAATCGTGGAGTCTCGGCATCCATACGTTAACTTGTTTTGTTGAGGCTTTGGATGACAGTGGAAGGAAACTTTGAACTATCACATGCATCATTTGGTCCCTAATATCATGTGCATTAGGAACCTTATTTTGTATATTGGCACTTTTGGCACATATTCTCTCACCATGTCATGTCACCTAGGAAAAATCTTTGGCAACTAGCTAGCTACCATGCCCCTTCAAATTAGGGATCCTAAATTTTTCATACTCAATTTATTACACCCCCTTTCACATCCCATTTTCTCTGCCGTTTCTTTTTACACACCACTATGACTCATCTCAATGTAACACTCTAACTAATCTTTTTATGTCAGAAAAAGGTTCTATGATGCAGATTTAAAGAATAAAGGATGTTTTTCTATGTTCTTGTTTTTCTCTATCCTGTTCGTTTGATTCAATAGACAGACTCTGGAATATACCAAAATGCTTCCTCTGGTTTCACATCTACGGCTGTGCCAAAAGCAAAGAAATGTAAAGTTTAGTCTCCAACATTCTTTGTTAGGGTTTGAGTTAGGAACATGTTACTCGTGAGGCGATGATCGAGGTTGGTATTTCCGGTGGACAGACATGAATGGCACCTCACAGTTGCAGATGGATCAGATACACATGGTAAAAGCAACAAAATAATTGTACACAAGTGTAAGAATACTGTCTCGCACTTCACCATTTAAACATCAATACAATTCAATTACTAATTAATAATAATAACTTACAAAATAGATTCTTTTTTTCTTTCAGAAATAACGTTTTTTAAAGTCCAATATTATTAGGATCTAGATATGTTAATTTTTCAGGTTAAGAATTTCATTTTCGAAAAAATTGAATTTCCGACGTGAAATAGGTTGATCTCTATAAATTTTTTAAGATGAAAAAAAAGAAAAGAAAATTGTAAGTAAAATTAAAATGTTGAATTTAATTTTAATTTGGGCTTTGTTATTTAATTTAAAATTTAATTATTATTATTATAATGGTTTATAACATAAAATTATATAATAAATATTTCAAATATATAATGATTAAAAATATTTTTATCAACGGATTAATTATAAAATAGTATTTGAATTGTGTTTATGGTGAATTAAATTATTTAACAATTTTATTATAATGAATACGATTAAAATAAATTGAAAAAAATATAAATTATGATATAAAAAATAAATGGAAGCAATGATATAGTTAAGAGTAAGGATTAATTTAAAAATGTGTAATTTAATTATTTGAATGTTTTTAACTTAATCTTGTTAGATTGAATATTTTTCATTTGGAAGGAAATTTTAAAATTAGAAATATTGGAATGAAATTATAAGTGTTTTCGGTTCGAAATATGGATTTGGATGTTGGATTTTTGTGTGTTTGTGAATCTTGTATTAATTGCAACATTGATAAGAAATATATGGAATGGTATACTTCTAAGTGTGGGACAAAAAAACATATATTGGATGACTAGAAAACGTTAGTTCACTATATTTATTTCATATATTATTCATCTTACATGTTTTATTAGTCAAATTTTTCTTTATTTGACCTTGTATGTCAATTTTGTGAAGCTTGCTCAAGTTCATAAGCTTGCTCAATTTTAAGGTCAACTGTGAATATATCTATTTAAGTAAATAAACTTGACGAGTTTATTTGGGTATTAAAAAAAACTATTTCTGAAAAATATCTATTAAATAAGGTATGAAAATATGGGGAGAAAGTAGATTGTATCAGCTCGAGCATTTCAGAACAGGCCTATTCAAAATACAGAGTTGGAAGCTTGTACATCTAATATCATCATGAGGACTCAAAATATCTTAGTTTCTCTTTAAATTTTTCATTTAAAAATTGAAGCAAAAGATAAGAGAGAGATTTCTAATAATTTAGTTTTTTATAATACCTCACATAATTTACAAAGTATTATCATTTATCCTAAAGTGTTGTTATAAATATTGATAAAATATTTTGTCTCCATACTTTTAAAGTAGTTCAGTGTTTGTGAACGTCACTGGAAAACTACAATATATTTACGTAATTTCTAGTTAGGTTATAAATAAAAAAAATAGTTTATTTATTATTGAATTGGTTAATTATTACAAATATCTTATCCCAACTTCACACAGTGTGCTTCCTTACTAATGAAAATGTTATGCAATTAGTTAAAGAAACACAAAATACGTCTATCACATAGACACCACAAAATCAAGAATAAAAATCGTAAAGGATTAAGAAGGAAGAGAATCAAATAGACAATAATTTAATGAGGTTCAATTGTAGGGTTAACAAACTTTAATTTATATTCATCACTTAGATTTTGACTCATACCATTTTTAATTTATTAGGATGTCCAACTATAGGCATAACCTCCTAAGGGAATTACAATATAAAGTCCCAATATTTTGAATTATTTTTACGTTACTTTTTACATTTCTTTTATCTTTGGATTTTTTTTAATTTTTGCATTACTTGCTGGACTTTCATCAAATGCTCTGTTTGGATTGAGGAGGATATTTGTGAGAAGGGGAGGGAGTGGATTAGTGAGAATTAGAGAGCATAAGTGAGTTATTTGGATTGAGGGATGATAGAGTGGATTTGTGAGAATGATTTATTGTAAGTTTACAAATTTGTCCTTGTTATTAAAAAATATTTAAATAATTAATTATGATTCTTTTTGTGTGTAGGTTTGAATTAATTAAATTTTTTAATATATAATATTCATAATTACTTATATTTTATAATAAAAAATTAAAAAATATAATAGAAAATATTTTTGTGTTAAATTGAAATAAAATTCGTTTTTGTTAACATGTGGGTTTTGGTCTAGTCCCCCCATATTTTTGTATTTTTTTTTTCTTTTTTAATAATACTTTTTTCATGTGATGGCAGATGATTGTTGTTACTTGAGGTGTCAGCCTAGTTGAGATGTCAAGTTGCATAGTGATGCCTAACATGAAAACTTTCATTAAAAAGAAAAATTGAAATAAAATTATTAAATATATTAAAATTTATGAAAATAATATTTATTATTATATTCATTTATTATTTTATATAATTATATATATTTTGTTAATATTATAATTTTTTTTAATTTTCATTATTTATAATTGTATGTTGTTATTAATAGTATAATTAAATATTTTTTAAATTATAAATAAATTTATGTAATATTTAATTTTGATATTGTAATAAAATGCATGTCCAAGGATATTTT
>Ga0123342_1006836_pt1 | contig 15530 bp, 9 predicted proteins | sample Turbeawhitnodule_FD_89960 | JGI IMG/M metagenome (GOLD analysis project Ga0123342, IMG submission 89960) | Root nodule microbial communities of legume samples collected from Mexico - Turtle bean Mexico white nodule | ecosystem: Host-associated > Plants > Roots > Nodule | place: Mexico: Nepantla... | reverse complement strand
TTCATGACATCTTTTCTTAAATTATATTAATGTTATTATTAATAGTAATCAAAATCATAATTAATAACAATTATATATTTATATAACATAAAATTTATTAAATAATCATTAATAATATTAAAACTATCTACAAACAAAATTTAACATTAATATTTCATTTTCCTATTTATTTATCTACAAGGGTAAATTTGTAATCTTACAATGTATACTATTCAAAATATATTAAAATACTCTCACAAATATCACATCATCCACAAAACTTTCTTTACACATCCACTCTAACATATCCCAATCCAAACACCCTCAACTTTCTCCACACTTTCTTCACACTTCCACTCCCCCACACCCTCAACTTTCCACTCACCCACAACCTCTAATCCAAACAAAGCCTTAATGCTTGGCAGCCTTCGGTCATGTGGCCGTAATTGCGATGATACTGACAACGTTTGGCCGTATCTGCATTTTATGGTGTCTGCGCTTGTTTGAGTTTCGGGATGAGTTTGGCTTGTAAGGCTTCGTCTAGAATCTTATCTCTAGGTACTGTCAGAGGAGTGTAATTATGGAAACGAGGACCTCTATTCGAACGGTATCAGTCGGTCCCCATTGCGGGAGGACGAATGCCCCTATTTTTCTCCCTTTCCTTTTTAGAAACTTTCGTCAGCGTGTTCTTCTATCTGCATGAACTTGGTTGCTCTCTCGTTCTTAGTTCGTCCATGTTGTATGGTGGCCGCTTTATTAGACTCTCAGTGAACCGGCCTGACAGTATGACCGAGACTAAATGGTGCATTGCTATATCTGGATTCAAATTCCTGATCCCCATGCAAACCTTCTTGAATTTGTCCATAAAAGCTCTCAACGACTCCCCTTTTTCTTGTTTGACGTTGAGGAGAGACATTGAGGACGTACAGTGAGGTATACTCGTAGCATAATGGGTGGTAAACTTTGTTTCTAGAATGTTGAAACTAGTCACAGAGTTCGGTGGGAGTTCGGTAAACCATCTTAGTGGCCCTTCCCTCAGCAAGGTGGGAAAAACCTTACACCTGACCGTCTGATCTATGGTGTATAAGGTCATTTGCGTTCTAAAAATGTTTAGGTGCTCATATGGATCAGTAGAACCATCATAAAGGTTCATCGTTAAACCCCTCCACTTATCCGGGATGGTTGCAGTAATGATGTCATTCGTGAAAGGATGACCCCTTGGATTTACCTCTCTATCGGGAGCGACATATTTGATGCTTGGATGTGTGGGGTGTGTAAGTGAAGCATGATGTGCCCCCTGAGTTTGGAGAGTTGGCGGTTTTGTCCTGGATTGGTGAGTTTGCGGTGTCGGTATCGACGTGTGGGAATGTCCTTCCCGTTTGGACTCTTCCAATCGCTGAAGTATTCTTTTGTTCTACTCCTTCAACTGAGCCATCTCCTCTGCTTGCAGACGTTGCTCTTCCTCTTGCTTACGTCGATCTTCTTCATGACGCAGTTGATCTGTAATTCCTTTCTGCCGCAGTTCCTGCATCTGGGCTTGGAGGGCTTGGAGCATCACCATTTGCTCTTCTGTCGTGTTGTCATTGTTCGTGTTGTTCATCGTGGATACCATCGTTGCTTGCCGAAGTCCTTGTGAATGGAAGGCTAAAAGTTACTCGGGCCCCACGGTGGACGCCAATTGTACCTGTATGGATGATGGGGCCTAGGTAAGATTTATCCACTGGTACACAATTCGCTGTCGTGCTGATAGTCTCCTAATCTTTCGAAGTCTTTCCTTTCGCTGTGTGTGTGCTCCGCCGGTCGGGGTACCTGCGATTGCACTCCGATGCTCAAGTCAGTGCTAGTATTTTTGTTTGTCCTCTTAGGATATGAAAAACGTACATTTTCCTCCTTCAGAAATCTTACTTATAGGTTGACTTGGGTCTCCACTAATGTGGGCCAGATAATCAGTTCGCCAAGACGTGTGTAGGTCGTGTGTAGTGGCTTCCTGATATTGCAGGAGCGTATTTCGAAGTGTGTCTTTGACTCATTAAACTTCAGTTATAACTACTTCCTTACTACATATTTATTATGTTGTATTATTAATTCGTGTTTTCGATCATCTAGGTCCGACCCCGATCGATACAGATAATAACAACAATGAATACATGTTTCTTTAGAAAGAAAAATAGGTAAAGTACTAACATAAAACTATAAACAGTTAAACTTTCTTTCTATGTTCAATTAAACAATAATAAACTTTTGTCTCTCACGAGCTTAAAAACGAGTTAATACGAAATGTTTGCAAAAAGAGTTAAGTGAAATAAAATAATTATAATTTAAATTGGACTCAATTGTTATTCTTTCAATATTATTATTCTTTCAATATAGTTAATTTACAGTCTAAATGATCCATTTTATAAGATAATAAATGTGTTTTAGAAGATAAAAATGATACTATTTTATAAAATATAATATATATTATAATTTAGCTGCCAAATAATAAATCTAAAATTAAAACTAATTTTATTGATATAATTTAAATTTAAAAATACTTATTTTATTTTTAAAATAACCTTTTAAAGTGACCCAATATGTTTTGACACTTGCAGCGACATACATAATTTTTTTTATTCATTTTTCTATTCTCTTTTTATCTTTCATTTTTTTATTAGTTTTATTTCATTCTTTACTTCACTTCATTCAAATATTCCAAATTTTTTTTCTACATTAAGTGTTCTTCTCACAAATGATTACTATGTACGTCTCTTCTTATATCAATGCATTGTTAATAATTCATCATTTAATTTCTTAAAGTAATATGGACAAAGGTCAATGTGATGCTAAATGAGAAGGACTAAATTGAAATAAATAATAATAATTTTCGTATTATACGATGCTAAACAATTTAAACAACTGTTTTTAGTCACGTTATTATTAGATTGGAAGGATATAATTTGCCTATTTTTTCATTTATTATTTAAGAAGAGTTATAAAGTTTAACTTCGGAAAAATACCTTCAGCATCACTTTTATTTTAGAATGAAAATTTGATTTTCCAATATAAATAAAAAATGATCCTTATAAATATTTATTAAACTATAAGTGGTGTTTCTATATTATAATGGGGCAATATTTCCAAAATATATACTTAACTATTACTATTGGTCGCATATTGTATAGAGTAAATATTTATTTCTACGCAATTAAAAGTTATGAAAAAAATTAATATATATATATATATATGTTTTTACTCTGATATAACTAAAAATCTTATATCTTAATCGTGAAAACTATAGATAATTTATGTACTTTATTTGACCAAAAAAAATTTAGAGTAAAAATGATTTACTTCAAAAGAAATTATCAATTAGAATTAATATTCACCCAATCATAAAAATTGAAAAATGAACTTTTTTCTAACGTAAAGTTTTTACAAGATTTTACTTGATATAGCGTTTTTCTAAATATTAGTTTATAACCTTATTTATATTTATTTCATTTTTATTCTTCAATTATTTATTAATATTTTCTCTGAATAATGTTCTATTTACAAAAAAAAATTCTTTCACTTATTAGATTTTTATTTATTATGTAAGATCTTCTTTTTAATTTGTACTCTTTACTGCAAAAACTATCGAAAATGATAGATAATAATTATTTTTGACATTTTGTATTACATTATTTAATTTTAACCATTATACTATTACAAATATTTATTTTATTATTTAGACATCAAACTTCAAGATAATTTTTCTTTACATTAATTTTTTTAATAATTATATTAGTTAATAAGGTGAGACTATATCATCTCTATATAACAAGTGTGATATTTTACTTTGCTCTAATTTTTATTAATTTTTTTATAAATATAGTATAATATGAATATTAGAATATATATAATATAAAAATAAAATATAACTAAAGCAATTATTTTGTAAAAAAAAAACTATTTTTTTTTTATAATTTTATTTATTAAATATTTTAATAAATATTGTTACCATGCTATCATTCACCAACTTTGAGACAACTTATTATTACAAATGATTTCGTAACAAGTGGTGCATGTTGAATGAACGTGCTTTATATGACTGTGAATACTTTGAGTTGGGTTCAGGGTCAGTTTTGACTTCCCTGCACTTCTATTGAAGTCAATTGCTTTTTGCACCAAACTTTTTCTTATTTTTTCAGAATTATTTTTTCAAAATTTTATTATTTAGTTTTTAAAATATATATATATATATATATATATATATATATGTTATTTCAAAATTATTTGTTCAGAATGAAATTTTGGTTTTCTAATTTTATTTTAAAATTTGATTTTCGTAATACAAAAAATTATTTTGAATTTTCTTTTCTAGAATATATTTTTTAATTCTAAGTTTTCAATTATTTCTGAAATAAATAACAATTTTAAATATTAAAAAATTAATTGATTGCAGTTAAAAAATCGTCTGAAAATCTGGGTCTCCTTCAGTATCCTGCAACAAATCTACTACTGTTTGGTGTGGTCCCGTTTTTAGAATTACCTTTTTCTTTCCACCATTGTTATTTATACGCTGACTCCGATTTTAACTTGATTCTTCAAAGGTCACTGTATAACCAATGTAAAAAAATCAACTACAATGCTTGCATCTGAGTAAATTTTCATTTTTTGGTTACTGAGTTAATATCTACCAATTGTAATTTGAAATTTACACTTTATTTATATAATATAAATTTTCTTTACTAGTCAATTTTAATTTAAATAAAATTTTATTGTTTTAATATCTAAGTGAATAAGTTTATGTTTAATTCATGTTCACAAAATTAATTTAAAAAAAATGAGCTCAAATTTCGTATCATTTCGGCTTTTACTTTCTTATTTACTGCAATATGCCAACATCCATTAGTACAAGGAAGTCCCAGTTTTATTGCATGTTCAACGGTGAACTATTTATTTTTTAATACATATTATGTGTGTATTTTTAAAAAATTAATAATTTTATTTGTGCAGGTAAAATTCTTTCTTATTTCAGTTACATGTTTAAAATTCAAATTTAATATATTCAAAACTCGAATTTAATGTTATTGGTTTAGTTAAGGAGTGTAGCCCATGTGATTAAATAAGTGTATTAGTTGTTATAAATTTTGTGACTAAATGTTTTCGTTAAGCTAAAACAATTTTGTATTAGTTAATTTATTATACTTATTTTCTGTCTCACAACTTTACCTATAAAAAATATTTCTGTCTATTTTAATAATTTTGAGAAAAAATTGTATTATTTCTGTGCTTTTGCCGAGGAAGTACAGTATTAAAATATTTGCTACTTACTCATACCATAAAAAAGTACAGTTTTAAAAGCACTGGAAGAGAAGGACCATTTAATTCATTGTTTTTGCTGCTTAAGTGTCAGATCTTCTAGAGGGCAAATTTAATTCATTCAGTAGAGCTGTATTTTTAAAGTTTGAAATATGTTAAACAAAATTATAGGTTTTTTTGTCAAAATAAAAATTTGACTTTTCTATAACTATGAATTAATTTATAAGATAAAAATATATAAGAAAACCTTTAAGCATTAATTAATTTTTTTTACCTATTTCTCTTTCATTATGATTTTTTTTTGTCTAAAGAGACTTTAAATATATTTGGTTATAGTTTAATTAAATTAAGTGCTCTTTGAGCATGCCCATGAAATTTGATTTCTATTTAGATGAAAAACATTTTGTTTAAAAAACAAAAATTCCAACATTCAATTGTAGATAATAAAATTCTTTGCAGCATTAGTTAAGATGAGTAACAATGATATGGTTTTCTTAACACAGTAATCTAGGTTTTGAATTATGGTAAAGAAATACTCATCACATCTCATGTGTGTTTTGCTGAATGTGGTTCCCAGCTGGATTTCCACAGTTACTGTCTCAATCCACTTTTATTGGTTTGCCTCTGCAGGATCATGTAATATTCTTATATCATGTTCTCATTATTTTTAATTTAATTTTTAGAAATTAGTAAATACAATTTTTTCATTAAAATTATAATAACTATATTACTATATATGCTATTTCTTATTTGTGTCTCTTAACAAGTGTTGTTAAACTAATATAAAACCATAAACAGTTTTTTCATTCGTAACATGAAAGATCAAAATAGAAAAATCATAACTTGACAATTACGTAAAAGAAAAAGGAGACAGAAATAAAGACACCAATTTTATTTTGGCTTGTTTGTTTGGTGATGTTTTTGGATTTGAAATAAAAAAAAAGTTTTAATTTTGTTTTGATAGCTTTTTTGTTCTATAAATTGTGTGCTTGAAGCATATAGAGTCCCCTTCCACTCTCTTCCTTCTCTCTTTCTCATAGTCACTTTTAAGATATTTTTGCTACTCTGCATCTTTACACCACCCTTTTCATTCATTCTTTCTTTCACATCTTCTCAATCTTTCTGCACAAATCCCTTTGGGATGATCTTACATGTTCTGAACACCCCGTTTTGAAGGCTCTTAAATGCCCAACATCTTGTTCTTGATGTTTGAGATTGATGTATCCAATTCTGAGTGAAATCTTCTTTTCTGGGTGTATGATCAATTCCACTGTGAGACGCAGGACCCATTTAGTTCAATCCTTCTCAGTTGCCTTCCTTTACTGGCTCTACTACGTTTCATGATTTCTACCCCAACTCCAACTTTCTATTTATAGTTTCTATATTACTATTACTACTATTTTCATCAGCGTTTTTTTTTTTACTTTTCTGGTTTTTTAGTGTCTGGGTCCTGCGTTCTCCAATCCAAGGGTCGATTTTTCTTTGTGTGTTAATTTTTGATTGAAGTGTTGGTCAGTTTGGATGGCTTCGTCGAGTGGAACATCTTCGGGGTCGTCTCTGCTTCAGAATTCGGGTTCAGAGGAGGACCTGCAGGCTGTGATGGATGAGAGGAAGAGGAAGAGAATGATATCGAACCGCGAATCGGCGAGGCGATCCCGAATGAGGAAGCAGAAGCACATGGATGATCTGGCATCACTGGTGACTCAGCTGAGAAACGAGAATCACCAGATTCTGACATCGGTGAACCTCACCACCCAGAAGTACTTGGCGGTGGAGTCTGAGAACTCGGTGCTGAGAGCCCAAGTGAGCGAGTTGAGCCACAGGTTAGAGTCTCTGAACGAGATCACCAATTTCTTGAACGCCACTAATGGTGTCTTTGGGCCTCCGGGCCCATCAACAACCTGCTTCCTTGAGCCCGAGGGTAGCGCCTTCTTCAACAACCCTTTCAACATGGCATATCTCAGCCAACCGATCATGGCTTCTGCAGATATGTTGCAGTACTGAGTATGATGATGAGATGGGTTTGTTTGTGTTTAGGTTCATGTTTGGTAGGGAGATTGTAATCGGTGGTGGCAGAGACAGTGAGTGCGATAAGGAATAATGATGAATGTGTATCATATGATAAAGTAGGAAAGCTTGTTGGGTGCTGCTTCTGTGAATGGGCCCTGTGCTCTTCTCATATCAGATCACCCTATTATTGTTGCAACTGTACTTCCCTCTATTACACTTGTTTATGTCATGTGACCAAATCATATAACATTATGTTTCATCTCATCAAATGTTTTTCCATTTCACTCTACTTTTTGTCCAACGTTCTTTATGCAATGACCTTTCACTACCTTAATCAAGAGTTAAAATTTTGTTCAACAAAAAAACGAGGTTTAAAAAGATTCTACTGAAAAGACTGATCAATCATGTTTGTGATAAAGATTAATAGATGATAAATATTTGGGTACTTTACATTTATAACACAACAGAAAAAAGTGAAAAAATTTATCCAACAGAAATTACAGTTATTAAAATGATTTTTTTACCTGTTCCTTCTGTGGTAACCCTTTTACTCTAAATACTCTGTTTAATCAATTTATTATTGTATATTTTAAGCCAGTGCTTTGGACTAAACTGGAGGAGGTATACAATTTTGATACTTGCACTTGAATGATAGTTCAGTGGACAAAGTTGAATTCATTAGTATATAGTAATTAATGTTTGAACTTTGACATCATACAGCACTCTTCCCGTCAGTGGGTCCGTGCACAAGTTTTACTTCTTTACACTGTGGTCTTTTTGGTTACTTACTTACTCACCCCTTTAGTTTTTTATCTCACAGATTTAGGAGTTAGGTTCATTGAGCTTTCATAATTCACATGGTTCAGCAATTTTTATTTCACGACTCTTGATACAAGATTTTGGTGGTTAGGTGATGGACTAGCAATATACTAATACCAGAAGTATATAGTAAGAACTAAAGGCTAAATATGTTATTACCAAGAAAGGGGTTAAGATTCCAAGACATTATTATACTTGGTAGAAATATATTCGGCTTGTTTATGGAGGCCTCATGAAATGTCCAGAGATTCGCATATCTTAACTGAAAGGAAAAATCCAAAACTGACCAACAAAAGAAAGGGACAACTGAAGAGGAGAGTTGCCTGTGGCACCCCCAACTTCTGATTTCCTCATAATAGTTTTGCAGCTTAGAAGAAATTTCTTGAAATGGTGAACACTGACATATATATCTCCAGTGTCTGTGATGTGTCTAACTCAAATTACGAGTCATTATATTTTCAGCTATGATATTTTCAGCTACTATCTTATAGCTAGCAAACAAGATAGTTCAGCTAGGCAGCCTTAATTTTTGTTTTGATTGGTACCAGGAAAGGTAAATGCATATATGTGTATAGTAGTAAAATATGAGTTTAATAAGAGGGTTATACTTGCACTGACAACTAAGAAATTGAAAGCAAAGGGTACAATACAACTTTGAGTTAAAGCTGCCACGCCAAGTTCTTGGAAAGTTATAAAGATTAAAGGGACATGATTTAGTAATAACAGCAAAGATGAGTGCGGTCTTATTGTGTGCCAGGGAACAAGTTTCACGTGCTAGGACCAAGGTTTTCTGAGCATGTATCTCTAGACACAGTACTGAAATCTCAGAACTGAAAGTCATGGTTTGCATATGCTGTGCTATGTTCAGGAACCTTTACCTGAAGATAAATCTTATTTAACCTAATGGCAAGTGACACCAAGCATGTGGTTTCGTCACGTGAAAACTTACTAAATTTCGGTATAATGTCTGGTTTATAAGATAAATTAGTATCACACCCCTTAGGAACCTTACTAGTGAGTATATTCTGGGGAAAAAATGGACCAGGAATCTCTCAGCAAACATAGAGAAGTTAATTACTAAGTTGAAATGCTCTTATTGGTCTGAAGAACAGTAATAACTTAATGGTTTGATAGCTTTATATGTAATTTTGCTGAATTTATTGTATATTTCTGTTCCAAAAGAGAAAAAAGAAGATGGAGAGTTTCTTGCAATAGCAAAGGCTGATTGCTCCTTGATATTGGAGTTAATGCCTCAAAAAGTTAAAGTAAGCGTTCTTACTTGTACTTCAAAAGTCGATTTATTTAAAGAGTATATTAGCTTGTTTTTCACTCTACTCTTCAACATTTGTTATGGACAAACTTTCCTACAGATGAATAATTTTCTTCTTTTTACCTTTATTCGTAAAACATCCTTCAAACTAATCATTTTTTTAACATTTGTAGATACAAATAAAGAGCATAGTTTTGTTTTTTTTTCTACTCTTCATAGCATTCACACGCTTGAAAACAAAGGCACACTTAAAAATAGTTTTTATTCCTTTCCCAATCACTACACATGTTTTGTCTTCGCATGGTAGATTTTCTTCCTGCAATGGGTCACACCCCAAACATATATATTAAAAACATAAAATGTCACGAATCCTTACACAGCTATAAATTCCCTTTAAATAATGTTGGTTTAAAGCATTAAGATGACTAATATTAATGATAGTTGCAACTCTCAACTTCAACAAACATTAGACAAATGCAGCACCATGTCAACTTGAAACTACAGATGTGTCATTGGATCAGTTTTTTACACAAGCCAACCATATTAAAAAAAAGCATTTTGCTTTCGTTTTAAGAAGGAGACTTGCACAAAAACTACATCTTGGTAGCAACTTAAGGGTGTGTTTATTAAGAATTAACTTCCAACGTATCTACATATTTATCACTTCTTTATCACAAGTTCAATATAATATTATTCACACGAGGGAAATGAGTTAAGTGGTGGAGCGTAAAAGCATGCGAAGGAGGTATTTCCAGGAAGCAACATTTGACTGTCTAGAATACATTGTCGGAGAAAACCATGAGATCTGATTCAATGATTCACTAATCCATGTCTGATTTTATTGTAATGTATGGTAGCCTTAGATTGAGTAACATGTAAGGCTTTGACTCACAGCCGCAAAAATCAAACCCAGCACATTGCTGAAACAAAAAATGTCTGTTTCATCACTCATTTATCCAAAATAGTGTAAAGGAGAAATTCCACTGTCAAAGTAAAAAAATTTAAATATATTTTTCAATTGGGGTTCAACTCAAGAATATATACAGGAATATAATCTCTACCTCTTCTTTTTCTATGGCAAAATCTACAAAGTTCGGAAGTCACAAGTTCAATGGCTACAGCTGAATTCGCATATATTTCTCTGCACATAACAAGATTTCAATTGGAGAGTTCACACTCGACAACATATTCGGGAGAATAATCTCTAACTTTCAAATGGGACCTTTGAGTTATAAATTATAACTAATATACTGTTATTTGTTGATAACGTCTCTGCAATTTTTGTAATAAGTCTACATTTGATTTGAATTGATAAAAAGAGATAGAACAAAATAAAGAATGATATCATGTTTCGCTGTTTCGTGGATTATTTAAAATAAGATAAATTAAAATACAACCTTGATCAAATAAATTATATATTTGACATTGTCTTATATATTTTATCTCATTTTCCTTGAGTTAAATGGTATACGGAATCAACTTTTTTTATTCTATCATAAAATATTTAAACTGATAACTTTATTAACTTCAAACCACTGTGTCCGACCATTGAATTTATGTTATTTACCATCAGACACAAGCAAAGGAATAAAACCCCATGCTTTATTTCTTATCAGGCTTATTCTATAGCTACATATTCTTTTTCTTTCCATGCTTAAGAACTCTGAGCCTTCCCTTAACTTCGGTACACAAATGAAAAAAAAAAAACTAATTGCCAGCTTACAATAAGAATACAGAATAACAAGGACGGTTAAGTGGTCACTCAGATGAAAGCAAATTTTTTATATATTTCAGTGATGCTCTGCACTCTGCAGTGCCATTTTATGTGTGAAAAAGCAAGATTGCTGTAAGGACCAAAATTCTTAAACAGTAATACTTTTCCCATAAAATTTCTCTGATATTGTAATCAGTATTCGAAAAAAATGTAAGAGGTAAGAAGTAAGGTAACAAATTGCGCGCACATTGGATACGTTATTATTATTGTACACATTTGAGTATCGAATACTCTCTTTATTGAACATTGGAGTGCCTTCTACAGATACCTCTTCCATTTGGCATTCGCCCAAGACGGAGAGATAGAGAACCGAAGGAGTAGCAAAAAGGCTAGAAGAATCAGTGGAGATTTAACAACCTGTTCGAAGGAAGGAAAAAAATGAAGCCTTCAATAATTCACTAGGTCTCATCTCCCTAGCATAACACCTTTCATTATTTTTAATTCTGACGATGCCTTTAGAAGCATGGACTTTAGACCTTAAATGGAATGCAATTGTAGAGGAAAATTATTGGTACTCATTGTTTGTTTTTTAGTTGAAATATAACCCGTAAAGATTCCCACACCTGAAATACTTGGCTTAGGTACAACAGAGTCCTTATAAATGAGTTCCATTATTTTCTTTACTGAGAAATAAGTTAAGCAAGAGAGACCAATGGCAAGGTTTGCATTTCATTCTCTCCTGATTGAGGAATAGGAACCACAAATAGGACACTAAATTTGAAGAAACAAATGATGAAAGAGGGTGTACTTGGAGAGAAAGGGTGACATTATTATTATATTATAAGCACATAGGCCCCGACATTTGGAAAGAGGGGACAAGGATGATGAAATCTCCCATGATGCATTCTTTTGGGATTTGAGTACATGTTAGGAAAGTAATTTTAGGGCATTTATTTATATGGAAAGAGGCAAGCATGTGGCCAGCCATGCTATTGAATGGTTCACATGACTTGGTGAAAAAGTTGTCCTAATGCTAAGTATATTTAGTGCATGCTTAATTTTTTAATTGGGATCTAATTTTAGTAGGTTATGGTGATGTCATTTAGCCAGAATGCTCTAGAATATGCTGAGTGCTAACACTATATTTGGACTGAAGATGAAACAAAGGCAACAGAAAAATTAAGAGTGTGAGAAATGCAGTATGAAGAAAAACTAAATGAAGTGTTTTAGATAAGTAAAAAATAAGTAATTAATTTGTACAAATTTTTCTGTAATAATAAACAATATCAATTTTAAATAAGTTAATTTGCAAACAGAAACTCCTATAGTCATATGTAGTATGGGTTTTAAGAATTGAAGTTAGCAAGAGTTTTGTTAAATTAAAACGCTTATAAAAAAATCAATTTTAAGATAAAGATGGCAACTTTCATGAGGTCAGAAAACTGCATGCGTTTTATCATGGACCCTTCAAAATATATGAACGTTTATTTTATAAGTAATGGTTTAGACCTCTCAAAGTTTCCTCCAACGTAGGCTTAACTTTAGAGCAGCACATAAGCAGTGCTTCCCTTTGAGAGGGTCCATTCCATTCATTTTTCGTTTAGAGTTGGAATCAAAAGCATCCTGAATTTCTTATGCTATTGGTCCTCAATAAAGTATGTATCAGTTTTTTACCCAAAAAAAAGTTAGATCTCGCTATGGGTGTGCACAACAGCACAACCTATACATAATATGTGTTTTTAAATGTAAGAAAAATGTTGTTATATGTCTAATTCTTAACCAGATTTATTAAAAAGTGAATTTTAAATTTAATTCAACCTTATAAACCAATTTATAAGATGAAGTTTTGAACGTCTTATATATTATAAAATGTTTCTTATATTTAGTAATGTAGAATTTCTAATACATCTCTGTTAAAATTGTGTTCATAAGATTATATATATTTATAGATGATCCAATAGAGAAGGTTATGATAAGTTGAACAAACTCTAACTAAAATAAATTTTAAACGATTATGATACTATATATTAAAAATGTTAAGAAGTAGACTTTGTTTAACTACATCTTATAAAATTTTTAAACTTAAAATTTCATACAAATTAGTCAAACTTTTAACATTTGGTTGACCTTAATAAATTGACAACTCTTCCATTGATATTTAATTAGCATTTGTCTCCCAAATTGCCATTTAATCCGAGATTGGTTCCTAGTCATTGATTGTCTAGCCAGTTAGACACTGGATCTAGGTTAGAATCTTCAACTGTTGACTATAGTACATAAAAAAGAGAGAATTTCCTCATCATTAACACTTCTCTAACTAACGTTTTCGGACAAAGATCTAAGTATATTATTTTCTCCGGCGAAATACTGAGTGCAACACGTTGACCCTGGAGAACGATCCCGAGGGACAATAATCATATCACCACATGGGACGTGGGAGTTTATTTAAAACAATATAAGCTTGCCGTGCTTTTTTTTTGTTTTTACCTTTGTTAATCGGTTATTGTTGAAGATCTCTAACTTTCTAACACAACCTTTTTTTTTCATGGTTGCATGTCTATTTTGCCAAAACAAATTAATGCATTTAGATACGTAGCAAAAAGAACAAAGCATCGGTACAGCCATCTAAATTCTCTGTTCAATCGTTAACTTTAAAACCAATCATGAGATTGAAGAAAGGTTGGCTGCAACTGGCAAGATATCAAGTTCAAACTTATGTGACGCCATTCACCAAACCAATATATTATAAAGCATTCAATCCAAACAATATAATAAACTAAAAAAAAAAAGCAGAAAGGGGTCCTAGTAGAACACGTTGGTATTCTAATTCTTATCTTTTGTGGATACATTAGACATGTCTCAGCAGGAACAAGAGTCCAACAATTATAAAAGAGTGAGGTTTTGATTCACTCTTAAATTGACATTATTGTCTTTGTAGATAAGTATGGCCAAGCCAATAAAAAAGTTAATTTTGAAAGCAATAATCATGATACTGAGAAACCTTTTACTGATTTGACAGTAGATTAAAGTGCAAACTCAATTATTACCTTAAATCCATTATTACTAATATCTTAAACTAAACAAAATAAAGAATTTAACACGCATAATTACATAATTATCAGTAAGCAGCACTACGTACCTGCCATTCTGCATACTATCAACAGTATCTGGATAAGAAACTTCCAAGAATGAATGCAGCTCCTCTTCAATATCTTAATCAGTCTTTCTATGTATAACAAAATCGAAACAAATCTATTTGCCCCAAAACTATCATTATACGACTCATATATACTGTGCACATTTGTCATGAATTATGAATTAATAGTATATCCCATATCCATATCTAGAGTACTCGATATCCAACATCACGAACCCATTGATAACAACATTTCCCATCACAAACTCATGTACACCGTCATCAACCTCAATCCAACTAGACATCGGAGACTTCACTAGTCCCTTCTTGTTCGTGTCTTTTATCTGAAGGCACTTCATCAACCTCTCAGCTCTGTCAGCATCCCGGTGAATTTTACAGGCCCATATCGGCGTCCCCCAAAACACCATAACCTTCGGCTTCCTTCAAACACCCTGCCCGAGCAAGGAGGTTCACCAAGAAACTAAAATGCTGAATCGTAGGTTTTATCCCGTAACGTTTTTACTCATTGAAAAACACATAACCTTCATGAGTCAAGCCTGCATTCCTACGGGTGGTTAAAACCTCACGCACAGTCTTCTCACCAGGTTTCACTCCAGAGAAACATTTGTAAACGTTTAATTGAACACATACAATAATATTCAAATATAGATATTATCATATCATGATTATCACAGAATCAAGAAGGAATATGCACTACCTTGATTTATGAGTGATCCTATTTGAGCCGTTACTTTATTTCCTTTGTTCCAATCTATGTTTTAACAATTCCGTTCTTGTCACACACTTTCGTGATGGTTAACAATGAGACAACTATTATTTGTAGAGACAGAACCCTATTGACCTTAATTAAACCCTATTGACCTTAATTCTCAATCTCGATCAGATATATATTTCTCACACTAACCAATGGACCTTTAATTCTATTATTATTATTAAATCATATTCGAGCCTAAAACCCAAACTCTAAGTCATGTGAGTCACTTTATATAAATTAATTTACATTCTCCCACTTGACTCATATGACTTATAATACTTTCATGATTTAATAATTACATAAATGCGCATTTAAAAGGCATTACATAAATTGGTTTTCTCATTAATCAAGATCAAGGATACAAAAATAATAAAAGTCATTGCGGTTACATGCTATTTCAATCAACAAATTTCCTTCCATATACTACTATATCATTCTTTCTCCTTAATATGACTTTATAATGAGAAATCCATAATAGGTTCAAACATAATGTCATTTTTCATCAATAACAACATAATTTGTTTTCCACAACATAATTTACATG
>Ga0123342_1006833_pt1 | contig 15540 bp, 9 predicted proteins | sample Turbeawhitnodule_FD_89960 | JGI IMG/M metagenome (GOLD analysis project Ga0123342, IMG submission 89960) | Root nodule microbial communities of legume samples collected from Mexico - Turtle bean Mexico white nodule | ecosystem: Host-associated > Plants > Roots > Nodule | place: Mexico: Nepantla... | reverse complement strand
TTTGGAGCCAATCTTGAGTCACATGGAAGGTGTGACCTTTTTCTACTTTGGCACCTCCTAAAAACTACACCTACACCTACTCTTTATGTCACATGGAAGGTGTGACCTATCTTTATACATTGGCACCCTTATTTTAATATCTACACCTTCCTTCAATGTTCTACTAAAAAACTATACAAAAGGAAATTACAAATAGAGACATCCAATGATGCTCATCTCCTAAAGCCTTGGCCTTGCTCCTCATGGTTGGGCTTGGCCTTCTTGGGCTTGGGCCTCATCTTTTGAAAAGACTAATAAGAAGAACTTTAGATGTTTTGGCCCTTGTCCATTCCTTCTATTAATAGCATCTTTTAGATTTTCATCATCCTTTAACTTGACAAAAGCCCTTTTGCATTCATCAGTCCATGCGAAATGGTTATTTTTCTTAAGGAATAGAAAATAAGGATACCCCTTTTCTCCACCGGCTGATAAAAAATGAGACAGGGCGGCCATGCGCCCGGTTAGTTGTTGCATTTCCTTCACATTAGTTGGACTTCTCATTTCTACAATCACTGTACATTTATCGGGGTTCACCTCTATACCTCTCTCGATCACTAGGAAACCAAGAAATTTCCTAGCTTTTACTCCGAACACGCATTTATCAAGATTAAACTTTAGATTATACCTTGCTATAATGGCGAATAGCTCCTCTAGGTCGGTAACATGTTGGTATTCCCTTTCCGAGGTGATGACCATGTCATCCATATATGTTTGGACGTTGTGCTCGAGCATTGGCGAAAGGATTCGTTCCATGAGTCTTTGGTAGGTCGCCCCAGCGTTTTTCAGGCCAAAAGGCATGACCTTGTAGCAATAACTAGCGACCTCGGTCATAAAAGTCATCTTACTCTCGTATTTCGGCTGCATACGAATCTGGTTGTACCCTGAAAATACATCTATAAAACTCAGCAAACGACACCCTGAGGCGTTGTTTACCAAAAAGTCTATGTTTGATAAAGGATAAGAGTTATTGGGACAAGCCTTATTTAAATCAATGAAGTCGACACACATCCTCCATTTCCCATTTGCCATTTTCACCATTACAACATTTGCCAACTATTAGAATTGTAGGCCTAAAACAAGAGGAGGGGGGTGAATTGTTTTTAAATGTTTTTTGCAACTTTGAAGGTGTGGAGAAAGCCAATGAAGAATCAAGTCCAAAGGAATGAAAATGCTCAAGTTACAAAACTGTATTAGTTTATTTCCATAAAATCAACCGGTTGTTTTTGCGATTCAACTGGTTGTTTTTATCAATAGTTTATAAAAACAACTTTAAAACAGATATAATAGAGATTATGGAAAGAGAGAATCACACAACCAAATTTATACTGGTTCACTCTTACACCAACAACTACATCTAGTCCCTAGAAACCACTAGGTATTCCACTATGTAATCAAACCTAGATTACAAATTACAAACACCAAAGAGGTGATCTTTAGCCCTTCAAGAACACTCACCCTCTTTGATACACAATTCACTACAAGTCAAAACACCCTCTGAACTGTAGACACCAGTACCTTACAAGTTTTACCAATATGAAACGAATACAAGTAAGAATAGGAAAGATCACACCTGATACAAAAGGATTACAGTAGTTTTCTATTTCACTCTTAACCAAAGTAAAGCCTTAAGCAATCTTACAATCTTCTTGGTAATTTGATCTCCTTTTCTTCAGAGATGTAAACACCAGTTATATAGTCTAAAAAATAGTCGTTTAAGACTTTTAATCAAGGGCCAAAATAGTTTAGAATCGTGGAAAACAGATTTACCAGACTTAACAAATTTTGTTAAGATTTTTCAAAAAACAATCGATTGAAAACTCGATTCAACTGACTAAATTGACCTTGATTGTTAGGTTAGCCAATTTCAGCTTTTTCAAGTCCTTTTCAAAATCACTAAGTGTAAAACAACCGGTTAAAACAATAAATCAACATGTTGTTTTTCACATACTGTGAAAAACAATTTTCTTTTGAAAGAACTTGAGTGATCTAGTTTTGGATTAAGCTAAAAGTGGATTGAAAAATTCTAATCTACCTAGAACCCATCCCCACAAGCACCAACCCAGCCTTAAAGCAATCTTCATGGATTTGTAGACATCAAAGCTTTAAGTTCAATAATCTCCCTCTATTTCATGAAGATAAATCCCTGGTTTGCTTGGATTGTTCTGTTTGAATTTGACAATACTTGAAAAACACAAAATATGCATGTACCAGAGAGTAATCATATCCAGATCCCCTTGCACTACCAAACCAGTTTTCACTATGTGATTTCCACAAGGAAAATCAGCAAAATCAATGTGAAAAACCAGTATGAGTAAGATGCACAATCAGAGTTTCTGCACAACTTTAAAACAACAATTAAAATAGTTATAAACCAGCATACAAACTACATGCAAACTAAACCAAATCAGAATAATTCTCCATCTATTTGTCTTCACAAATAAAATAATAGGAGGGATAAAAAAAATAGAATTGTTCAGCAATTTAAACCATAAAATAGCATAGCAGATTGTTCAGCTTAAACATAACCATTAAAAGACTTCAATTATCCTTGCCATATTGTAGCTCAAAAAGCTGATTTTGGACAACTTCAATCTGCTCATCAAGATTTTGAAACCTTGCATCCATGGTGTGGAACCTGCTGCACAGAGCTCATGAAGACTCCTCTGTTCATCAGCAAAGATATCCATTCTACTTACCATCAGCTTTTCAAAAGGTGACATTAATGTGATGCGTTCTCCCATGTTTCCTACACTTGGTCCAATATCAAAGGCACCAGCAGTTACATCATCATGAGCATCAACACCAACATCTTCACCATCAACAAAAACTTGTTTTTCATCCTCATTTTCAACTTGAACACCACTTGGGGAGCTAGCTTGATCTCCATCATTGCTTACCCATCTTCCACCAATTTTCGTGAAACCCATCTTGCTAAGTGAACCACTTGAACAGGTTTTGGGCGTTCACGGTGAGACTCCAGACCCATGGCGAAAACGTGATGGTCACCGCCTTTGAGCAAGGAATCGTTGCGAGACCATTCAACGACTCCTTGATCAGAAATCCATCAGAGACGTTCTCCGAGATCCGATGAAGAGCCGTTACACACATTAACACCGAGGAGGCTACAGCTACAAAGAATGGTAGGTTGTATTCCAAAATGTCTAAGTCAGAGGAAGTGGTTAAGACCTCTCGACCTTGGAGGGTCAATGAGACCTCAACGGGAAAGAGGGCAGACTCGAGATACACACCATACAAGAAGAGCGGACCCAAGACAAAGGGCGGGGAGGAGGAGACCCGCCCCAAGTTTCGGGTATCATACAAGGAGCTAATAGCAACACCCAAGTTGGGCCATATAACCCAGTGCAATCTAACCATTATAAAGTGCAATCTAACCATTATAATATTAACCTAATCTGAACCACTCTTTTTGAACATGGTTGTGATTATTAATTATATTTTTATATGTTTATATATTTTAAATTATATTTTTTAAGTATTATGTTATATTTTTAAAATATTTATGAATTTTACTATTCGTTCGTGATAGAAAACGATTCACAATTTGAAATATAAACTCTACAATTCAAAAATACAATTCACGATTCAACTACCGTGCTTTATAATTATGTTAAACAAAGAAAGATTGTGTAACCTTTTAAGCTTTTAGCTCTCCAATTAAATAAGACAAATTCTTCCTACATTCAACCTTTTTTAACCCGTCCCATTTTGTTTAAAGGTATTTTCGTCATTTCAACTGAAATCGGTGCAGTAATATGGCGCAGTAAGTGATTGTCTTAAATAAGAAGACAAACCCAATTGACTTACTAGCCAGATCAATCACTCAGGTCTTTTTCGATAGCTAATATTCTGGTCTAAATAAATCCATCAAATAAAAACTTACAATAGTTCCAAGAGCTTCAATATTTAACGGTTTTCCTTCTTACACCTCCATGATTATTACCTGCACTTTATATTAACAATAAAAAGATTAAATTATTATAAGTTATAATTCAGTCTCCAAGCTTGATTCTTTTCCATTGACATAAAGCATTTTTCTCTTCTCCATTGTACTCCTCCCTCCTAAACCACTGAATCACGGTTACAGGTAATATGTTTTCTTAACCTTCTAGATTGTTTAATCTAAAAGCCTTTCGATTGTTGAATTCTTAATATTTTCAGACTACGTACTTCGAAATGAGAGTTGTATGTTTTTACAATGACTTAGATTGTTCATATGAAATATTATTTTGAATTGTTCAATTTAATACAATTAATATGGTTCAATTCAAAATTCACGTTTTCAGAAGTCAGAGTATGTTTTCGATTGAATGTTCATAAAAGGTCTCTTAAAGAAAATATATTTAAATTATTTTTATTTAACTCTTAAACGACTTTGTATTATTAGACATATCGAAACAATATATATTCTATAAAGTTTATTTTGAAAGGTTTTCCGAAAAGGATATAACGATCATTTTAAAATTATGTAGGTGTAGGTACTGATTATGAGGGTACTGGAAGCATAATACATATTTAGACCCGTTTCACGCACATTAACTATCATATTATGAAATCGAGTTTTCTCCTACACCCTATACTTTTTCTCCCTGCACTCCACAAGTATACTGGATGGACAAAATTACCCTTTTAGAATCTTTGACACATTCTACAAAATGCTTCAAATTTAACAACTTCTTGGTTACTCAATCCAAATAAGGGAGTGTTCCAAATGCATAATCTCAAATATCTTTCTATCATACAAATGAAGCTTACTTTGGGAGAAAGTTTCACCACATGTCAACACCAAAAAAAATGCAAAACAAAATCATTTAAAAAATTATATGGCTCATTGTGGGAATGACATGTGGTGCATTAAGAGACAAAATGTTGCACACTTCTTCAAACACTCATCCTTTTGTGTTTTCAGAGCATTTCAAAGGCACCGTAGAGAAGTTCATAAGCCATTTCAAAAGGCTACTCTACCTTTGTCCTACTTTACCTTAGTTGTGGGAACATTATGTCTTTCTCACTCTTTATATGCATGTCCCTATCCTATTTCCATCTCTCTCACTCTCATCATACCTTCCCAAGACGTGTATCTGTCTCAAAATTACCTTCCCCTTCTTCTATCTCATCCACACACGCACAAAATTTTTCAATATTTTTCAAATCGGTGTTACCATGATGATTTTCGTATTATGTTGGCATGTACGATATATGATTTTGTACGCTTATTTGTTCACAAGTCAGATGGAACAATTTTTGTTTCCTCTGTAAAAATAAAAAAAATGGTAAGCATCATGTTCCCGCCAGTTGACTCACTTCGCAGGTTGATTCGCTTCGCCGGTTGACTCGAACGGCAGTCTTTGGCCCTCCTATCTCCACTTGAGAATCGTACTTCCTTGATCGAAGAATCTCTCACCTGCAAAGACAAAGGGCGCCTTGACGGCCGTTTGCACTCCGATGCTTAAGTTAGTATAAGAACAAAGAAACACCAAGTGTATAAAGTAGTTTCAGTCTTAGAAAATTGTGTACCTTGCTAGGGTTCTTAGCACCCTTTATATAGGTTGAAACTAGGTTTTACCTTTGTTCCTTTACTCATGTCTAGGGTTCCTTGGAAAATGTCCCTGCGCCGCTATTACATAATCTTAGCGTAATCTAGCACATGGAACTTCCCTTAACTGGAGTGCAACGACTAACAGAATGGTCGCCTGGGTACCAACTTGTGCACCAATTCTCTAGGACCACCTGTTCTGCGGGTGCCCTAAGTATTCACGTGTCATGCATGCAGCATCCTTCGGAAACCGTAACCCTAATGGGCCTTAGCGCCTCCAAGGACTGTTTACTCATGTCGCGCCTGAATGCGCTATACACACCACTTGCATGGATCCCTCGTGACTTAGGTTTTCCTCATATCTGCTGTTTTCAACTGATAACTGTGTAATTCTGGAACCCACCTTACGTGGCCTAATATAATTGTTCAGACAGTCGACGTCCGATCTCTACCTCTTATGGCGAGGTCTGATGTCGATCTCCAACGTCGAGGTCTATGGTGCCGATGTCCGAAGACTGACCAACACCCTAACACGTGTATCTGGGGCCCACCTTACGTGACCCATCTTTACTATCAGATACCGGTATGCGATGTCTGAGGCAGTCACTGGAATCGATGACCGAGGACTGGTCGGTACACGTCCATAGAAAATAAACTACAGTTTAAAGTTGTTCTACGTCTCTCAAAATACACTGCTTTGCAAATGACATCTTTGTTGTTTGACTTGAGGATCACCAAAAAAGACAACTTCATTCGGATTCAAAATTTGAAATTTTAGGTTTGAAAAAAAAAATTCAACCTCATTCTTTGGTTTTTATTGTGATTTTCACTTCGAGGGAAAAACTTCATATTTTCTGGGGAAGATTCGGCCACTTATGTATGAAGTAGAGGATAAAACAAGAAGCATAATAGTTTCGGTAGTGAAATACTTTAAAGCTTTAATTTTTTGTACGATTTTTTTAGTTATCTTTCATTTATGTTCTCTCATTTCTTGCAAATGGAATATACAAGTAAGAAGAATATGAAGCCTCTCTATTAAGGGTAATTTTTCTTGTGTGATTAAAATTTTTTCGACATGTTTCGTGTTAATTTTTCTTGTCATAGATTATTGGAATTATTATATTTTCCATATAGATGTATATAGAAAATGTATCAATGTTAATATACGTGGTAAAAATAAGGCAATAGTTTAGTGTAATTGTTGATAGATAAGTATAACATATGAAGTAGTGGATTATATGAAGCATATCTCTCCAATCTAATCGTATATAAACCGTAGACATGCATTGAATGAATATATAGAAATATCTTTTCCATAATATTTGACAAATCTTTTTAAAGAGTGCGAAAAAATACACGACTTTCGTATTATGTTGGCAGGTACGGGTACATGATTTTGTACCATATATTTGTTTTGTTTATTAATGTCTATTGTTACTATGAATAGGACTCTAATATCTGGAAATTATATTATAAGTGTTGTAACAAACTATTCACTGTTGATTTTGAACATGACTACACTTTTGACATCATATTGCTTGGAATTATTGTTTTATGAATTTACATATATTTTAATTTCAAATTATTTTGTAAAAGATTACAAAAGTGGATTTGCAAGTAGCTGGTGAACCTGTTTTTAATGAAATTGTGATTATGTATTTGATTTTTAATATTATATGAATATTATTTTTTGTTATATATTATTTTCAAGTTCTGTGTAAGGATCTAGAAAATTAGTTTTAGAATAGAAATAGTATAATTAAAATGACACCTGGATATTTTATTATTAAATTTAAAAGAGCATATAAATAGAAATTTAGTTATTTAGGTTTCATTTTAAAAGAATCATCATCTCTCTAAAAACTCTATTTTCTTTTCCTCTACCTTCTTTCTAAGATTTTGACCTCCTCGCTTATTAGTTTAACGATCAGAGTACGCCATTAGACTTCTGGCAACGAAGACTACAAGACTACCCGATCAGAATCTTGATAAAGTAAGTTCATTTTTGTTCATTTTTCTTTTCCTCTCCCTTCTCTCTAAGATTCTAATATCCTCGCTTATCAGTTTGACAATCAGAGTCTACCGTTGGATTCCTGGCAGTGGATTCTACAAGATTTCTCGGTCAAAATCTCAGATAGAGTAAGTTCATTCTTGGCTCATTTTCCTTTGAGTTAATTTTGATTTGGTTAGGTTTGTCTTTAATTTAAGATTGCATGTGATGCTTTTATCTTCATAAGGAAAGCTAGTTTTATTTATTTTTTAAATAGAACCCTAGGTTAGAAGATTCTGGATGTGGGGGTGACGTGGTCACCAATTTTAATTATTTTTGTTTGCATGATTGTCTTTTTTGAAGAGTAAAGTAATATATTGACTGAAATAGTTAATTTTAAATATTTTATATTGATTTTAAGATGAATAAGTTGTTGAAGGTGTTTGTGATTGAGAATTGAAAGTATTTGAATGATCATATAAATGAGTTGAACTGTTTTTGAATATTTTGCTGAATTACTTAAATGAGATGTTTTACGAAAAGTGGTTGTTTGATTTTAGAAGATGATTGATTTAGATAGCATATATTTGAAACTTAGTTATGTGTTTAAGTGAATTTTGAGATAGATTTGGATTGTTTAGAAAGTTTAAAATATATGGTGTGATTGAATGGTGTATTGATGTGTTACATGAGATATGGAATGATGTGAAAGTGTGATCAAGACATAGTATTTTCAGGAAATGAAATACCGTGTTGAGATTGTTGTTAGGGTGTATTGATCTATCAGACCCGTAATGAGATATCTTGACTCAACTGATATATAATGGAACCACATAGATGAAGTTATTCAGTTTATGAGAGTCGATGAAGGTTCATATGACTTTGTCCGGGGTTTGAAATATAATCTGGTCTTTCAGGTCATATTATCCTGTCATACTAGATGATGAGATATTGAGATGTTTATGCGCATGGCTGTGTGGATTCACAGCGAGTAGTATGACAGTGCAGGTCTCAGGATTCTAATTTCATTACACGAGTCTTTCGGAAGTAGAGTCAAGTGTCTATGTTTTGTGAGTCAGTAAAAGTCTGACATGTGAAAGATGATTTATGAATTTTGATAGACACTTGATGGTTTGTAAAATTGTATGAGAATTGATGCCTTTATGTTGATATTTCAAGTTATATTTATATTAGAAGTTTTAAAAATAACTAGCTTACCCTTTGCTTTGTTTTGCGGTTGTTTTCTTAATATGTGATGATCGTGTAATTACATGGGAGAAGATTAGATTGCATGTAATAAAGCTACTCAGGGAGCAGAGGGGAGATGAGATGGATTTAGTTTTAATGCTTTATTTTGTCTTTTTTTTTTAAACTTTTGTAGATATATTAAAATCCCTATGAAGAGGGATAATTTTTTTGAGGTACAATTATGAGATAGTTGTAAGTTCATATGTTAATTAGATTTTTCTTGCTTTCTATTTTATTAAATATGAATAAAAATAGGGATGTTATATGAGTAAAAATTGGATGTTACATTCTGCACTAAACATTTATTTCTATCTTAAAATTTGAAATTTTAGTTTGAAAATAGATTTAGTTTCCAAAATACACAATTTATGGGTTAAAATTCATATATTTTGGGCACACATTCATTTCGTTTTCAAAAATTGAATTTCAGCTTTGAAAATGAAGTTCAACTTTCAAAATACATGGTTAAAGTTAATCTATTTTTGGGTTAACACAATATTGTTCTTTCAACGTGTTGAATATTTTCAGGATTCAATTTTCAAAATTGTAGGATTTTTAGGTGTTTGATGTCGTCTCTCATACTACAAAAAAAAAAAAATTTAACGGAGATTATATTTAGCGTTTCTAGCGGTTTTAACTCCCGTTAAATGCGTTACCCGCAGTTTGCTTTTCCCTAGAAGATCCAGCGTCACTAACGAATTATCGACAGTTTCTACGAACTCTTAGAAAATAATCACTTTCCCACAGTTATAAATCCCCTAGTATTTCCGACGATTTTAAAACCCACATTATTCCCAGCGATTTGAAAACTCTCATTATTTCTGACAGTTTTTAAATCTCATTACTTTCCCCAATTTCTAAATTACTTTCAATAGTTTCATTATCCCACTAATTTCATTTGTTATTTTTTTTTTATAATTTCATTTGTTATTTTGTTTAAGTTAGGTTGTATTTTTTAATGTACATAAGTACTTACTTCTAGTCATCTTGTTAATTTTATTTGGATTTTGTAATAATATTTTAATATCCCCTGACATTTTATTTGTAATTTGTAATAATATTTTAATATCCCTTGTCATTTAATTTATCAATTGAAAATTTGATTTAATAATATAATACACATTTTTATCAAATATATATATATATATATATATATTACGTATAATATTTAATTCATATATAAAATTCTTTACACCTATTAAATTAGTGTATAATTTATAAAATTTGTAAATGAGTATTGAATTGTCTTACTTCTCTATCCACCCATGACATTCTAGGCAAGTAAAGATAATATAGAACTGTTATTCTATCAAATTTGGATGAAAAATAACATAAGGAAACATTTATCATTTATGGGAAATATAGCAAAGTGTAAGGAGAGTGCAGAATACTCTTAAATTTATTATTATCCATAATTATTGAAAGTAAAACACAGGAAAAATGTGGAAGGTCTGTGAATGGAAAATGACTATGAAATTCTAAAGTAGTGAACAATCACATAAACAACTCGAACAAATTCAAAATAGTAATTCTCTTTGCCATCATAATTAATATATAATTATTTAGACAAACTTCTCATAAGTACTTATAAGAAACATAAATAAGAAAATAAAATAAAATAAATTATCCATAAGTTAAAATTAATTTATATATAAAATACTTTATAGAAAACATTTCTTATAATTTTATTTTAATTCATATAAAAAATATTTATTTTTCTTAAAAATACTTAGAATGAAATTTGTCTAAATATATCCTTATTAATATTGTAACCTGTGATATGGAGGAGCTCAAAACAATTGATTCATGTACTTTTGAAGAACATGATTCACTAACTTTCTATAAACGCCTTTTGTTGGATGATAACTGTTCTAAAACACATTCTGAAGCATTAGAACCAGTAGCATCCAAAGGATTGCATAACACTGCAACCTCTAGTTTCCCTGTGCCACAGCAACCTCGGTTCATAACTTTAAAGTCTGCAATTCAACAACTCAAAACTTTAGATTTTTCTTTTCTTTTAAAAAATAATTACAAAAAACACATGCTGTTAGATATTTAACAAATTGATAAAAGCACATTAAAAATTATTAAAGATGTGAATTCTCATGAAAGAATTAATGAAACTAAGTTAACTTGGGATTACCATAATTTGGTAATTCTGAATGATATCGAGTAGAGGGTTTTAAACATCAATTTAAACAATCCTATTTTTGGAGGAGTTGTGAAGGGAATCAAGTTCCTTTGAGAGCTTGGAATTGAACAACTTGGCTGCATAATTGTACTTTTTTGAGCACCCTCTTACCAATCCTCCAGCCAGAGTTCTCTGTGATGGCACATCCAATAGGTGGTGCACTCAGCACTCCAATTCTATGGGCTCCGAGATTATACAGTTCCTAATCAAGAAAAAACTCATGATGAACAAGACATAGTTCACTTCACATGCACCAAAGAAGATTGTAATGTATATTAGAATGATTATGACTTATATTTGATCCTATTTTATCTTCCATTCTTTGCATTACTATTGTCCTATAAGGCATGTTGTTGGTATCTTCTAACTGAAAGCAACTCTTGTTGCTTTTTACTGTCCTCAAGTGTTTTCCTGTTATAATCTTCTGGCCATCTTATTGATATTGTGTTGCAAAATTTTATATTCTATAACAACTTTCTATATATTTCTTTGTTCGTATCTCCGAGTAATTTCATATATGGTCAAATTTGTTATTGGGTGTATCTGCATAAGATAAACAAGACACTCCAATCTAGACTATTTGCAATCAAATTTTGGTTACCAATCACACCAGAAGTTCCTTTCTACCTTTAGAGTATTAAGCAGGTATCATCTTAATATGGTGTAATACATGCATGGTTTTACACACATTTTATTTTATGTGCTTACATTTTAGATCATTATCTCCAAATTAGCATATTTAATTAGTTATAATAACCAACCACTATTTTAGCATCTTTCAAAAGTGAACAATTACATCAGCAAGCATCCTAGTTCTTGCTCACATAATAAAGCTTTTAATCTTTCAGTATATATTCTAGATCCTTCTCTATTTTCTTGGTCATATTTTTCACTCTTGTCATTCCAAAGACTATTTTCCATTATATAAACTGCATAATTTGCATCTGTTGATTTGTTCAGAAGTTGTGTACTTCTACTATCCAATCACTATCTACCATGAATACTAATTCATATAAGTTTTTGGACAAAAATATTCATGCTCAAGCCTCAAGTTGGGAGTATTCAAAGATTTACTCTCAATCAACCTTATCATTTTTTAAATTTTGTTAAGATGCACAACTGCTCAGCTTCGGCCATTAAGTTGGAATGAAATCAATGATATAAAGAAAACTAAAATGACGTAATCACAACAAACTTTAACTCTAGGAGTTCACTTTATGACTTTGGCAAACTCTGTCACAATCCAACAGGACTCCAATACCCTGTCATGACAAGGAATGACCTAAGACATGGATGTAACTACTTTTTTTTGAAGGGTGTATAAACCTATGTTGAATTGTTATGAAATAACTCGCAGCCAGTAAGGCAAATAAGACAATGCTTTGGTTTCAAGTTAGAGTTCAATACAAATCTAAAGATGACCTAATAACACCCCATGAGCATATATGTTATAACTACAAATTGGTGACCTTTGCACTAGCAGAGTATGAAATATCTAACATGCTAGGGTATATGCTGCTTCAGGATGTTATCTAAACAAGGGTGTAAGTTGAATGTTATAGAAGAGCATAGGTGTGCATGTATAGCAGGTATGAATACAGAATATTGTAAATGGAAGAAAGTACACCTAAGCATCACAAGGCAAGGTTCACAAACTTATTTAATTCTCTGCAATCAAACTTCCTTATTTTTATTTTTACTTATGTACTATATTTTCACTAACCAAACAAAAACTTAAGGTAGACCTCACTATATCACTTCTTTTATTTATATAGTTATCTTCACAGCTATTGAAAACTAACTACTTTGATTATCTTTCCACTCTTTTTATTCATTCAAAATTATGCAAGAAATTTCAAGGATAAATGAAAATGATGGGAGACAGAGATTTTTTTCATAAACAACAAGTCTAAAATAATTAAGAATCGTTGAGTGAAGTGTGGGTATGGAACAAACAAGTCATTGTAATCTGCAACATTTAGGAAAATAACCTTTACTATTTTTTTTATAAAATATTAAATTAATAAAACCTTTACTACGGTTTATGAAAAAACCGCTGAAACTTACTAGGATGATTTTGAAAAACCTCTGGTATCTTTATGTTTTAGCGGAGGTTACAGTTATTAAATCCCTCTTATAATTAAACATTTTTGTAGTTTTATTTTCTTGAATTTTTCTCCTCAGGCACTATTTCTTTCTTCGCTATTGTGGCATGAGTGTTTCTTCCTCCACCTCCATCCCTTCTTCAGCCACCTCCATACACTTTTAAAATTCTAAAATTGTCCTTCAGTAAAAAAGATAAAAATAGAAAATTTATTTTACCTTTTGTCGCACAGTGAAAACAAAGGTGCTTGGTCCTTGGTGCTTGTTGTTGCCGTAGTGGTGGTGATAGTGGTCCTTGTGGTGGTAGTGGCAGTGGTAACCGTGGTAGTGGTGCCAACAGTGTTGTTGTGGTGGTGGTCTTCACGGCTCGTCATTCTCAGGTAAGTCTTCAATCGGTGTTTTAAACACTTAATTCGCTAGATCAACGAATTATATAATCCGTAACAATCTATGCACAACAATGAATTTCATGTTCTGCACCACTATAATCCAGAATGTTTTTCCAATCTGTAAGACAATATTAAAGTGGTCCAGATTAGTTAATCCGGAGGTTTATCGGATCCGGAACCAACATACTCACTTTTTCCGATTGTGTAATCCGGTACAAAATGAACTATGGATTACATAATCTGAAAGTTATTTTAGAACTTCAAATATGGCTTATGGATTATGTAATCCGGAATGTAATTTGTTATTATAATTTGACTTACGGATTACACAATCCGATAGTCACTTTAAAGTTGTCAAATGCATTACGGAATATCTAATCCCGAATGTATCATTTGACTTGACCAAGAGCTACAACCAAGAATCTGGAACTAACATCTTTGAATGTTTCTGTTGGATGAAGAGTGATTTGTATTTTAGAATGGAAGTGAGTAGTGCTACTTTGAAGGGGAGGGTGAGGGCTGTTGGGAGAAGGTGAACGTTTGTTGATGCTTTGAAGGAAAGAGGTTGAAGGAGAGGGGGTGGGTGCCGCCGCTTGTGTTGCTGTTGGGGTGAATGACAGTGTTAAAACAATGAAATTGAAAAGGTAAAATTAGGTTTACTTTTAATTTTTTAATATTATTTACTGATGGGTATAATAGTAAAATCAAATTTACTATGGGGGTGGCTGAAGAAGGAATGGAGGTGCAGGAAGAAGCAATTGTGGCATCCCACTATGGTAATTATGTCGAAGCCCAAGATATAAGAGCCCAAGGATGTTTCTTATTATATGTTTTGTCAATTTCATTTCTAGCTATATCATCTTCCATTATCATTCTTACATCTATCTTACTGCATTAACTTCCATATTTATGTATTTTCAAAATATTTCTTTTTTACTTTCTCTAATTATTTTCATTTCTTATTAATTGCAGAAATAATATTGTGTTTTATAATGTTGGAATCCCACATCGACTAGAGTCTTTCATAGTATACAAGTGGATACAAATCTCACCTTAGGAGCCGGTTTTATGGGGATTATGTTAGACTTAAAGTTCACTTTATAATATATAAACAATGTTTATTAAAAAAAATTGTAATTTAATTTTTTTAAATAAATGCCGAACGTTTCACGGATAAGTTACTAGTTATACACGTTTCAAAATTGACAAATATAATTTAGAATAACCATTTTGCATAAAAGACGCTAGAGAATATGCATTTCAAAATTATATAAGGCGTCCTAGAAATAAATACAGTGATATTTTCACTATGCTAGACATGTAAGATAAAAGAAGAGTAAAATTTCAAACAACAGATAAGTGAGTGAGAAGTGTTCTCAATGTGTAATTTAAAATAATATGTAACATATTTTAGATTATACATTCTAAAACAAAATCAAAATACACTTTCGAAATGACTAATCCAAAATATTACGAAAAACATTATGAAATGCAAATTTCAAAATTATTTGACAAAGTACCCTGATAATGGAAAAATATATTTGAAATATGTAATTCGAATAATATTTTCGTATTCTAGATGGGTTGAAAAAAAGGGAAGTTTGAAAGAGTTGGGTGCAGGAAGAAAAAAGCATGTGAAATGTTTAATCCCATAACCCAAACAGTTAAACTTTAATTTTATATACTTATATATTTAGAAAGTGGAAGACTCTATTGTTTACAAGAACATTAAATATCTTCATAATCTTTAAAAAATAATTCAATGTCTGCGTTCACTCGGTGTTGCCTAATAGAATAAGTCCAACGTATGAAATTCTCCAAATATATTCAAACAAGAGTTTCATCTCTCACTTTCCAAGAAGAGCTACTTCCAAGGGATCCTTCCACTTAATCACTATCCCCTCCATCAAAATTCCTTTTCAAACTTGCTCATTGACCACTTCATATGTCACACAGCATATATATATATATATATATATATATATATATATATATATATATATATATATATATAAAAAATATA
>Ga0123342_1006832_pt1 | contig 15541 bp, 8 predicted proteins | sample Turbeawhitnodule_FD_89960 | JGI IMG/M metagenome (GOLD analysis project Ga0123342, IMG submission 89960) | Root nodule microbial communities of legume samples collected from Mexico - Turtle bean Mexico white nodule | ecosystem: Host-associated > Plants > Roots > Nodule | place: Mexico: Nepantla... | reverse complement strand
TCATTTTTACATAAATCGATTTATTTTCTGTAAAACTGTGTTAAACACTGTTTCTGCGAGAAAGTTTTAAAAGGTCAATTCACCCCCCCTCTTGAACTTTGGCACTATTAAACCCAACAATTGCCACGTCTGCAGCGTCAAATGTGTGTCATGTGCAGAGGGTGTCAACATATCGGGACTCTTACTTAAATTATGTTTAGGTAATTGAAAAATAAAAAACTATAGTTACTTCTAAAAGTTCGTAATTAGTTGAATTTTCAACTAACTTATTACATTATTAAATGTTTGATAAACTTATTTGTTATTTGATAATTTCAAATAACAAAAGTAGACATATATATATATATATATTATGTCTTATATAAATTTTAACTTTATTGATAAAATATATATTGTAGTATTTATAATTAATTTATGTAAAAAAATTATTTACAACATCCTTTATTACGAATTTTTACTTTCAATTATCATTATTATATACCAGCGTTGATGTGTCTGTGCATCCGCATTTTTTATTTTATTATTTATATATAGTTATGTTTAATATTAAAAATTGAATAAAAAATGTTACATGTATCTATTATATACATCATCTTCTCGTAATCATATATTTCTTTTACATAAAAGAGACAATGACAATAAATAAATAAATACTCTTGTTTTCATTTTCATCTTTTTTTCATTTTTATCTTTGTGCTTCCTCCTCTAGGTCTTTTTTTTTCCTTTGGATTAATGACTTCTACACCTTCGTATCAAAGAAGTTTAAGAACAAAACATAAACATGTAAATAAGCTTAATAAAATATTTATATATTTATCTTTGTGCTTCCTCCTCCAGGTCTTCTTTATTCCTTTAGATTAATGACTTCTACATTTTCGTATCCAAGAAACTTGAGAACAGAACAGAAACATGTAAATAAGTTTAAGAAAACATTTATCTCTTTTTAGTTTTAAGGCTTAACAAATTATCTTTGAAGATAGAAAAGAAGTAAGGAATGATTAATGTTTATAAAAACAATCTTTTAGTGTTCTTGATAAGAAAAAAATAACATTTGAGTCTTTAATAAAGAGAAAAATAAAGAAAAAAATATTTATGAGAAAAATAGTGAAGAAATAAGCAACAAATGCCATGTGGATATCTGAAACGCAAAAATCAAAATGTGGATATCTAGAACGCAGAGAACAAAACGTGGTTAGGTTTACATTTGTAGTGTCTTGTGAATTTTTTTTTTGAGAAACTTACTCATTTGAGAATGGAGGAAATAGAGCGCATGAGGGGAATTGCAGAAGAAAACGTGTTGGATGAAGATTCACTCGTCTTAACTCAAACCAAACTTCATGCGCTTATGATGACAACTGTAAACCAATAAAAAAAACTACATACAAAATCCTATATACCAAAATGCAAAGCATGTAAAGAAGATAGAACAATTGGAACAAAACCAGAAAAAATAGAAAAAAAATGAGGATGAGAGTAGGCTCTACAGACAATAGAAGAGAAAGACAAAAGAAAAATAAGTGAGAAGGAAGTGAGGTTTCATATACATTAATATTGTAACGTATCAGTTTAAGGACAATTAAGAGAGAGAAAGAAGTGAGAAGTTTTTTACAAAGAGAAAAGTGGGATGTTTTTGATAAAGAGGAAAGTGGGAACTTGTTAAGAAAGTTACTTTTAGTTTTCAAAGTATAGAATTAAAAAAATTGAGAATAGATACCAAAAAAAGAAAAACAAGAATGTCCAAGATAACAATAAAATGACAAAAAATCTCTTATTATATATTTTTAAAATAATAAAATAAAATATTGATATAAGAATAAAATGAGAAAGTAAATGTGTATACCAAAAGAGCGGTTAGAGGAGAATCTTTTTATATATATAGGTATAAATATATTGTATTCTTTTATTTAACTTAAACTATATTTTAAAACATCTTGTGTAATAGTTATTTCACCTATCTACAAATTTAATAAGTTAAAATACATAAATTTTATGTTCAATTATAATTTATAATACATTATACTAATAGTATATAATTATACCCTATTAGTTTTATCCTTATATAATTCTTAATAACCTCCACGTTAAAATTAGTGCGTTATAATATTTAAGTAAATTTACTAAATTAATTTATTTTGAAATTTATTGATGGTATATTTTTTAAAAAAAATTATTCACATGGATATCATGCTCCAATGTACGATTTTCCATAACGTGACGTAAAATATATTTTTCATTGTGTAAATAGGAGTTAAGTTTTTTTAGTTACACGTAGGATTTTTTATTAAATTTTTTATTTTTGATTTATTTTATTTTCTACATATATTTTCATTTATTAATGTAAATGGAATGAATAAGTTGCTTACATATAATTTTCTTTATTTTTAGAAGTTGTTTACAGGAAATTTGGTTAATAAATAGAAATTTTATATTAATATAAAATTTGGAAAATTAAATAAAACGAATGAAGAAGGTTGTTATTCAAGTAAAACAAAGCAAACATTTTCAGAGAAAATAAAATAAACAAAGACCAAGTATATGTTTAATGTTAGAAGCAATTTGGTCGGACAATCAAAATCAATGCTATATACAATTAAATTAAATCACCGGTGATGTAACTGCTGGAAATCTGAAGTTTAATAATAATAATAACAATAAAAATAATAATATAAATACAATGTATTATTTGTAGTCTTTAATATTTATGGGAGTTTAGAGTATTTTTTTACATCCTTTTATTATGTATTTCTGCTCTGTAACATGATCTTCTGCTCAAGCACTTGCAGTTGTTGTCTACCGCTTGTGTTGTGTTTTGAGTGATCTGTAAGAAACTTATAAGTAGTCTCATATTTTATTTAAAGTGTTGTGGACTTTTTTCTCACTCTGATAATGATAGATACAAAGTTTTCCCTTCTACGCTGCCATATAATTCCTTTCCTCTTAACGAGGCAAAGCAATTCATGACCAAAGAATACAAGCCATTTCTTTGAATACAAGAAACTTTTTCTCAATGCTGAGAGCAAAGAACAACCACATTACAGAACAACCTTTCGCCAGCAATATTCTAGTATAATACAATTTGGAGAGTTAATCTTGGTTTATATATATATGTGCCGACCTTCCATTCACAGAATAAGGACAAGTTAAGGTTCCAGTCTGATTTGTTGGTGTTTGAAGTTCACGGGCCATGGCTACAGGATCCAAATCAGTAGCCTCAATCCTCTTGGCACTGAATCTCGTGTTGTATTTCATTGTGCTTGTGATTGCTTCCTGGGCAGTGAATTATGGGATTGAAAGGTCTGGTGAAACAGGTAAGTGTTGTTGTTGGTTGGTTAATTTTGAACTTAGTTGGAGGGTGTGTGTGGTGTTTATTGACTAGGCTGACTCTGAGTTGTTTGTATGGTAGCATCTGTTTTGTCCCCTCATCGGGCTCGACTATTTCCAATATATTTTCCAATGGGAAACATGACAACTGGTTTCTTCGTGATATTGTCTCTCATTTCTGGTGTTGTGGGGTTCACCACCTCACTCACTGGACTCAATAACATTTTCCAGTGGGATGCTCCCAGCTTACATGCAGCAGCCATGTCTTCACTCACTACATGGGCACTCACTCTACTAGCCATGGGGTGAACCTCATCACCCATTCTCCTTTCTACTTAGTCAAATTTCTACCATTCCAACAGAGACTAAATTGCTGCTTATTTTGTTCCAGATTTGCATGCAAAGAGATTGAACTTGGATGGACTGACTCAAACCTGGTAACCTTAGCTTTAATGCTACAATTTCAATTCACTGCCAAACAAATTTGTCATTTACCAATGGTTTAACATTAAATTAGCCTGCTTGGTAAACAAAATTTTATACTAAATCATTTTTATCTGTTAATAAACGACAACTCTTTGGTAATAATTCTAATGAAACCAACACATACAGTAACTAATCACGGAACTGCACTCATAATTTGGTTTCTAATAATAATAACCAGAAATTTCCAAATACTTTTGCAGCGCACCTTAGAAACAATCACGATAATTGTAAGCGCAACTCAACTGCTATGCACGGGAGTTATCCACGTTGGAGTTTCAGAATTTGTTCCTCCCAGAACTGGAAGAGTATGAGTTTCAGTTTCAGTTTCAGTTTCAATGAATGCTCTCTTTAGCAACATCACTGCACAATTAACTGTAACTCTTTTTCTTATGTAAAGTTGTTTGGTTTATGTGTAATACCATATATGATGACTATTTGCATCATGGTATTTTATTTATTTAAAATTTTCAGTTTGCCTCATGCACAGTTCAAAATTAAAAAGAAATGACACAATTTAAATTCTTAAATTCGTTGGCTGGTATATATGTGGTGAGATGATAATTAAAATTATTAAAATTGAGAATTATATAGAACTTGTTTGGAATTTAATTTATTTTAATAATAAAAATAATGTATCATGAGGGTTAACGATAAATAAAAGTTCACAAAAATGAGAAAAATACAGCAATGATTCATCTATCGCTGTCTCATGTTCTCTTTTGTAGATTTTATTTTTCTTTCAAAGAAAATGACATATTAGCACTTGGGAAGTGAGAGTATTAAATCAATTTTTTAGTTATTGAATCATTGATTTTAATCTCTAATACATTCGTTAAGGGTTTATTTATTGAGCAAAGAAGTCAAATAACGTTTTCAAGTAGTATTTAACCATTGTTGTATTAATGTAAGCAAATAAAACTTATAAAAAATGGTTAAAATTTATAGAATGTAAGTATTTATAGTTTACATGCTAGATTACTAGCGGGAACAACAGATCAACAAACATTATATTCGTAATTTTATTATTAAATCATATTTTTTTAAAATAACATTTAGTATTTATATTAATTTAGCATTTATATTTTTTATTATTATATATATTTCAGTATACTAAAAAATCTCACGAGATAAAAAAGTTTATATATAATTTTTCCTTAATAAATAGATCCTAATAAATTGAGATGTCTTTTAAGTAAATAAAAAACATGGACAATACCTATATATACATTAAAAAAATATTTTTTAATTTGGAAAACCAAACAGAATATGTTTAATTTCCCCATAAAAAGTAACTTTCCCTTAATTTGTTTATTATTATTACAAAATTTAGTAAATTTATATTTCTTAAGTTGAAAAATAGTTTCTTTAATAAAAAAATTTCAATTATTTTGTAAAATAGACCATCCATTATTTTTTAAATGATAGAAAATAATTTTAAAAAATTATATAATTTAATATATGATAATTAATTGAACAATACAATTGTGTGTTTTTATAAATATATATATATATATATATATTATTACCATTTTTTTTATGTGATTTTATTTATTATATGACAACAAATAAATTAAATATATTATATTTTTATACATTGTATTAAAGTTGTCACCGCAAGAAAAAAAGTTTTAACTTTCATAAAGTCATTTATTCAAATTGCAGTTTTTTCTATTAAATCATCTTCGGGATACGTGTTTCTGGGCTTTATTTTAAACTCCATAAAAGTCTTTCAAAACCTCAATAAAATATCATAGGTTTCTGAACCTTCCGTAAAATACCATATGTTTCAAAACATTTGTGAAATATCATGATTTTGAAAACTTTCGTAAAATATTATGGGTTTTACAACCTTTGTAAAATATCATGGATTTCAAAACCTTTGTAAAATACTAGGTTTCAGAACCTCCGTAAAATATTATAGGTTTCAGAACCTCCGTAAAATACCATAGGATTCAGAATCTTTGTAAAATACCATAGGTTTCAGAGCTATGAACATTTGTTTTTCATTCATTTATCATTTAAGCATTTATATGTTTTTAAACCACAATTATTTACATATATTGTATTTATTTGTCTATGTTTGTTAAATTAATTTTTTCAATAAATAACACAAATAAACAAATATAACATTCATTAACATGTTATACATATATATAACTAAATTAAAATTTATAAAAAAATATCAAGTAGACATTGAAATTCAAATTCAAATATACAATATGAATTACTAAACTACGATGAATCAATAAAAAAAACAAATACTTCTATGAAGTAATACAAATGAAAACCTAACATTGATTACAAAACATAAAATATGACAAAAGTCATTTCCACATTATATTATATTCTTCAACAATCACATACATTTCTCAAGATGTCAATTTATTATATTATATTCTTCAACGATCACATATATTTCTCATAATGTCAATTTATTCTATTAATTGAAACACTTTTTTTTTATGAAAAACCTACAATATAAATATGTACCATAATTAAAAATATAAATTTAAAAAATAAATTATTTTTCAACTACTTCTCTGCTACAATAATTTCAGAGAAGTACAACTAAAAATGCTATAAACAATAAATCAACAGAATGCATAAATCTATAATGCTACTGACATTAAAATTTAGAAAGAATGCATAAATCTATAATGCTACTGCCATTTAGAAATAAAGTAATGAGGGAAGGCACTATTACCTCAAAAAAGGATTTTACACTGCCACCTGAATTTTAAAGAAAAGCATTAAAAAATTTAGTGTATAGTCATTTGTTGAAAATTCTGTTTTTTAAACTGCAAATAAATGCACATAAGTGCAAGTGATATCTTATTATTCTGTTTTATTTCTGTTTTAATTGTTGATTTAATATTTTTAGGTAAATACTCATAAATTAGTTAAAGAGTTTGTTACTGCAAGTACTATAAATGTAATTGTGATAATAAAATATCTTCCTCTGAATTATTCTAAAAAACCAACTGAAGGTTTCTTCTTAATTGGTTTAAGAGCCATCTTCTTAAAAGGGATATGTTGGAAGTTAGTAGAGTGCATCAATGGAAGTTAGTAGAGTGCATCAATGGAAGTTAGTAGAGTGCATCAATGGAAGGAGGTTTCAATTTTTCAACAATGGCACCACCTGTCTTTGATGGAGACAATTATCAAATGTGGGTTGTTCGTATGGAGACCTACCTAGAAGCTGTAGAAAGAAAACCCTATTGTGGCACAAAAAATCACAGAAGGAAAAGAAGATGAAAAGATCAAAGGCAAAAGCATGTCTATTTGCAGCTGTATCTCCTATGTATTCACAAGAATAATGTCCTTGAAGTCAGCAAAAGAAATCTGGGATTACCTCAAGGCAGAATATGAAGGTGATGAAAGGATTCGTGGAATGCAAGTGCTAAATCTAATCAGGGAGTTTGAACTGCAGAGATGGAGGAGTCAGAATCCGTAAAAGAGTACTCTGACAGACTTCTAAGCATTGCCAATAAAGTGAGGTTGCTTGGATCTGTGTTAAAAGATTCAAGAATTGTGGAAAAACTACTTGTAACGGTTTCAGAGAGGTTTGAAGCCACTATAACAACCCTAGAGGACCTATAAAAAATTTCTCTTGCAGAGCTCTTAAATGCTTTACAGCCATGAGACAAGATAGAGCAATAGAAGGAGCCTTAACAGCCAAACATGAAGGTGGTTGGAGAAACAAAGGTAGCAAGATGATAAAGCAGAACCAACAAGAAAATGGAGAAGTTGTTGCACACAATAACAACAAAAGGAGAAATTACCCTCCTTGTAAGCATTGCAACAAATTAGGTCATCCACCGTTTAAGTGCTGGAGAAGACCTGATGCTAAGTGCAACAAGTGCAATCAACTTGGGCATGAAGCAGTCATTTGTAGAAACCAAAGTGAGCAACAAGATGTAAATGCTCAATTTGCAAATGAGGAGGAGGATGTACTTTTCATTGCAACTGGTTCCTCCAACAATATTTCAAGTGCATCTTGGCTAATTGATAGTGGATGCACAAATCACATGACTTATGACAAAAAAACTTTTCAAGGAGTTGAAGCCTTCAAAAATCACAAAGGTCAAGATAGCAACACATTAGCAACACATTCAGGTACTAAAACTATTACTGATGTGTTATATGTACCTAACATAGATCAAAATTTATTGAGTGTTGGTCAGTTGCTACAAAAAAGCTTCAAGGTGTTGTTTGAAGATAACCACTGTTTGATCAAGGATGCTACAGGACCAGATTTGTTACAAATGAGAGGTAAAAGTTTCTCATTAGATCTATTTCAGGAGGAGCTGACTAGTCAAGGGCTTCTCAAGATGCAAAAATCTGAAATGGAAGATGATCCACCAATTAAAGGCAATCGATTACTCTCTAACATATATCATACATGTAACGTTGCAATATGTGAACCTGTGGATCACAAAGAACCTGTGGGAGGAGTGTTGAAAATTCTGTTTTTTAACTGCAAATAAATGCACATAAGTGCAAGTGATATTTTATTATTTTAATTGTTGATTTAATATTTTTAGGTAACTGTTCATAAAATTAGTTAAAGAGTTTGTTATTGCAAGTACTATAAATGTAATTGTCAGCAAAGATAATAAAATATCTTCCTCTTAATTATTTAAAAAACCAACATCATTAATAGCAAAAACGCAAAATTGAATTTAATTAAAACTTCAAGGGAGAAGGTGAATTCTGTGGTATTAATATTGAACCTTCAAAATCTTGACATTTTTGTTGCCAGACCTGAAAGCACGAAGCAATTGCTCGCATGCGTATAGTATCACAGGAATTGCATTATACATCCAAGTATGTGGAAATAAATTTGACCGAATTAAGAACAACATTTCATATGAAGCAAACTTAAAGGGTAATAGTGCATGCATGCGTACATACCGTTTTCTTGTACCATTTCTTGGTGAGGTACAAGTAGTATCCGTGAACGATGAAAAGGCCATAGACGATGACAAAAAGATGGTGAGAGTACCGAAAGGCGTTGAAGCCAGTGAGCATTATGAGAGGCTTGGGGATTTTCAGCCTGTTTCGTCGGAACCAGGGTTGAGCAAAGTGTAGGCTATAGCCATGAGCACCACAATGGTTATCATCCAACCCTCTGTCCCTTTCACGAACCACCAGTAATTATTGGGCCTGTCTTCTCGAAAAAATTGCTTCATAGGCTCATATTCCTCCTCTGTTGTATGTAACAACCTTGGGAAGTGAAATGTTAAATGAGCAATTGCATGTATCCCAACCCCAATTGCAAGGCCAAAAACTATCACCTGTATCAAATCAAAACCATTATTAGCAAATAAAAACGAAATTATTCTAATGTGTTTTTTCCATTGATGCATGTTTACCTTGGTTGTCATCGAAGGGAACAACCAATCCTAACTTGGTCTTACTTCTGAGCCAAGTGAAGGTGTTTCTGCAAACGGGTAAGAGGATTAAGGCCATGTTTTGAACTTGAGGGTCTTAGCAGCACCTTTGGTTGATATGCCACAATAGCCCATGTCGTCGAACACGGCACGGTGCTTGTATTCGATGAACTTCCAAGTGAAAAGGGCAGCACAAATTGAAAGCCAAAGAGCAATAACACAGATTCTCTTCCGATTGTCCTCAACAAAGTAAGCCAGTGCCCGGAAGCCACGCTTTATAGGGTTGTACTCTTTGGTTGGGACCAGTTTCAAGCTCAGCATTTGACTTATCACACGACTTTCCGTGGTTATGTGAGTTGATTGTAATGGTGCTTGCAATAGAAGCATTTCCAAGTTGTGTAGCTACAACCAAAAATAAACATGACATGTTTCAATTAAGTTTCAAAAACTCTTCATGTGATTATTAAAAAAAGTTAGGAAAAGCAGCTTGTTATTCATACTTCACTAATAGGCTGAAGTATTGGGCTGTTTAGTGGCATGGTCAAGCATATGCAGTGGGTGAGTTGAAAATTTTGAAGGGAAAATAAAATAAAATTTAAGACTTAAAGTATGTTTCTTTTTTTTTATCCGCAAAAAATAAATAAATTAAATTGAGGTATTTCAGGAATACCTCAACCCTTATACAAAACACAGTCCTCAGAAAACCATACACAGACCAGAAGACAAACGTAAGCAACCCCGCAATACAACAAAACACCTATAATTTTCTAACATATTTCATACATGCCAAAGGTTCAAGACGGCAGCCAAAATACGAAAAACTTACCACACCCGCTTTGGAATTCACCCATGACCATACCTTCACTTGCACCATTGCAAAAATTCCTGTGGTCTATCCTACCGCTTTTAAATATCTTCTTATTCCTATGTTTCCACAACTTGGCTACCACTGCTATCCACACACAATCCCACAACTAATTAACGTTTTTATTCATCTCATTGATCTTAAAGCTCAAAAAGTGCATTTTTGGCTCGCAGTGCTCTGTCGATACCACCCCCAACCACTTCGTAACACTTTGACCATACTAGTCACGCAACTTTGCATGTACAAAAGAGATGGGGGCATAGTTTACTCTTCCTCCCCACACAGGCAACACTTACTGCTTTCCACACTTTAAGTATGTTCCTATCTATTAGGACAGTTGAACAACAACAAAAAATCAACCAACTCAATTTCTAGTGAATTATTAGCTTTCAGTAATTTGATAGAATACAAACCTCAATGCATCCAAGGTTATCTGGATCCAACTCCTCCATGATAAGAGCTGCATATTCATCTGAACGTTCTTGTAGTTTTGACAGCTTATTAGGACCAAAAGATAAATGGCAGACCAGGGACAGGATCAATAATACTTACAAATTCCAGACGGAAATCTTTGTCTGTCATAAATGGATAAAGGACTAGCCAGAAGACAATGTCGATGAGCACCACAACACCTCTACTAGACTATATATTAAAAAGAAAATGAAAACAAATCAGTAGACTGCCTAGTTCAACCAGTCAATAACACAATGATAATCAAAATGCAAGTGTTTAATTTTTTTACAGCATGAAATAGTAGTTAATTAAGTAGCAGAAAAGGAGCGAGATGAACAAGAAGACATTATAAAAAACACGAATTGAAGCTACAAGGTGCTTTAAATCTAAAGATAACTGAACAAGAATTGAAAAGCAGCTGAAAAGGCAAGTCAGTTCTATATAGGCTCTTGGGGTAGCATTAGTTATCAAGCTTGTGAAATAAGGTAAAATGGACATGGCCAGTTTTACTAGTCTTCAGATTGAGGTGTCAAGGTGGGCAGCACTCTTGCCATTTGAGCTCTACCAAATATGATGCAAACAAGAACCTTTTTTTTTTCTAGTTGCAAACTTTCAGCAATTCTAACGCTTTAGTCACCTGCACCTCAACTCTTCACGCATGCACTCAAATTCAACAATGCCTTATGTAATTCACGCACAGATACTCACCAATTCAAAATTCAAATGATTAAAGAAGACACTAAATCTGCACTAAAACAAATCAGTAATTTCCATCAATCCCCAAAGATTGAAATTGAAAACTGCTTCACGTGTTGGTTTGCTGGACTTGAACCAATTTCACAAAGCACTGCTGTACCAAAACCAGAAACACCAAGGAAAATTTCAACTGTGAACAATCACCAAATCTGAAAAATTACTTCAGCTGCTACCAAAAATTTCTCTAAACTGCACCAGCAAATTTTACTCAAGCAACACACCAAAACTCAATTGAAATTGAGAAACACAGTTCCAATTGAAACTGCAACAGCAAAACCAGAAAACAATTCCAGCAAACACCAAAACCAGAAAACAATTCCAGCAAACACCAAAACCAGAACTTCAGTACTATTATCAAACAGTTGGAGCCCTAAACTCACTACAGCAAATAAAATCAACCTTCACCTACCCGAGGCTTCAATTTCAATTCAATTGACCACAAAACAATTCAACTGAATATCAAATCCAGTGTTTGAATCAAACCTGTGCATCGTTTTTTTCCTCAACTTTGTGACTCAATCGTCACCGAGTAATTCTTCGAGTAATTTTTCGTTTACGTAGAACAAATTGATACAACAAAGTTCACCGCAAATCAGAAAACAAAAAATTCACCGCTCACCAATGTCGTTCACTGATTTTCCGGAAAACGCCATTTCCATTCGTAATTCAACACTGCACCATTTCTCTGATCTCGTACGCCAGTTTTAGCAGTGAAACCAACTCCGATTCGCAATTCTTCATGACTCTGTTTTCTTTTCCGGCGAGGAATTTACAAAAGCAATAAAGCAGGACTTGATACTGTTCTGATAAAAAAAAATCACCGCTAAAACATTATTGTTGAGTGATTCTGGATGCAACAACTGTTCCAGTCATCTTCGCCAATTCTGTTCGCCGGAGGTCGCGAAACCTCCGTACACCGATTTCGTTCTCAATCAACGTAGAAACTTGTTCGTGAGGTTTTGTTTCAAAAAACGCGCCAGAAAACAAGCAAAAAGATTAATGAACCTCTGAGATTTCAAAATATGTTTTCGGTCATCTTCTCCAACACTTCGCCGGAAAATTCATGCAGCGATTATCAAAATTATTCATGCAGGGAGAATTCTAGAACAATGATACTTTCAAGCCGTTATAAATTGTGTCCTGCGAAAGGAGCTACTTAGAAGATAGAATTTTGGAAACCAAACTGGATTGTGCAGTAAGTGATGGTGTGAGGCACTGTAATGATAGGTTGTAAAAGTGATTTGGAGGTTAGCTTTTATGCAGCTGTCTTGTTTTAAGTTGGGTAGACGTATAGGTTTTGTTAGTTTTGCTGTCAGGATTTTATAAGTTGGTGGAAGAAGATAAGTTTTTTTTTTTTCTTTCTTTTTCTTTGCTTGTTTTTTTCCTTTTTCTAGTCCATTTTTATGTGAGTTCGTTTGTTTGTTTAATTTTTTACTAAAAAAAATTATATGTAATATTGTATAATGTATTTAATTATATGTTATTAATTTAATAATATTATAATCTTATCATTGTGGAGGATTTATACCTATTTAGATTGTAATTTGAAAAAAGAAAGTCTCCCTAATATACACATAAGAGAATAAAAACTTCTTCCTCTTACCATCTTCTTACATACAATTTCCTTATATTGTATCAAAGTCATTTCGAGCATATCCTAGCGAGTGTTTGTTGGACTTATCGAGCCGTTATCGGATCATCCATAATATGTTATCCCACACCACAGGGTGTTTTGGAGATTCCACATAGAAATTAGGACATTTCATTTGTATATAAGTGGTGCAAACCTCATCAACCAATCATTTTGCATCTGATTCACAATTTTTCACACACTTCATATTTGTTCCACATATATCATTAATCGCTTGCCAACACCTTTACTTAACAAATAAATCACATTTTGAGATGCTATATAATCGTCCACCTTCTTCTGTCTGAATAAAGTAACTCATCGAAATAATGAGTTACTATGGATATTGACACATATGAGATCGCTAAATGTTCAGGAGTTCTTCTATTAAAAATATCTCGTTCGTACACATCTTTTCTTTGTTAAAAATTCAAATTGAACATTTAAAGAACAATGATAATCCACAAGTATGGGAGATCTTTATAATGTGAACTAATTAAAAATTATTATTAATATAAAATTTAAAATTGTTATTATAAAATTAATAAATTTAAGTAAATGTGATAGTTTAATTAAAATAGTTACTTTTTTTATGAGTAACTCATTAACAAATAATAATATTTTTGGTTGGTTGCATTATTGTTATTCACATATTTGGAATCTAACAAAAATTAAAAAAATAATCCATTATTTTGATAAGATTTTATAATAGAGACCTAAAATCTGTATTATTTTGCTGAGTTTTAAGAATAAATATTTGGTAATTAAGGAAGTTAAATTTTTTTTTTGAGGTTTTAAAATAAATCTTTGAAACTTATTTAAAAAAATCCTCAAGTTTGTTGAGGTTTTAGAATAAATCTTTGGAACTTAACTAAGGTTAAAAAAAACCTTAGTTGTTTTGCTGATAATTTAAGAGTAAACCTTTAGGATTTAACAAAGGTTAAAAAATCTATTAATTAAATCAATTTCTAGGATTGTTAAAAATTTTTTCTTGTAATATAATAAAAAAATAATTATATAGAATTAGTTATTTTAAATATTTACAATTTGATTATAAATAAGATGTGAATTATTACTTTTTAAAAATATTTTCCACTATTTCTTAGTTTTTTCTGTTTTCTATTTGGATTCACTACACTTTAATTCATTTTCTTAGTTTTTTAGTGTACATTTTGTATTATTACTTTAAAACGTTAGTAAACTAAAATAGAAAAAAAAATATATTATGAGAAATTTAAATATTATAGATAATTCCTATAAATAGCTCTATGTCTATTTTCATGATGAGTTAACTTTAAGTAAAAACACATAAAAAAAATAAAATATATATATATATATATATATATATATATATATATATAAAAGAAATAACAGTCCAATGAATTCTTATAAAAGCATAATTTATTTCTTTTTTTAGTTTTTTAAAATAAATTGTGTATTGTTACTTTAAAATATTATTAGAAAAAAATGTATACATGTCAGATGAGAAATTTCAATTGGGGATGATTGTGGAGACAATTTGATGTGAGCTGATTTTTAGATGTTTTCATTTATGGTGACACTTTTACTTAAGGTTGAGATTTTAACAATTAGAGGTGAGGACCTAAGGAAGATTTTCACTGGACACGAACTTAACCAACTGGTTAAGTAAGTGTGAATGTTCACTTCACAGAGGCAAAAATGAAAAACAAGATATGGTGAGAAGGAAATGCAATTGCGAAATTGAAAAAGGGGGTAAGGTTAACATCAATGGTGGACATAACCTCCCAAATGATGCGCCATACTCATATTCATGAGGCCAAAACCGAGAACAACAATTAAGAGAAAAAGAGAAAAGAACATAAATGGAATGGAGAAATGGAATTAGAAAACTTATGATGGTGGGTGAGAAAAGTCACGTCACTTGGAGAGTGATGTGCTCCAAGATGAGTGTGTTGGCTGCCACTTGAGAGCTTCCCAATCACTCAAGATAAGACCTAAAACCTAAGAGAACACAAGCCTCACTAAGAGCTCACACAATTTGTGCAGAGTTTCTTTACTTCATTCAAATTTAACTTGTAAAATACAATGGGTAGGTCTCCTATTTATACGTGAAGGAGCCTTGGAAAACAAGCAAGAGAGGTAGGATGGGAAAAGGAAAAAAATGGACAGCCTTAGGGTTTAACTGAGTCAAACTCACACCCTAGGCTTGTCCTTTTAGAAACTAGGTCAATTTGCCTTCCTAAAGGACTAAGAACAAGCTAAAATGATACCTACACCCCCTATTATGCTAAAGGCACCTTATTCTAGTCTATCATTGCTATTTGGACCCAAACATATTCTATTTTTTAAGAAGAACTTTAGATATTCAGGTTTATAACTTCTTCTTTTTTTGATTCTTTATCGAGGCTTGGTGGGGCCTGACTTTGTATCTTGAGATGACTGACCCTTTTGGGAAGTGCTTGTTGTGTCCTTAGTTATCTGTCAGTTTGTATCATGCTCTCCAGATTCGAAAGAATTCGTCCTCGAATTTAAAACTCCTACAAATAACATAGTGAGTTTGTTCACATGATTTGTATATGGTAGGTGTGAAGCAAACTTATGTTCATTAAGCTTAGGGAGATTACATGGTTGAATTCTAGCTACAGGCCATGTTTG
>Ga0123342_1006831_pt1 | contig 15543 bp, 15 predicted proteins | sample Turbeawhitnodule_FD_89960 | JGI IMG/M metagenome (GOLD analysis project Ga0123342, IMG submission 89960) | Root nodule microbial communities of legume samples collected from Mexico - Turtle bean Mexico white nodule | ecosystem: Host-associated > Plants > Roots > Nodule | place: Mexico: Nepantla... | reverse complement strand
CTCTCCACTATTTTATTAACCTACTCTTTAATTGTATACTCTTTAACTTCTCATTTTAATGTTATTAAGAGAAATTGTTTTTGAAGAATAAAAAAATACTAAAGAAAGAGAAATAAAAAATGCAGATACACACTACTCTTTTAATTGTATACTCTTTAAGTTCTCATTTTAATGTTATTAGGAGAAATTATTTTTGAAAAATAAAAAAAAAGACTATAGAAACAAAAATAAAAAATGCGGATACACAGACACGTCACTAATTATAACGTATTAATAAATATAATAGTAATTATAACGTGAGAATATAAATATAATAGTAATTATAACGTGAGAATAAAACTTAACTGGTATAATGGTAAAAATTTGCCTAGTGATTTAGGGGAATTGAGTTTGAATCCCATCCACCACAGTTAACTTCTAATATTAATAATTCTAATAACATATATAATAATTATCAATATCAATAATATAATATTTTATGAAGGTTATAATATTTATGATATTTTATAAAGATTTTGAAATTCATAATATGGTACAAGGTTTTGAAGTACGATTACATTTAATTTAATTAATGACACAAATTATTAATAAGTTTTGGTTTTGTGTTTGTCAGTGTTTCAGAATTTGATATGATTGGCTTTATATGTTGTTATAACAAAAGTTTTGAAATCCATTATTTTATATGAAGGTTTTAAAATCAATATCATCTTATATTATATTTTATGAAAGTTGTATGGAGGTTCTGATATTCATAATATCTTATGAAGATTTTAAAATTTATAGTATGGTATGAAGGTTATGATATTTATGATATTTTATGAAGATTTTAAAATTTATAGTATGTTATAAAAGTTTTGAAATTTAGTATTTTATGGAGGTTTTTAAACTCATTTAAATTAACAAAGATTTAAATGTCTCAGTTGATAATTTTTGTGGGACAATCAGGTTTCATATTTTTCGTGAAGGGAATGCGTGTGCTGATAAGTTGGCTAATTTAGGATTTATTCATAGAGAATCATTTCATTGGTATAATAGACTCTCAACTAGTCTGTTCTTATAATTCTTTATGAATAGGTATAATCTACCTATGTATCGTTTTTGTTAACATATGAGTTTTGGTCTAGTCCCCCTATATTTTTGTATTTTCTTTTTTTTTTCATGTGATGGCAGATGGTTGTTGTTACTTGAGGTGTCAGCCTAGCTGAGATGTCAAGTTGCATAGTGATACCTAACATGAAAACTTTTTATAAAAATTTATATCTTTTTGTATACAATTTTATCTATATTTATAAAATAAATTTTAATATTTAAAATTATCAAATTGTTAAAAATAACTTTACATCATATATAAATTATTATAGTTTTTTTTCTCTGCAATGATATAAATTATTATAGTATATTTAAAATATAATTATACATAAAAAAATTATAATTACAAGGTTAAATGAGAAGAAGCTCTTATAGGTTCGATATCCGTCTTTAGGGACCATTTATTACTTCGGACTCCATACACTTGCCAAAATTAAGTAATCCAGTTTTTGGCGTCGTAGCCGATGAACAATTTTGTTAAAATTTGAAAGTACAAATTCCTAAACATATTTTTTAGTGTTTTAATTTTTAATTCATATTTGTTTTAATTTTCTTATTTTATAAATATTGATTATTTTTATTGCTAGTTATTCCTTGTTATAATCCTTGAGTGAGTTGTTTTATATATGATATTAAAAGGACATGTTTCTAAGGATCAATTGCAATTTGAAACTGAAATTGAAAAGATAGCTCAGAAGAACAGGGTTAAAAAGAGAAAAGCATAGCAAGGAGAAATTAAAGAAGAATCTTCAACCACTTCTACCTTTCATATTGAAACTATTCAGGAAGAAAGCAACATGTCTTAAGCATAACCACTACAACTTAGAAGAAGACTTGGTGATTATGCTATGTAATAAGGGTCAAGACATTTTTCTAGTATTGCAAAACCTGGTACCACTAAGGCCTTGGAGATAAAACCCGCATTCCTCAGTTTGATCAGTACTCATCAATTTATAGTAATGGACCATGAGGATTTGTATACACATTTGTCTACATTTTATGAGTTGGTGGAAATAATGGGCTTTCAATAAGGTGATATAGAATATGCTTATTTGCATTTGTTTCCTTTTTCATTGGTAGGAAAGATGTAGAGGCTTAAACCCTAAACCCTAACTGACTCAAACCCCAACTGAATCAGAGCCTCACTAGTTGGAAAGATGTAGAGGAGAAAGTTTTACAAAGATTTTTTCCACTATCCCGCTACATCAAAGCATAGTCTGATATTTCTATGTTTAGACAAGGATCAGATGAAGCCTTTTGTGAAGCATGGGAAAGGCTTAAAGCGATGTTGAGAAAATGTCCAAATCATGAGTTTGAAGATATTGCACAATTGAACATCTTTCATAATGGCCTCAGATCTGACACGAAAATGCTTCTAGACACTGCAGTTGGCGGTACGATGATGGTTGTCGATGTAGAACAAGCGACAAAGATGATTGATGCAATGACATTAACAGGAAATCAAGCCCATAATGATAGATAAATTGAGCAAAAGAAATGGATGTTGGACCTTAATACTTCATATGCGATTTTGACTCGAAACAAAATCCTGACACAGTAGATTAAAGCTTTGACCAAGCAGATGTCTAAGCTACCACAACAAATACAAGTTGTGCATTCTTGTTAGAGTCAACATCAACAAATGAGGTGTGATTTTGTGTAGGTGACCACCCAAATGGTCATTGTTCTTACCAGAATAATCCATCTGAAGAGAAGAGGAGATTAATTATATGAGAAACTAGGGAAGACAAGGTGATTTCTCCAACAACAAATATCAAAATAATATGCATCAAGGTTGGAAAAGCAATTAGAATTAAGGTTTTGGATGGAAACATGCTAATCCATCCAACACACAACCTCATTTTCAACAACAACCACTTTATCCTTCAGTTCAGAAGAGAACGAGTACATTGGAGGATACCTCATGCAAGCTATACATTCCAATTAGAAGAATATTGAAGCTTAAATTAGAAATTTAGAGAGACAGGTGGGACTTCTTGCGAAGCAGTTGGCGGATCCACATAATGGTCAATTTCCAGCCAACACATAGACGAATCCCAAGGAGCAATGTAAGTCAAGTCAATTTGGTTATAGTTATTGGAGAGAGGAATGGTGACAATTTGGTTGCTCTTGAGGAGAAAGAAGACGAGGAAAGAAAAATCGAGTGTGATGGAGAAAAGGAAGAAAAAAGAAAAGAAAAAAATAGTGTACATATAGAAAACAAAAAAACAAAAAAGAGAATCCAGATAAGAGTGCTCCCATTTTGAATGTACCTTATCCACATGCTCCATCAAGAAAGGATACGGAATGGCAGTTTGCCAGATTTCTTGATATACTTAAGAGATTGCATATCAATATTCCTTTTACTAAAGCTTTAGAGCAGATGTCAACTTATGCTAGGTTTATGAAGGCTTCCTCCAAGACTTCTTGTTTCTTTTTCTTCTTTCGTTGTTCATGTTCTTTGAGAGAACCTATGAGATCATCAATGGTTATTTCTTCCAAATTTCTTGACTCCACAATTGCGCACACAACATTTTCAAAGTCATCGGTCAATGAACAAAGAATTTTCTTCGGAACCCTTGCATCCGTGAGAGTTTCTTCATTGCGTTTGACTTTATTGGCTATCATTTGCATACAAGTAATGAAACTAGATACATCTTATGAATCCTTCATTCTCATGGCCTCCAACTCTCCTCATAGAGTTTTGAAAACGCATTGAGAATAACGAAGCAGCAATCAGAAATTTAGAAACGTAAGTGGGATAGATTGCTAAACCGTTGGCAGAGCGACAATGTGGTCAGTTTTCAGCTAACACACAGACCAACTGCAAAGAACATTACAAAATCATTACCACTAAAAGTGGTATATTAGCATAAGAAGGGAGTGTGGTGGTAATTTAGTTGTTGAAAAGTTAAGAAAAGATTAGGCTAAGAAAAATAAGATGGAGAAAGATTAGAATAAGATTGAGAACGAAAAAACAAAGAAAAAAAAGTGAAAACAAAGATCCTTCAAGAAAAGATAAATAAAGACAATTTGCTAGAATTAAGAGTTACTATTTTGGGTTCATAGTGAAGGGGCATACAAGTGTTAGAGACAGCAGAGAGGTTGGAAGGTAGAGCCAAACAGTGGTGAATTGGTGTTATGCAAACTTGGTGTTGGAATGCTGATGGAACAAATTTGGGAAGGCATTTATCTATTCAGATTTGCATCTATTTCTATAGGGAATCTGTTAAAGAGTATAAGCTGGGTGGATGTTGTTGATGGTCACAATGTGCAAGTTGAGGCTGTCTTTATGCAACTCTGGTTATGCAAGTGTTGTTTTTTAGGAAGTTCTGCTGGTTTTTTGTTGCTCAAATTCGGGCAAAAAGAGCCTTGCTGTATGATGCATATTTGGGCCGTTCTATGTGTTCTTTTTTGGTAAAGGATATAGTAGCCTATCTCTTATAAGGGTTTGTTGACTAAAAAAAAAGAAAAAAAAAGCTAAGGATTGCTTACCCATTCACCCGGGAGCAGTATTATTTAGCAAATCTATTGCATTCACCTTTGTTATCCGCTTTGATTCCAATAGTATGTAAAAGATTAACTATAAAACTTTCTCAAAAACCAGATAACCAATGTCAGGATATCCACCTAAGAAAGAATTAATGTCTAGAATGTTTATGGAATACATTGATGTCTAAAATTCATTTATGTATAGATATGAGCATCAAAGAGATGGAGTAACAGAGTATAAGGAGCGATGTTGGCAAATATAGAAGACTCCAGAAAACACTGGTAGGCATCGGCAAAATAATTGCGAGAATGAATGTAATAAAGGCATACATATTTGTGATCGAAAACACCAAAAAGATTTTGTTTGGCATGGGAAAGGGTTAAAGTAATGATGAGAAAGTGTCCAAATCATGAATTTGAAGATATTGCAAATTGAACATCTTACATAATGACCTCAAATCTGACACAAAAATGCTTCTAGACACTACAGTTGATGGTACGATGATGATTGTCGATGTAGAATAGGTGACAAAGATTATTGATGCAATGACATCAATAGACAATGAAGCCCGTAATGGTAGACAAATTGAGCAAAATAAAGGGATGTTGGACCTTAATACTTCACATGCGATTTTGGCTCAAATAAATCTTGACACAATAGATTAAAGCTTTGACTAAGCAGATGTCTAAGTTGTTACAACAAATACAAGTTGTGCATTCTTGTCAAAGTCAACATCAACCAATAAGGTGTGATTTTTGCATAGGTGACCATCCAAATAGTCACGGTTCTTACCAGAATAATTCATCTGAAGAGGAGATTATTCATGAGCAACAAGTGAAGACAAGGTGGTTTCTCCAACAACAATTATCATAATAATATGCATCAAGGTTGGAGAAAAAAGAATTTTTTTTTTTTAGAATGATAAGAGTGCTCCCATTCTGAATGTACCTTATCCACGTGCTCCATCAAGGAAGTATAAGGAACGACACTTTGCCAGATTTCTTGATATAATTAAGAGATTGCACATCAATATTCCTTTCACTGAAGCTTTAGAGCAGATGCCAATTTATGCTAGGTTTATGAAGGCTTCCTCCAAGACTTCTAGTTTCATTTTCTTCTTTCGTTGTTCATGTGTTTCAAGAGAACCTGCGAGATCATCAATAGTCATTTCATCCAAATTTCTTGACTCCTCGATTGCACATACAACATTTTCAAAGTCATCGATCAATGACCAGAGAATTTTCTCTACAATCCTTGAACTCGCGAGAGTTTCTCCATTGTGTTTGAGTTTATTGACTATCATTTGCACACGAGTAATGTAACTAGATACATCTTCTGAATCCTTCATTCTCATGACCTCCAACTCTCCTTGTAGATTTGTGAAGACGCATTAACTCGATTGACACCCTTGAACACCATTTTAAAAATGTGTCACGCTTCCTTCGAAGTTAATATGCACTCGAAATCTTCTCAAAACTGGACTTATCAACAACTAGATACAACATGTACAAAGTTGCGTTATCTTTTGATCGTGTCTCCTTCAACGTTTTATTTTGGACTATTGGATATCATGTGGTATTTTTCGGTTTTTCAAAACCTTCTTGGACCACCTCCCAAGCATCTTGAGTTTCGAGAAGAAATTTCATCTGAATGCTCCAATTGTCGTAGTTTGTTGTCTTTGTTAATCAGGGCAATGAAAAATTATGGGTTATACTAACCATAACTCTCTAATACCAATTTGTGAACAAAGAATATATTTTTATTTCACCGCTGCATTCTTAAATGGGTACAATATTTCTAAATAATATCACAATAGACTTCTCAAATTCACATTTAACTCCTCACAACAATTATTTTATAAATAACATTCAAAATTAGAATTGTATTATAAATAATATTTAAAATAAGAATTAAAAGTAATTATTCTTTACTATTAAGATTCGTTATAAAAATATATATTATAAAAATATCACCTCATCATTTCCTATAATAGATGAATCATAATCGTCATTGTCATGAAATTCTTCTATTTTTTACATTAGTGAACGTCTGAAAAATAAAAAGCAAGTGGCAGTCAATATTGGGAAAAGGACTAAGAAAAAGGAAGCCATGAGGTTTGCAGTGATATCATTGGGAGATATGACCAACATAGAGAAGTAGTAGCTGATCACACGGAGCATTGTTGGCATATACAGTAGATTACATCCAACATTCCTAGCATCAGCAAAATAATTGCGAGAAAGGATTTAATAAAGGTTACATATTTGTGGTCAAAAACGCCAAAAAGATGGTGCCAACTTCTTCCTCACCCCTCACTTTCGAAAAAGACTGTTTTACTCCCTTTAAAAAATATTTCTGGATTGTTTTATCCAAAATATTTCCAAAACGTCTTTTTCGGAATATGTTTTATAAATTCTGGATTTATAAATCCTGAAATAAAATAAAAAAATGTAAAGATATTTCAGAATGATTTTGTCTTCCAGATTTTCTATTCTATAAATATCCTTTGGTTACGGAACCACTATTTCAGAAATAAGGATAATTTTAATATTTTTGAAGAAGGTAGGACTGCAGGAAGAAAAGTGTAGAGTTGCTGGAAGAAACACTCAAAGATGTTTGGCATCACTGATTTCCCTTCAAAGACTTTGGATGAATTTCATGACCCATGACCTAGAATGAGAGTGTTATTGGTTCTAACTGCATATCTAGGAGGACTGGGTACTGCTTGATAGGTTGTGGTGGGAAGAAAAGTAACCATTATCATGTATGTGTCCGTGTCTCATTCGACATTTTCTCTTTCCTCCCAGTTTTTCGAATTACCCACTAATTCATTGATACTATTAACGAAAATAATTTTGTAGATCTTCTAACTCTTGCTTCAACCTGACCAAATTATCTTTTTATCAGAAAAAAATTAATTAATTAAAGAGAATACTTTAGGTATCCCAACCCTTAAAAAAAAAAAGTCTATTACCCAACCATCTTGCTTACAAGTTACAATTGAAAGGATTTTTTTTCATTGTTATTTGGTGATAAGAAAATAGTAAATACCTTTCATTTGACTTTTTTTTGTTTTAAATTCAAACTAATTGCCCATAGTGCTATGTTTTTTTTTAACATAAATCTAAGAATTAAAAAATATCTGATTTAGTCTTTTAATTACAATTACTTTTAAATGAACAAAAGAAGGTTGTACTTTAAAGGTTAAACAAAAGGATGTTGTAGTTTAGTATAAATGTACATACAATAGTTATAAAAATGTTTTAAAAGTTATTTTCAGCAGCGAAGTATTTTAAGAAAAAATATTATTTCAAACCCCTGTGTGTTTAAAAACTATTATTCACCCCTTATATTTTTTGGTCTTATCTATATTTATAAAATAAATTTTAATATTTAAAAATATATCAAAATTGTTAAAAATAACTTTGCATCATTTATAAATTATTATAGTATATTATATAACTATACATCAAAATATTTCTAGTTACAAGTTTAAATATAATACTATTTATATATTTGAATACATTTATTCAAAATATTACAATTTTATATATAATCATATGCGTGTTCTGAAGTTTAAGAACGTACAATTAAAAAACAGCAACTGAGAAATTATGAATATTTATATTTAGCAAGACTTTTTTGTTTTAATTTATAAAATAATTGTCGATAGATGCTACTGTTTTTTTTTAAAACATAAATCTAAGAACTAAAAAAATATTTAATTTAGTCTTTTAATTACGTGTACTTACTTTAAATGTTAAACAAATGGATGTTGTACTTTAAATGTTAAACAAAAGGATGTTGTAGTTTATTAGTCTGTAACATTGTATAATTATTATGTTATGTTTATTTCATTTTATTTTTATATTGTTTACCTATCAGTTATTTTATTAATTTCGTGTTTAAAAGTTATTTTCAATGAAGTATTTTAAGAGAAAAAAAAAATATTTCAAAGAACGTGCTTAAAAATTATTATGCACCCTTATATCTTTTTGGTCTACTTTTTATACATATTTCTAAAATAAATTTCAATATTTAAAAATATCAAATTGTTATAAAAATACTTGCATCATAATATAAATTATTATAGTATACTTAAAATATAACTGTACATCAAAATATTTTTTATTAGAAGTTTAAATATAATACTATTTATATATTTAAATACATTTATTCAAATAGTACAATTTTATATGTAACCTGTGCCTGGTTGACACATGGATGAGAATAAAATGAAAGGAGAACCGTTGACTTTAAATTAATGCGTGTTTTGAAGTTCAAGGACATACAATCAAGAAACAGCAACTTAGATATTATGAATAATTATTTTATATTTGGTAAACTGCTTGAGCGTTATTTTTTATTTTTAAATTGGACATAACCACCATGCTTGCCCCATTTAATTTCTTTCGCAAGACTTGTAAGTTGGTTAGATGAAGTATAAGTTGTCTATTATTTAATGTGCTTTCATAAGGTTTTATTAATATATACATATAATATATACATATAATATATATATATATATATATATATATATAATTATTTTTTATTGGATTTAAGATTGATTCGTTATAGGTGGTAAATTCGAGTTGAACAATTAAGTTTATCTTTTTTATGATAAAGATTATCGAACTTTGATAGTAATTTCAAGTATAAGTCTATTTACAAAAGATTTTCTGATACTCAAGTCAGTAAGAGTATAATTATATCCGAGTCAAGTACTATAATGAGTAAATGGAAAGTATTAGATAAGTGAGAAATTCTCTCTTGTATTTAGAGGCTTATGAGTTTATGACATGTATAAGTAACCGTGTTTCAATTATCAAGACAAAAGGTCGATTTTAGTCTTATTGGGGTGGTGGTTAATGTCCCGTAATCATGAAATACATAACTAACTGATTAATATTGATATTGTTAATGGATGTTAACTGGTTTGTAAATATATACATGATCATCGGATAGTACACAGGTCCTCAAACTCAAACTAAGGAATCCAACTTTAAAGAGATTGGGCTTGATTGACTTTTAGTTTTGTTTTTGCAACTGAGAATAAATCATTAATTCGAACTTAATTGATTTGATATTTAAAAAAAAAATGTTTAATCAGTGTCAACTGTCACATCGTCCTAGGACATAATGTATTTTCATCATAGCTTTTCAACGAAATGTTAGCCCAAAAACTAACATAACATCTAAAAAACATCTACCTTACAATGATATGTAAAAAGCCTCCATTGATATGTTTTCTCCCTCGTCATTACATTTATTACTTTATGTTTTCTCCCTCATTCGCTTCTACTAGTATTAGTGTTTGTGCAAGGTCTTAGTTCTTTGCTCTTGTTCCATTCGACCTTTTATAGGTGTGTCTACCCCCTCTACATTTGATTTTATCTCTTCCTCCTGGGAAGTCCCCTCATTAGTAGGAAGGATACGCCCATCGGAGAGGATAATTTCATGAGTCTTACTTACTCGTTTTCTGTTGAAAGAGGTTATCAAACTTTAGGATTAACTCGTAAACCCTTATGAGTTTAAGAGTTAGATGAAGGTTGGCAAGTCGACTCGAGAGTAAACTTGTTTTTGAGTAAACTTGGAGTTGACTCGGTCAGACTTGGTAAAACTCGGTCAAACTCACGAGTTCAAGGCCGAGTCACCGAGTTTAGAAAAAAAGGTCCAAAACGGTGTGTTCCATTGTGATTAGGTTAGATTTTAGGGTATTTTACTTGGTTCCATTCTTCACGCTCATGGTGCTATCTTCTTCTCTGTCGTCATTGTGCTAGCATCCTCGTTGCACCACACCATGTCGCTCGTCGCACCGCACCGCATCGCTTATCGCACCTCGCCGCACATCCTTGTCATCACGCGTCGTTCGCGAAGCACTTCAGGTATGTGTTGGTGCTAGTGTTTGGTAAATTTTTAGGGTTAGGACAGACTGGGTTTATGGTTAGGGTTTTTTAAATTAGGTTGGGGCTTTTTAAATTAGGTTGGGGAATTTTAAATCAGGGTTTTTTTTGGCATATTAGATTTTTTTAATTGTAGGGCATATTGGATTTTTTTTTCAATTTTGGGTGATTGATTTTTTTTTAAGATTGTTGGCACTCTGTAAGATGTTTGGAAGTGGTTCAAATTCAGCATTTCCACTACCACCTAAAAGTAAGAATGTTGCAGGAAATATAACAAATATTGGATGGAAGCATGAAACTAATGCTTCAGGGAACGAGAACAAAGTAAAATATAATTACTGTTCAAAAACATTTAATGGAGACATTTTTCATATTCAAACATCATCTTGCCGGAACTGTAAGAATTGATGGCTTAAACAAGAGGGGGTGAATTGTTTAACAAATACTTTCACAAAGATGGATTAAGAATGAATCTTTATCAAACAATCACAAATAAGCAATTAAACAAAGATCCAGAAACTGTTTATCAGAATTTTAACCGGTTAAAATTGTGATTCAATCGGTTGTTTATACAGTAGCAGAAACATAATTATCACAAACAGTTATAAGGAGTTAAGGGAAAGAGAGATTTACATAGCAGCTTTATACTGGTTCACTCAACCTTGAGCTACATCCAGTTCTCAGAACAACCTCTGAGTTCCACTAGTAATCAAATCCACATTACTACACGCACCACAAAGAGGTGACTTTGAAAACCACAAAGCCCACTCACCCTATTTGCAACACCACACACCTCAAGCCAGACTCTCACTGACTTTATAGAATTTCACCAACACTTACAAAGGATTATCAAAGTACAATTACAATAAATTAAGAAAGGATAGAAAACACATGGAATTACAGAAACCAGAAGCCCTACGATCAGTTCTTGTACCAGAGCAAAGCTTTACCAGCAATCTTGCTAAACTTGAAAAACTTCTTTCAAAACAAATCTTAATCTCTCTTTTGATTCCAAAACCCTGTTGAAAACATGTGTATTAAACATTTCAAAGAAGGCTATAGCATTTGAAATCTACCCGTTTAAGGCAGCATAACAGAGCTAAATCAGTTTTGATCTCTTTCAAAATAGTTAAAACAGGTTTTCAAAAAACTGTTAGAAAAACACACATTGAACCGATTGAACACACAATTTAACCAGTTGAATGGGTTAGGTAGTTACAAAACCAATTCAAAAATAGTTTCAAAACCTTCAAGCCAACTAAGTGACAAACAACTGATTATATCGATAATTCAACCGGTTGTTTTTCCTTTGCTTGGAAAAACTCTTTGATTCTTTAAAAACAGATTTGATAAGACTTTGTGCAAGGATTAAAAACTGATCTTAACATGGATTCTAAACACCTAAACTAAACCCAAACAAAAAGCAACACCGCTTCATCTTTAACTTGGATTTGAAACATCAAGGAACAAGGTATGACTCTGAACCTTGTGTATCAGTACCAGAAGAAATCAAAGTTTTAATGTTGAAAGTTGTCTCATAAGCTAAAGATGCCTCATTGAAGAAAATAAAATTCAATAGTCTTGGACAAACTGATGGTGAGGAGGAAGACAGTGAAAGTATAACTAGCAAGATGTTTAAAAGTAAATCTACATCTCCTTATGGTTTTCAAGCTACTCTGAATCAAATATACGAGAGAGGTGATAAAGAAAAAGTTGACGCTCAAATTGCTGAATTTTTCTACAAAAGTGTCATCCCATTCAATATTATTAGAAATCCAGCTTTTGCAAAGATGCGTGACATGATTGGTAGATATGGTGTTCGCTATAAACCTCCAACATATCAGGATATTAGAAAGAAGCTTCTAAAATAAGTCATGGAAAAAACTGATATAGAACTTCAAGAATATAAGGATGAAAGGAAGAGAACAAGTTGTATCATTATGTCTGATGGATGGACAAACAAGAAAAGACGTTCAATTTGAAATTTTTGGTGAACAGTCCTAAAGGAACTGTGTTTCTCTAATCATTAGATACCTTAAACATCTCAAAAACTGCAGAAAAAGTATTTAAAATGTTGGAGAATGCGGTAGAATTTGTTGGTGAGGAAAATGTAGTGCAGGTAGTTACTGATAATGCTGCAAATTTCAAGGCAGCTAGAGAATTGTTCATGCAAAAAAGGGAGCACTTATATTGGACTCTATGTGTTGCCCATTGTATTGATTTAATATTTGAAAATTTTGAGAAGCAATTAAAGGTCCATGAAACTACTATCAAGAAGGGAAAAAGGATCACTACCTACATTTATGGTAGAGCAATGCTAATTACCATTTTGAAAACATTCACAAATGGAAGGGACTTGATAAGGCCTGAAATGACTAGATTTGATACAACATACTTAACTCTAGCTTGTTTGTATGAAATGAAAACATCATTGATGACCATGTTTAACTCTGAAAAATGGAAAACAGGCAAGTTTGGAAATTCACAGGAAGGGAGAAAAGTTCAAAATGTGGTATTAGTCGATTTTGGAAGAATGTAACTATCTGCTTAAAAGTTGTTGGCCCTCTTATGGTGGTCCTTCGATTGGTATATTTGGATGTAAAACCCGCAATGGGATTTATATATGAGGGGGTGGATGTTGTTTTTTCTCGACAAGTGTACCGAATCAACTGTAATATAGTACTCTTTAAAGTACGAATGTCAAACCCACAAGGAACAATTCTACTTAAGAAGTTCTGTTATAAAATTCATCAAGTGTAAATAATAATTTTGAGAACTTGTTCATAACCAAATTAAAGATTTCACAAGTAACTCAAAGGTTTAGGTTTTGATTCAACCAAAAAGAAAACTAACTTATCAAATATAGAGAAAGATACTTGGGATTGAATCTGATTTTTGGTAAGATTTATAGAACTTGTGTTGTCACACATCAAAGGCACTTTGTTGACTTTCAACTCAAAATCTTCTAGTTGTTGTTTAATCCAAAAGATTTGTGCACAACAACTTCCAACTGCAATGTATTCAGCTTTTGCATCTGAAAGGGCCACACAAGCTTGCTTTTTGCTATGCCAAGATATGAGACTTGAGTCAAGAAGAAGACAAGTCCCACTTGTGCTTTTTCCATCCAATTTGCACCCTGCAAAATCAGAATCAAAGTATCCAACTAAACGTATAGGAGAATGAGAAGGATACCATAAACCAACAGATGTTGTACCCTTTAGATATTTCAGTATTCTCTTAGCAACTTTAATATAAGATTCCTAAGGGCTAGATTGAAATCTTGCACAAAGACAGACTGCAAACATGATGTCTGGTCTACTAGCAGTGAGATAGAGCAAGGAACCAATAAATCCTCTATATTTGGTTTGATCTACTGTTGTTCCATCCAAGTCAGCATCCATATAGTAGCTTGTGGACATTGGTGTGGTTGCCTTTTTTTAGTTTTCCATATCAAACTTTTTTAGAATCTCCTTACAATACTTGGTTTGACATAGAAAGATGCCATCCTTAGATTGCTTGACCTGCAGTCCCAAGAAGAAGGATAATTCTCCCATCATAGACATCTCAAACTCCCCCTGCATTGCTGTCACAAATTCTTCACACAAGTTATCATTAGTAGCACCGCATCTACATATATTTGGACTAAAATAATAACAGAATTTGACTTTTTAATGAAAAGAGTCTTATCAATTTCTCATAGCCATGAGACAAAAGGAATTTGCTAAGGCTCTCATACCATGGTCTTGGAGCTTGTTTCAGCCCATACAAAGCCTTTTTCAGCTTGTAAACATGAATGGAGAGTTGATGATCCTCAAAATCGGGTGGTTGTGATACATATACCTATTCATTGATAATTCCATTTAAAAATGCGCTCTTTACATCCATTTGAAATAGTTTGAAACCGCTCATACAGGCAAAGGCAAGCAACAACGTCACAACTTCCAATCTGGCCACTGGTGCAAATGTTTCATCATAGTCAATGCTCTTTTCTTGGTTGTACTCTTTAGCAACTAGCTTTACTTTGTTCCTTATAATCACCCCTCATTCATCCAACTTGTTCCTGAACACCTACTTGGTTCCAATGATGTTCATCTGATCCGTTTTAGGAACCAGAGACCATACATCATTTTTGGTGAATTGGTTCAACTCCTCATGTTTGGCAGCAACCCAGTTTTCATCCTTGAGAGCTTCACCTATTGACTTAGGCTCAATTTGAGAGATAAAAGACATGTGTTTTCAACAATTTGAGATTGTTCTTCAAGTAGAGACTCCCTTCTGAATCTGCCCAATGATGTTTTCCACAGAAAGATCCCTAGGAATTATCCATTCTTGGGGTAACTCATTCTGCTGTAGAATTTCAACCGGTTGTTTCGTAGAATCAATCAGTTGTTTTCCTGGGCAGTTTTCAAGATTCTTCATAATGATGTTCTGCTCATCTTCCTCTACATGATTCCTTTGAGACTCTTTTTCTGAATGGTTAGTCTCATCAAATACTACATGAATAGACTCTTCTACAGTCATGAGCCTTTTATTATATACCTTATAAGCATGGCAAGATAAAGAATAACCAAGAAATATACCAACATCCGCTTTCTCATCAAACTTCCCAAGGTTTTCTTTACCATTGTTCAAAACATAGCACTTGCATCCAAACACCTTCAGATGACCAATATTGAGTTTCCTTCCATTGAACAATTCATATTGAGTCTTTTTCAAGATTGGTCTTATGAGAACCTTGTTCATACATAGCAAGCAGTGCTGACAGCATCCGCCCAAAAGTACTTTAGCAAGGAGGATTCACTCAACAAGGTTCTTGCTGTTGAACCAAGTGGTGTTCATGTTTTGAAGAATCCAAATCCTTTGAAGGATGTTGAAGCCTCTGCTATGCTTGATGTTGTTGTGCTGGTTTAAGCTTTGTTCTGGGGTAGTTTATACGTTGTAATCCACCCTTTGATTAAATCTAAAGCATTAGCATTCTCAATCTTTGTGAAAGTAAAATGTTTTCAAACTAAGTTAAAACAACCGATTGTTTTGTCGAAACAACCGATTGTTTATACT
>Ga0123342_1006830_pt1 | contig 15548 bp, 21 predicted proteins | sample Turbeawhitnodule_FD_89960 | JGI IMG/M metagenome (GOLD analysis project Ga0123342, IMG submission 89960) | Root nodule microbial communities of legume samples collected from Mexico - Turtle bean Mexico white nodule | ecosystem: Host-associated > Plants > Roots > Nodule | place: Mexico: Nepantla... | reverse complement strand
TTTTACTGGTGAGTTTTAGTTGAATCAGATCGGCGCATGTTCAATCTGGTTTAGCTCTGTTGGAGGATTGAGAAAGGATTAATCTTTAGAGAACCTGTGAAGAATTCAATGGTGGAAGAACTTGGGATCAATAGCTTTTTATTTTCTATTTCAATCTCTTTTATATTTTCTGCATAACTATCTTAAGCCTTTTTATTATTATTGTTATTACTAACTTTTATTGCTTGCAGATAAATTATAAACACTATTTTACTATTGAATTCATTGGGAGACGACTTTGGGTCATATGACCACCATTATACTATCATCTATCTAATGTTAGACAAATCTACGATAGAATCATATTAATTTGACAGCAAAACGATAACTATCAAATTTTCCAACTCCACATTAAGAGAAAAAAACTTAATGTAATTTCATCAGAAACCTGAACTCTAGCTAATAGATTATCAAAAGTCTCTAAATACTCCATTAAAAATCTCTCTGTTTTAATTTTTTCAATTCCGCAAACAGATCATCAAAAGCACCATCATCAAATCGGGTACCCACATCTTGCAGAATTTGGCTCCATGATTTTGAGTGAATATCTTGACTTTGCAAGTAGTGTTGCTGCCAAGAAAAGGGTTTTCCATCCATCCATGGACAACAACAACATTCGAGACCTTTGATCCATAGGAGTCCCTTCTAGCTCAAAAAACTGCTCCATTTTAGCCCTCCAATCACAAAAATTTGTTTCATCAAAAGATGGAAACTCTAAATGAGTCTTATCAAGAACTAGAGCAGAAGCAATTGGCGAATCTTGATTTTCAAGATTAGAGGAACTCGAATTTCCCACTTTCATCACCGTCATGGAAGAAACCAATCCATCAATAGAACTTTGTAAAGCTTGCGAAGCTTGTTGAGTAAATTTGCGAGAGTCAGCCACAAATTTTTCAAGGAATTCATGCGGGTTTCTAATTCTTTGTTGGTTACCATCGTAACTGGCTAAGTTGATACCAATTGTTATATTTGAAACTATTTCTCCACGTACTCTCTTCTCTTTTTACACTCACTGTACCGCTTCAGTTACTGCACAATGCACTACAACGACACTTAGCATCGCTAATCTCACACGCACTTCATTCGATGGTCACTCACACACAAAGATACCTTTTAGATTAAGTTCATTATTATTTTCTTCTTTCTTATCATACCTCGAGGATTGTTTATAACCCTATATTAAAACGACATTCTGTTACAAAACAAAACCCTAAAATACAAAATCCCCAACTCAAAAAAGAGTTATAACACTTGCACACTCCAAAATATATCTTAAACACAAATCAAACTTACTTCAAGTCTTCATTTTAAACATCTTCACTATCAAGGCACTCTCCTCACTCTACAACTTGTATAACCGAAAAGTATAAGAAGATTTTTTATTTTGTTTTTGGTAAATGAAATTCTGATTTTTGCTTTTGTTAACTTACATAATTTAGTTTATTAAAATTATAAATGTGATGCGTTAACTCATTTTATAAGTCGACTTGGCTAATTAAGAAAATAGTAAAATCTTTTAAATTTAATATAAAAATCTTAATCCACAATTAATTCTATAGGACCTTTCAGTCTCTCCTTTTTAGCTCTAACTCACGTTAATCAAAACTAAACAAGATGAAAAATAGATCATTTTAACAGCTCTGTTCTATCACTAGAATAGGATAGTAAAAAAAGTAGAAATCAATGCTTATACGTTCATATATATACGTAAAAATTGTAGTTATCGTTTTGGAAACAAAGTAAAGTGGAATCAGTGTCAAACACTGTTTCCAAATCAGAAGGAGAAATTTGGCTTTATTGTATCTCAAAAAAAGAAAGACTTAAAGTTGATGCCAGCACTCCCCGTCATATGGTGGGGTTCACGCAACTAAGCTTTCCTTACAAACTTAGCACGCAAGGTTGCTTTTACGCTGCCAATTATGAACAAAGCTTACTATTTTGGATTATATTTCATTACATTTCAACTTCTATACCTATCTTTCTTGACCAGTATCAATCAGTATATGATTTTGTTTGGAATTTCTGAAATTGGAACTTATTTAGTTTCATTTCATTTTGAATTTTCTTGTTCAATACATGCAAATGAATAAACGATAAGGACGATTTTACTGTTCATTAAAACTAAATCAAGTCTGATAAAAATTGACTGAATTTCCAAACACAAACTTTATAAATTTGGATGATTTCTAAATCGAATAGCTTCATATTTTAAATCAATTATACATTAATTGAAAATTGATTAGTTATTGAAAAGAGACTGTGTTCCAAATTGGAGGCAATAAAAATCAGACATAAGGTTGGAGATCTCACCTTGATTTTAGAGATAATTATTTTTATAGTATATAAATATGTGCAAACCTGATCTGATAAGTCGAATTTATAAGGTTTTAATATGGTATCAAAGTCATTTGGAATCTATCATAATAAGAATTTGTTGTCTTATCATGTTATCAACTATTGAGTCGTTATCGAATCATCCATGATATATAGTTTCATGTATGAATTGTTAAGTCTTGACATTAGGAGGTATTAGATGCAAACCTCACCTTATAAACCGATTATTTAGAGTCTATTCTAATGATAATTTCTTGTCTTATCAAACTATCGCTTATCGTTATCAGATCACGCATAATATATAGTCTAAGTATTGAGAAGTCTTAACATTAGGGATATGTTAGGTGTAAGCCTTACTTTATAAATTGTTAGACTATTCTCACTGTACTACCGTCATTCTCTTAACTAATGATGGGTTCAGTGTATCGCCAATCGCAACTTGAGAAGCAAGATATTATATAAAAGAAAACTGTGAATCAAAACGTTTCTCACCACGAGAACAATTTCAAAGTTCTAATTCTCCCACATGTTATAGTAGAAGTCTTTCCCTTCTTTCCTTCTCATCCTCTTTCCACCAAAAGAAGTCTTTGTTGGGATGTCTCGCCCGAGGCTAGGAAAGAAGCTTCAACCTGCTAAGAAGGCTTGGAAGAGATTCTCCAACAAAATCAGCATTCCAAAAGCCATCAAAGCGACCTTCAAACGCCTCCTTGCAACCTTGCATTCCCTTCATCACCTCCTACCATCCAGAGGTCGTCGCTCTCTCACAAGAAGAACATCATCATATGCTGCTTCTGATTATCGAGTTCAGGGCAAGAACATATCTGCAATACGCATAGATGACCTCTTTCCTGTTCCTGCTTCTTCGATGCACGTGCTTCCCAACAAGACTCATGCATCACAAGGGGAAACAAGTGGAGGCAAAGAGGTGATTGAGAAGAAGAAGGAATTTGCAGGAGGGAACAGTAACGTGGACACTTTAGAGGATGCATGGAAGGCTGTGGTTGCTAAGTCACCTCAGCTGCAGGTGGATCAGAAGGCAGAAGAGTTCATCTCCAAGTTTCGTGCAGACATGAGGCTTCAGAAAGAAAGGTCTTTGCTGGAATTTCAGGAAATGCTAGCACGAGGTGCCTGAAATGTATGTCCACTATTCTTTTTTGTTACACAGTACAAGATTCATAGACTTATAAGGATTGGTTGTTTGGAATTGCCTTTTTTTTTCTTCATTTTGGTTCTTCTTAAGGTACTCGGTTGAAATGGGTTTTGCCAAAAAAAACTGAGGGTATATTTCTGTTCTTTAGGCTTGCATAAGGGATTATTTTTCCCCTTTGCATTGTTTATGTTCTTCATTCTCATGTATATATAATTAAGTGTAACATATGTATCGGATAAGCAGTTTGTATACAAAGCATTATTAGAAAGCTGGCTTTATCTACTAGTGCTTTTATCATCCATTTGATCGACTTTGCAAACCATCGGAATCAACTCCTCATGTAACATGATTTAATGAAAAATCTATAATTGAGATTATTTCCGGCATACATCCCAATTATGTTCAATAATTCAAAACATATTCAACCAAAATTAGTTTTATTCAACCTTAAAATAATCAAGTCTAAAATGGGGTTGAAGAACCACAATCCAAAAGGAGTATTTGTTTACTATTATACATTTTTAGGGTGATGCTTGCTCGTGCTTCCAGCCTATTGACAAATTTATTTTTGCGGCATCCCACTGGAAAGCCAAAAGGTAAAATGAAAAAGTTGAAAGAAAAAGATTGAATGTACTTACAAATGTGATTGCAACCTAATTAATAAAAGAAGTAATAAATAATTAAAGCTATACAAATTAAATTAAATTAAAGATATCATATTTGTTCTAATAAATAGAAAATAAAATATACATTAATTATGCAATAATTATCTTCTAATTACATAACACTCCTCCTTACACTTATGAATGTATATCTATAATTCTTAGTTTGTAAGTAAGATTTTTTAACTGTTTCGTGAGAAGTTATTAGTGAACATTTCTATTAACACTAAAAAAAATAAGTATTATTTACGGATTTTTACCTACAGATCTAAATACATAGGTAAATTCAGTATTACCTACGGATATTACCCACGGATTTGAATCCATATGTAAATTTAACATTACCAACAAATATTACCCACATATCTGAACCCGTAGGTAAATTCGGCATTACCTACCAACTAATACCCACGGATCACTATTACCTACCAACTATTATCAATGAATTTTTGTTACTGTCGGTTGACTCGCTTCGCCGGTTGACTCTAACGACAGCCTTTGACCCTTCTATCTCCGCCTGAAAATCGTACTTCCTTGATCAAGAATCTCTCACCTGCAAAGGCAAAGGGGCGCCTTGACGACCGTTTGCACTCCGACGCTCAAGTCAGTATAAGGGAAAAGAAACACCAAGTGTATAAAGTAGTTTCAGTCTTAGAAACTTTGTACCTTGCTAGGGTTCTTAACACCCTTTATATAGGTTGAAACTAGGGTTTACCTTTGTGTTGTTACCCTTGTCTGTCCTTGCACCGCTATTTAGATAATCTTAGCGTATCTGGCACATGGAACTTCCCTTAACTGGAGTGCAACGAATAACAGAGTAACCGCCTGGGTACCAACTTGTGCACCTAGTCTCTGGCGCCATCTGTTTCTGTGGGTGCCCTAAGTATTCACGTGTCATGCATGCAACTTTCCTTGGAAACCCTAACTCTAATGGGCCTCCGCGCCTCCAAGGATCATTCTCACATGCCGCGCCTGTATGCGCTATACACACCATGTGTATGGATCCCTCGTGACTTAGGTTTCCCTCATACTTGATGCCTTAACTGTTAACTTTGTATAATTCTAAGGTCCACCTTACGTGGCCCACTATAACGTTCAGATCGTCGATGTTTGATCTCTCCCTCTGTTGATGAGGTCTGATGTCGATCTCTAACATTGGGGTATGGTACCGATGTCTGAAAACTGGCCAGTCTCCTGATAGGTTCGTCTGGAGCCCCCTTACGTGGCCCCCTTCCACTATCAGGCACCGGTGTGCAATGTCTGAGGTCAGTCTCTGGAACTGATGACCGAGGATTGGTCGGGACACAAGCCCCCCAGTCTCGAGTTGCAACTAGTTTCAGCGAAGAGATTAAGTGATCGCCCCGGGCGACCTACGTGGCACTAAGTAATGGGACGTGAACAGTACACCGAAGTGACGTCTCACCATACTTTTTAAATCAGTGTACACGTGGCAAGATCAACGGCTACTGCTTGTTGGCGCTTGAGCTTCTTCGTGAACTGTTCAAACCTTTAAACCTTTACGTTCTCTTCACTGTTTCATTACTTTCACTTACGCAAACCTTCTCTTAAACATTTCTCTGGAACACACTCTCTTCTCTTTTTCGAAACTTCAAACCTTCGAACCTCAACTCATTCAAAGGTATGAGTTTTACTCACCGATTGCTCTTGCTTTATGATTCTGCTACCTATAACATGCTTATAACTGCCTGGGACTTTTTATGTTTTCTGCATTTTAGGTTTTCTGCACATTCATTTCCCCTGTTTTACGCTTTGAGTCTCTGTTTTTCTGGTTTGTCGAGTCACGCCATCTTCTTCCTCTAAAGTTTCGCTTTTTCTTCTCTTTTTTAGCTTCCTTATTAAGATGACCCAACAAGAACCTTCTCCAGTTTCTCCTTCAGATTCTAGCTCAGTTTCATCTCCATCCCCTTTCCACCTATAACACCAAACCCTCCTCCTTCCGCCTCCGATTATAAGTCCCTATACCGTTGGGCACCTACTGCTCTTTTAAATGAGACATCTAGCTTTACCTCTCTTGCGAGTATAGCTGCTTATAGGAAGAAGCAGACTTGCTACAAATCATGTGTCTTTGGTAAAGACCACGACAAGTTAGTGAGGATGGTGGCTTGTAGGGAAAGAGAACCAGTGTGTGTTGATGAGTCTTCAGGCCCCGAAGGTCCCTTTTGCTTTATCTACTCCACGGTCTTTCAGAGACTTGGGCTACGATTACCCTTCACCCCCTTCAAGCGAGCACTCCTAACTGAGGTGAACGTTGCCCTCGACAACTACACCCCAACATATGGACGTTTGTGAGGGCTTTTGCGATCCTCGGCCACTGTCTTGGCCAGACGTCATCGGTGGATGTGTTTCTCTTCTTCTTCAAAGCGAAGAGCTCGGGGAAAAAGTTGTCGGTCATCTTCAATGGCGTCGTTGGGAGGGTGTTGCTAACGCTCTTCCAACAATCATACAAGGGGTTTAAGAAACACTTTTTCAAAGTGCGGTGCAACCGGAGGGACCCCACTCTCTTAGATGGATTCCCTCTCTACTGGGCGGAGAAGCCTAACCTCCAGAAGCCCAGGTCTCTTGAGGACCTTCTTCCCCAGGAGCGGGAAGTATGCGACCTCTTCTCTGGCCTTCATACTCCATTTAGCACGTTGGAGCTGCTCAAGCTTGAGTTTAGCCCCAAGGTCCTTAAGAGTTATATTGGTACCTTTCTCATTCTTGTTTTATCGTTGCTTACACCTTTACTTGCTTTATTATTGTCACCTACATGTCCTGACCCTTCGTTGTTATTCATTGTCTTTGTGCAGACATGGAATTTAACAAGGATAAGAAGAAAAAACTAGTCGAGCGGCTTGCTAAGCGCAGGGCGGCTGCTACTGGTGTGGGCACTTCGTCACCCACAACTCCTCCACCTTCTGCCACCTCTGCCCCCAACACAACTAAACCAGCCCCTGTCCACAACAGGCAGAAAAGGGTGGTGGCAGTGGTTGTCGATTTGGAGGACGGGGACATTTGCACGGGCCTTGTCTTCAAGAGGCTGAGGGTGGGGGAAGCCGTGGCACCCTCTCACTCTACGTCTGGTGGGTTCACTCCAACCTTTCGGGATAACCCCCTGAGCGCTTCCTCCCCGCGCCACCTTATTGTTCATGAAGGTGGGGGGAGAGTGCCCCTGGAGGCCAGAAAATGCCTCCCCCTCCCGAACTCCCTGCCCTTCTCCAAGAAGACCTCAAACGTTTTCAAGACCAAGAGATTGTGGAGAGCTTGGAGGGCAACTTTCTCCAAGACCGCGTGGCTCGGGGTATTGGAGACTTCCTTGTCGCATCCAACCTCACTTTAATCGAGGCGCAAGAAAAGCAAGACTTGTAGGCTAAGATGAGGAAACTAGAGGAGGAGCTAGCCCTCAAAACCAAAGCCTTCTCCAACCGTGAGACTGCCATGTACCAGGAGCTGGCGAGCCTTCGCCAATCCGAGAAGGACGTCAAGAAGCTTCTTTTTGACAAGAGCCATGAGGTTGTCCAATTGGAAGCGAAGATCTTTCCTTTTCGCAATAAGGTGATCGACCTGGAGGAGAAGGTCGAGGGGATGCAGGCCAAAATGGCTAGGTTGGAGGAGAGGGCCACCCAGCGTGAGGTCTAGCTGGGGCAAGTGGAGGGGGAGCTTGCTGAGAAAATTGAGCTCTTCAAGAAGACCGAAGAGGAGCTCAACAACGATGTTGTCAATGCCTATAGCGAGGGGTTCCAAGACGCCACAGCTCAGTTTGCCTGCGTGCATCCTGAGGTGGATCTTTCCCCCTTCGCTGAGTCCAAGTGTGTCATTGAAGGGCAACTCGTGCCTAAAGAGTAGCAATCTTTGTAATTTGGTCTTCTTGAGAAGTCACGCCTCTGTAAATATTTATATAAATATTCCATAGCATCTGATTTTTCTTGAACTGCCTTTGTCTTGCTTACTTCGCTGCCTTTACTTGCGTTGACTTCAACTAACAACGCCTTCGACATAGGTCGCTTCTTAGGTAGCACGCTTTAACCGCATACGTTTTATCTCTTTCCTTTCATTGTTTTCAAGGCACTGATGATGTGTGCGCGAATCCACTAACTGGCTCAACCTTTGTTCGAGGATAAACTCTTCTTGCTGTTTTTGATCTTCTTCTTGCAAGGTAAGGCTTCCTGCTGATCTCGTCCCTAACCCTCTCAGATCGAAGGGAATATCTTGCTGGTAACACTGGTGAACCACACTGCTCTCAACCTTGGCTTACTAACAAGGGAGAAGTGTATCCTCCCGATCTCGACCCTGCATCACAAGGGTAAGGGTGAACTTAACCGATAAGCCATGTTGTTCGACCCTGGGTTTCCTACACAAGAGGGAGGCTCCCTAAGGAATACTGCCCCCATCTTGGTGTTTCTAACTCGAGTGAACGGCTCTTACCGACCTCATCCTTGCTGTATAAAGTCAAGGGACAGGTCTGAATAACTGATCGCGACCTTGCTATAAAAAGTCAAGGGACAGGCCTTTAACGTTTGAACCATACTTTTCTCAGCCTTGGTAAACTTGCGCAAGAGGGAGGTTCACCAAGGAACCATACTATTCCCGACCTTGGCACATTACTTCAAGGGAGAGGTTCATTAATTGGGGAACCATACTATTCTTCGCCTTGGTTAACTCACACAAGAGGGGGCTCATTGGGGAACCAAACTACCTCTGCTCTTGGTGTATCACTTCAAGGGAGAGGTTCGTTAAAAGCAATGCACACATATTTCTCAACTGAATAACTGAAATTTTATTTGGGTGACTCGTTAAAAAACCCTTATGAGGGAAAAAGAGTGTCCCCTTAAACGTGTACAATGCAAAAAATCTTTAACTAAAATAAAACTTAAGATTGGTCGCGTTCCAAGTACGAGGGATAGCGCCACCTTCCAACGTTTCGAGCCTGTATGCTCCATTCCCAAGGGCCTCTGTCACTCTGAAAGGACTAGTCCACTTGGGAGATAGCTTGTTCTCTATCTGGTAGGCCTTTCACATCACCAGGTCGGCGACCTGGAGCTGTATTTGTACTCCACCCTCCTTTTAAAGGCTTCAGCCTTAATCCTCGCTTCCTCCCTTACTTCATCTAGTAGGTCCAGGTTCACCTTTCTCTCTTCATTGGACTCCTCGACCACGAAGTTCTGGAAACGCGACAAGTTCTCCTGGATTTCTACTAGAATCATTGCGTCTGAACCGTACACCAAGCTAAAGGGTGTTTCCCTGGTTGTGGACTGATGGGGTAGTGTGGTAAGCCCACACAATTCTAGGAAGTTCTTCCGCCCAGGTCCTTTTCGCTTTGTTTAGCCTTCTCTTTAGACCTTTGAGCATAACTCGGTTGGCAGACTCGACCTTCCCGTTCGTCTAGAGGTGTTCAACTGACGCGAACACCTGTTTCACTCCCAGCTCTGCACATAACTTGCCCAATTGTTGGCTCGCAAACTGGGTACCATTGTTAGACACCAATCTCTTCGGGATTCTAAAGCGGCACACTATTTTTCCACACAAAATGTTGGATCTTATGGGCTGTGATCTGCGCCACTCGCTCAGTCTCAATCCATTTTGTGAAATATTCTATGGCAACCACGAGGTACTTCATTGCCGTACTACCAAAGGGAAAGGCCCCAGAATGTCGATCCCCCAAGTATGAAATGACCATGGGCTGTAGATCGACCTCAACTCCTCTAGAGGCGCCTTGTGCCAGTCAGCATGTTGTTGGCACTGTTTGCACCGCTGTGCATACCTCGTGCAATCTTTCCTCATGGTGGGCCAGTAATATCCTGCACGAATGGCCTTCAACGAGAGGGACCTGCCGCCGACGCGGCTACCGCATATTCCCTCATGCAGTTCTGCCATGATGCGCATGCATTGTTCGCCAGTTACACACCAGGATAGGATGGGTGAACCCATGCCTGAATAACTTCCCGTCGATTAAGGTGTATTTGTTCGAATTTTTCTTGATTTTTCTGGCTTCTATGGGTTCTAATGGGAGTACTTCATCGACCAAGTAGCGTTGGTAGGGTGTTATCCAAGTTTCTTCTGTTTCAACTTGGTAAACTTGCGACAACATCTCCCCAGCAACCGGGTACACGCTTACTCTGGGTGTTTTTATCGTTTCCTGTGTTAATGATCGATGACTCCTCCTCACCCCTTCCGATGTGCTGATCTAGTGGACTTTTGTCATACTGTCCGCAGTAGTTCGAGGTGTCTTCAAGGTCTCCTGAATCACAGTCCTCTGCCTGCCCCCCTTGCCCGAACTAGCGAGCTTTGTAAGCAAGTCTGCTCGGGTATTTTGCTATTTGAGCACATGAACTAATTCGAACACCTCGAACGTCTCCTTCAGAACTTGGACGTAGTTTAGGTATGCGGCCATCTGAGGGTCTTTGGCTTGGTACTCCACTGTGACCTGACCTGTGACTAACAAAGAGTCATTCTTTGTCAGCAAACTTTTCGCTCCCATCTCCTTGGCCAGCAGCATCACAGCGATCAGAGCCTCATACTCTGCTTGGTTATTATAGGCCTTGAAAGCGAACTGTAGGGCCTGTTCAATCAGCAACCCATCTGGTCCTTCGAAGATGACACCAACCCCACTACCTTGTTGGTTTGAGGAACCATCTACAGAGAGCACCCATCTGAAACCTGCTCCTTCATGGTGCGTGGCTGCCGAAGAGAGCTCTACTACAAAGTCAGCGTAAACCTGACCTTTAATGGGGCCTCTAGGCTCATACTGTATGTCAAACTCAGATAGCTCTACTGCCCATCGCACCATTTTGCCTGCTACATCTGGCTTTTGTAAGACCTTGCGGATTGGAAGGTCCGTCATCACTATTACAGTAAAGCTCTGGAAGTAATAACAAAGTCTTCGCGTTGAGAACACTACTGCTAGAGCTACTTTCTCTAAAACCTGGTATCTCACCTCTGGCCCTTGCAACACTTTTCTAACGAAGTAGATCGGTTTCTACACCTGGTCTTGTTCTTGCAGCAAAACCGAACTAATTGCCTTTTCTCTAACTGCGAAGTACAGGCGAAGCGGAGTACCTAACTCTGGCTTGCACAATACTGGTGGACTGGTCAGGTACTCCTTCAGCTTCACAAACGCCTCTTCGCATTCCTGGGTCCATACGAACCTGTTGTTTCTCTTTAGGCACTAGAAATAAGGATGCCCCTTGTCTCCTCCTACCGATACGAATCTGGACAGAGCGACCATACGCCCTGTCAACTGCTGCACCTCTTTAACTGAGATCGGGCTCCTCATTGCTATTATCGCGACGCACTTCTTGGGATTCGCCTCTATCCCACGTTCAGTGAGTAGGAACCCCAAGAACTTACCGGCCTCGACCCCGAACACACACTTCTTTGGGTTCAGCTTCAGCCTGTACTTCGCTATTGTGGTGAACAACTCTTCCAGGTCTGCTACGTGTTGCTCCTTCTGCTTGGAGGTGACCACCATGTCATCTGCATATGCTTGGACATTTCGCCCTAACATGGGCGTTAACACTATTTCCATCAACCTCTAGTAGGCGGCACCTGCGTTCTTCAGTCCAAAGGGCATCACCTTATAGCAATAACAAGATAACTCTGTCATAAATGTTGTCTTGCACTCGTCCCTGGGGTGCATCATGATCTGGTTGTAATCAGAGAACGCATCCAGGAAGCTGAGTAATCTGCATCGAGACGCACTGTCCACCAAGGCGTCAATAATAGGCAACGGGTAGGAGTCCTTCGGACATGCCTTGTTGAGGTCTGTGAAGTCAACACACATCCTCCACTTCCCGTTGGCCTTCTTCACTAGTACCACATTGGCCAATCATTCGGGGTATTGAATCTCCCTAATGTGGTATGCCTTCAACAACTACTTTGTTTCTTCGCGAACAACGTGACGCCTCTCTTCGTTGAACTTTCGTCTTCTCTGGCGAACAAGTCGGACCTGGGAGTCCATGGTGAGACGATGACACAGGAAGTCAAGGTCTATGCCAGGCATGTTAGAGGCAGACCACGCGAAAGCGTCAAGGTGGCGCGCTATGACCTCGGTGATCTGATCCTACGACTCTTGGCTCAAAGACCTACCAAGCTTGAACATCTTCCCAACGATCTCTCTCTCCAGCACGTCTCTGGCGGGTTCGGGTCGTTTCTCCCGGGCGATCTTTGCACGGGTGACCCCTTCTTCCCTTGGAGGCTGGGTAGTAACAATGAACACCTCCTCTTTCTCTTGAGGCTATTTTCGTAACACCTTTTAGCCTCTTTCTACTCAGATTTGATGGTGATCACCATACCCTCAAGGGAAGGCAACTTCATCTTCATATGCCTCGTGGAGGCAACTGCTCCAATCCTGTTTAGAGTAGGTCTACCTAACAGTATATTATAGGCTGATGGAGCGTTAACAACGAGATACCTGATGCTGGCAGTGCGTGAAGTTGTGTTGTCTATGAAAGTCGTCCTCGGCTCTATATGCCCACGTACCTCCACTTGGTCTCCAACGAAACCATACAAGCACCTGGTATAGGGCCTCAACTGGTTTGGGGACAACTGTAACTTGTTGAAGGTCGACCAGAATATCACGTCGGCCGAACTTCCTTGGTCTACGAGGACGTAATGCACCCTCCTTCCTGCTATGACTAGCAAAATCACCACCGGATCATTTTCATGGGGTATGACATCCTGGAGGTCGGCCTTGGTGAAGACGAAGTCGACGTCGGGAGTCTGATCTACCTCCTGTACCTCTTCCGCCATCACCTCTCGCACGTACTTCTTTCGTTGGGAGGCAGTGCATCCTCCTCCTTAAAATCCTCCAGAGATGGTGTTGATCTCCCCATGAATGGGCACCTCGTGCCTCTGATCTGCCCTTGCGGTCACCAACGCTTGATCGTTCTGCTGTTCTTGGAGGTAATCCTTTAAGAAGTCACTCTTCACTAGCTCATCTAGTTGGTGTGCCAGGGCCAAGCAATTGCGTATATAGTGGTCATGTGCCTGGTGGAACTCGCACCAAGCGTTCTTGTTGGGGGCCCATCTTCCTGTCAGTCTTCGTGGGCACCTTCACCCTTGCCGCTATGTTTGGAATAGCAATCAGCTCCTTGAGCTCTACACGAAAATTATGTTTCGGGGGTGGGTCCTCTCGCGTGCGCGTCCCCACCTAGGACTGTTCGTAGGGTTTTCCCGCGCCCTTCTTCTCTGTGGTTGCCTCGTGCACCCTCATGGGCTGAGGTCGTCCTGCTGCTCGAGGTCGATAGGAGCGACAAGACAAGACCACGTTTCTCCGTTACTCGATCATTTGCGGTGATGTGCGCCAAAGCTTGACGTCTGATCTCGGTGAATGTCTTCGGGTAGAACCTTAACAGCGATTCACTAAAAGGTCCTAACAACATTCCTTTGACAAAGGCGTGCACCGTCATGGGCTCATCTGTGAGTTTCAACCTCACCACCTGGACCCCAAACCTGTTCAGGTTGTCCTTCATGGACTCCCCCTGGTACTATTTAATGTCGAAAACATCATAAGAGAGTCGGGTGGGGGCCTTGTTAACAAGGTATTGTTCCCTAAACAGCGTCGCGAATTGGTCAAAGGTAGTGATGTGTCCATCAGGGAGGTTGACGAACCACTCCAACGTCGCGCCTGCCAACGTGCTCATGAGTAGCTTGCAGTACGCAGCGTCAGATCCTCCTATGAGCATCATCTGAGTATGGAACGCTGTGAGATGGGCTTTTGGGTCCTCCACACATGTGAAGGTGACCTTCGAGCCCAGAGACGTGGTTGGCAGCGCTGTATCCATGATCGCCTGTGAGAACGACATGGGACGTGCCCTAAGTGGTACAGGTGGGGCACGTTCATCCATCGCGCTCCCCTAATTGTTGCAAATCCCTGCGCAGTTCCTCATTGGCCCTACGCAATTCTTCGTTGTCCGCACGTGATGCAGCAATTTCAAACCTAGATGTTGCAACCTCTGCTTGGAGAGCACGCATAGTCTCCAATATTTGTTGTGTGGTAACGTTGTCCCCTCCATGGGGCACAACACCTGCGGCTACAACAGACCCTTGCCTCGTACTCTTCATATCGCGAGTAAAAACTCTCAACACGATTGTGAATGGGATCTTCTTTTAACGAGCCCCACGGTGGGCGCCAAATGTTCTTGCCGGTTGACTCACTTTGCCGGTTGACTCTAACGACAGCCTTTGACCCTTCTATCCCGCCTGAGAATCGTACTTCCTTGATCAAGAATCTCTCACCTGCAAAGACAAAGGGGCGCCTTGACGGCCGTTTGCACTCCGACGCTCAAGTCAGTATAAGGGCAAAGAAACACCAAGTGTATAAAGTAGTTTCAGTCTTAGAAACTCTTTACCTTGTTAGGGTTCTTGGCACCCTTTATATAGGTTGAAACTAGGTTTTACCTTTGTGTTGTTACCCTTGTCTAGGGTTCCTTGGGAACTTCCTTGCGCCGCTATTTACATAATCTTAGCGTATCTAGCACATGGAAATTCCCTTAACCGGAGTGCAAGAATAACAGAGTGACCCCTGGGTACCAACTTGTGCACCTAGTCTCTAGCGCCATTTGTTTCTGCAGGTGTCCTAAGTATTCACGTGCCATGCATTGAGCTTTCCTTGGAAACCCTAACCCTAATGGGACTCCGCGCCTCCAAGGATCATTCTCATGTGTTGTGCCTGTATGCACTATACACACCACGTGCATGGATCCCTCGTGACTTAGACTTCCCTCATACCTGATGCCTTAACTGTTAACTTAGTATAATTCTAGGGTCCACCTTACGTGGCCCACTATAACGTTCAGACCGCCGATGTCCGATCTCTCCCTTTGTTGACGAGGTCTGATGTCAATCTCCAACATCGGGGTATGGTATTGATGTCTGAAGACTGACCAGTCTCCTGATAGGTGCGTCTGGGGCCCCCTTACGTGGCCCTTTTCACTATCAGGCACCGATGTGCGATGTCTGAGGTCAGTCTCTAGAACTGATGACCGAGGACTGGTCAGGACTATTTCTATTACCTACCAACTATTACCCACGAATCTCTATTACCTACTGAATATTATCCACGAATCTCTATTATGTACTAAATATTATCATAATAATTATATACATAATAATAAAAATATTATTATAATATAAATAATTATAAAATCATAACAAATATTCATAAATAATAATAATAAAATATAATAATCATAACTAAAAGGTATAAGTAGTATTAATAATATTAATATAATATTATTAATAATATTTAGTAATACTAATCATATTTAGTAATATTAATAATATTTAGTAATATTAATAATATTTAGTAATATTAATAATATTTAATAATATTAATAATATTAATAATATTTAATAATATTAATAAT
>Ga0123342_1006829_pt1 | contig 15553 bp, 11 predicted proteins | sample Turbeawhitnodule_FD_89960 | JGI IMG/M metagenome (GOLD analysis project Ga0123342, IMG submission 89960) | Root nodule microbial communities of legume samples collected from Mexico - Turtle bean Mexico white nodule | ecosystem: Host-associated > Plants > Roots > Nodule | place: Mexico: Nepantla... | reverse complement strand
TTTAATTTTCTTGTAAAATTTTCTTATTTAGATATTGAGTAGTAAGTTATGTAATGTTTAAAATTAATTTGATACATAATTTTTCTAAGGGTGTTAGTTTTAAGCAATAAAATAATGAATAATTGTGTATGAATCATGTTTGACAGTAATGTAATATATTAATTTGGTTATTAGATTAATAAAAAATATGAAAAACAAAAAAAATGTTCATATTGCAGAACCGAAGGTCAAAATAGAAGTAATTGTCCGCATAAACAAGTTTGATAATAAAATTCTAATTCAAATTTGATTATTACTTTCCTCATTTTCTTTACCTAAGTATTTATTCCTTCATAAAAAATTTATTTATCAAATTAATTTCAAATATTACATAACTTATAATTTTAATTATAATTAAATAATTATAATATATATTTATTTAAAAACAAGATTTTTTTTAAAAAAAAAATGATGTGGACAAAGTCGTGCCAACTTGGCACGACTCTAGGTTGACGTGGCAGAAGTCGAGCCAAGTTGGCACAACTTGCCCCAGATTTGTAATTTTTTTGACATCGACCCCATTTTGGTAAAAACAAAAAAAAAAGACTCCATCATGGTCAAAAAACCTCAAAGTTCATTACAAAAATACTTGTCATAAAATTTTCACTACCCTGCAATACAACAACACAACCAACCAAATATATCTCACAAGCATAACTTTGCTAGTAATAAACTTCAAATGTCTGTGTCAAATTTAAAACTATTAAATTATGAACTGCACCCCCGAATTGTATAGATGGAATGCATCTAAATTGTCTAACACTTTAAAAGAAAAAGAAAAAAAATTCCTAGAAGTCCTAGGAAGACAGAAAACACTAATGCAAGCAATGTGTAAAACTTACAAAAATCATCTACATTTACAATCCCAATCCAAAACATACATCCACAACAGAAAAATGAACTAAATTTTGTCTAATCCTAAATGCATTAGTATCAACTGACCACGTACAACACATTTTCTACTTCAACCATCCATTTAAATGGTGTTTGATGTATTCTTTAGCGTGCACTATGTGTCTAACTCTTAACTACAAAATCAAAATCATAACACAAAACAACAAATTCTTTATTCAATACTAGTCCATTTCAAAAATATTTCAACTACATCAACCTAACATTATAAACAATCGTACCTTCATTTGGTTTCCTCCACGATAGAATTTTTTTGAACTTTGCCATTTTTCAAACCTTAGAAAACTATTGATTATAAAATCAAAACAAACAAAACATAATCCACACATCAAAAAACAAAACAAAGTACACAATACAAAACACCTTACCCATTGCCACTACCACAACCAAAACAACACACCAGAACCACCACATTTTCAAATAAACTAACCAAATCAATAAATAACTAAAAAAAGTGCAGACCATTAGAAGTGGTTAAAAACAGAACGACCACAATCACCCCAACAACAAAACAAACAACCTTACCAAACAAACCAAAAATAACCTTCTTCAAAACCAAACAAAATCAAATAAACCATAAAACAAAAATAAACCTTACCAACATTTGCGAGCGAAAATCTTCAGTCATTATTCATGTTCACTCTTATGAAATGCCTTTGTCATTCTTCATGTTCACTCCTATGAAATACTTTCGTCGTTCTACTCTTCTCGGTTAATAGCAACAACAAAACTCTCTTCTACACCTTCCTCTACCTATTAAAATTCCCCATTCCTACTATTCTTGTAATGCAAACTTTAATTACAAAAACACACATTGACTAAAACACCCCTTCAAATTAAAAAACTTTTCGTTTTTTGTTGTATTGCATAATAGACAAAACTACCTTCACCATGCACCACCTCAATGCACCGCCTCGCCACATGAGATTTGTATTTTAGTGCAAGGACTCATTGTCAAATAATTATTTTTCAATTAAATAACACAATAAGGATCAACTAAGTCGCTTACCATTATACTAAATCACTACTTTAATTATATTTTATTTATACTCAATCTTTTTTAGAACTTAAAAAACATGTACAAGAACTTTACCTTCAAAAGTGAGATTGTTTCAAAAGCCAAAAATACTGAAAAAAACGGTCCATTCTTATTTGCTGTTTTCACCCATCATTAATTCAATACCGATTTTTTTTAATCCTTTAAAGAAAATGTCTCAATGTTTTCGGCATTAGCAAAATTATTGCAAGCATGACGAAACAAATGAGTTTAGGTAACAAATGAGCTCAAGTGCATGTTTTTGGTGCATAAAGCTATCTCACATTAGGCCAACTCCCACATGTATAAAACACTTCCAACATCCCAAAGATAATAAAACATGGTTCCAACATCCCAAAGATAATAAAACATGGTTAGAAAGGTTTATAACAGGTCTATTAAAATATAAACTTTGATTTAATTCAATTCCATAACTGGCATATAAAATAAGAATTCCTCTCATTTATATACATTATTTTTATCACTTCCACTAAAAATTGGCATTTCAAACATAAAATTTGCAAAACACTACATATTAGTGTAAAAATGATCTCATCTAATATCTTACTATTTTCAACGTACTAATGAAAGTATTAACTGCATTTTCAGTTTTAGTTTTTTTTCTTTCTTTCACTTGTTGAGCACATTGCTCATTCTTTCACATTGTCTTAACATAATATCACTTTGTGTCTTAAATGATTACGCTGCATCTTCCTCATCTCTGTTCGCGGTTCTTCATGTTAGGAAATTTCTTACTGGACCTCCATAGTTTCTTCTTGCATCTCTGAATTCTAAAAATACCTTTTTTAATTTATATTACAAATTTTATAATTTGAAAATTATTTTATAGATTCAAAAAATGATTTTGAATTAATTCAAAATATAAAGTTGACTTTTAACAATTTTTATTTTTTTATTCTGAATTATAAAATTCGAAAATTATAATAACTTTCAATTTATAGAATTCAAAAACTAAATTTATATCAAGTGGATCATAAATAGACAAACCTCAGTGATAATGCTTTGGATTTATATAACTATTAACATTTCAATAAAAGGAATAAAAAATCACAAGCAATCTCATTCATTCAGATGAAGACAAAAAAAATATCAATCGAAACTTTTCTATTCGTACAAAAGAGAGGTTACAAGTATATAATTGAATTATCACTCATTCCCACGGAATATTAAGCGAGCAATTGTGCATTTCTAGTAACCTAAATATAAGATATGTATACCCTTGTCATCACAATTTGGGAGCTGGCTGAATTTTTAGGGAAGCTTGAGCATTTAGAATTTGTACATTGACCTGAATCCATCAACATTATTACTACTTACAACAAAGATGTCGTAACTCAGAGCAGAGCGTTCAATGTCATGGAGGAAAATGAATCTGCTGCCAAATGATGCCACACCATTCATGCAGTTATCTTCAACGGCATAAAAACAAATATATCAGGCACCAGCTAGGCAAGCCAACAAGCCGATACCAGAACACTGCAAAGTGCTAACAGATCTATTGATTTTGGAAAAAACATTTGCAGAGGGGGGATTTAAGAAAGCTCTTCCGCATTGAACTTGGTCCAAGATTCCTGTTTTCAAGTTCAGAAGATTAAATATAAGAAAAAGTATCACTGCTATCATTTTTCAATTAGAACATAAGTTTAATTTTCATGATTTCTTGTGGAATTGTATGGGTATATTATATCTGGTAGAAGTAGAAATTAGATATGGTAGAATTACAATGACATTTAGGAGGGGAAAAAATGGGTATAGACTTGAAGGTAAAGAATATTATTTCTTCATAACTATTCACCAGCGTACCTTAAGAATGTCAAAAACCTTCTCTGCTATGTATTTTTGTTCCAGGGTAGCACCTTTCTGTTGGACTTTATCTGGGTGAATATATAAAGTTGCTTTTCTATACACTTTTTTAACTGCAGCGGAAGTTATCATATCTGTGAGAGACACTGGCTGCCAACCACATTCTGGCCAAAGAACCTGCATATAAACTCAATGGTAAGATGGAGTCGTGAAATAAAACAAATGTCGTAAGTTTAGTAAAATATTAATTTATTAACAATTAACACTAAAAGGAAATAAAAGACACGAGAACAATCCATTACCTTCCTGTTAAATAAGACCTAGCAGAACCTTCACTTAACCAAAGGTCTAATAGTTATTTATATATCCCGGTTAAGTTTAATTTCAAATATATATTTAAATTTAATTTCAAATAGCATAAGTTTCTAGCCTCCTTACCAAAAGAAACATGGGTAGATTTTGGATAAACAGGTCAGAACAAGACAGAACACAAGTTTTGTTTTATGTTGTTCATTTTAAAGATACAAAAGAATTGGACATGAAGTTAGAAAAGAAGAGCAATTGTTCCACCATGGAGAACGGACAAAATGGTTTGTTTCATTCTGTTTATTGTAGTTAATCGTTGTGTAATGGTGGTGCTGTAGATCCATTGTAGCACGTTGCACACTCAAAAAGCTTCAAGTGAACGGTTGACAATATAGGAAATATGGCCCAAATCTAAAGGTTCCAAGCTTTCACGAGTGTAGAGCTTTTCTCTGTATAAAGGGGATGAGTACACGGAAGAAAAAGCACAATCTAGAAAGAGAAAAAGTGTAGTAGCTTAATTATATCTGATGCATGAACAGATAAGAAAAATGGAACCTTATTAAGATGATCAAATACTAGAACAGATTGTTGTGGCACTAATAGTGGAAAAGATGACAGAAACTAGATTAAGTGATTTTGAACATGTCTAGAGAAGGCCAAGGAAGGCAACAGTTAGAAGAGTAGATTAGATGGTTTTTACCCCAGTGAAGAAGAGCATAGAAAGACCAAGAAGGACATCGAAAGAATAGAATTGGTCAAGCCAGATTGCGTTGAATCTTTTGTCTTTTACCAAGCACAATGGTTGTGATTCATGTAATCCACCTAACCTAATGATATAATATTGTTGTTGTTGATAAATTCTTAGTGAATTATCCAACTAATGTTTGTGAAGATTGTTGATGCATCTGTTTATGGGAAGACCACAGAGAAGTTATTTGAGCTATTATTTGGTAGTCTTTCCGAGGAGATTGGAGGACACAAGGCTGTCCAAGTGGTTACCAAACAACGGAAATAATTATGTTTTAATTGATAAAAAATTCCCAAGTAGTTCCATTTTAACAATTTTGATTCTTATCATTACTTGTTAGTTGTTGCTCTCTTTTTTTATGAAATTTAGTCTTAGATAAATTATTCCAAGCCAAGAGATGACATTTGTTTTGGACTCCATGTGTTGTCCAATGTATTGATTTTATACAAGGCATTGGAAAGATTGGGTCAATAGAATAACAAAGAGGGGTTAATTTTGTAAGATTTATTATAACAACTCATTGGCCTTGAACACTACGAGGAGGTTCAAAAACAAGTTTGAATCGATTAGAATAGATATGGAATACAAGGTTTGGCACAACATTCCTTACATTATAATAAGGGGTAGCATATTAAAAAAAATTAAAACGAAAAACAATTACAGAATTGTTCGCTTTCAATCAATTAGTGATGAAGTCCAAAATAGCAAAGATGAGGAAAAAGAGCAATCAGCATTGTTTCATGCCTACCTTTTGGAGCAATGTTATTGATACTATCAAGGCTAAGAGGCTCCTTGTGCAAATTTTTAAAGCTACTAAAGATGCCTTCAAAGGAAAGGAAGACAAGTATAAGGGGGTTTTCACTATTACTTCATCATCCATTACATGCAAAAGCTGTTATCTTAATTCCCAATTCTTCAACAGCAATCCAAGAATAAAAAATTATCCAAAAACTAACGAGGGTTTGTATAAATGCATTGGAAGGCTGACTGCAAAGACGATGCAGATAAGCTTCAAATGGATTGTAAGTGGCTTGATTCTCCCTGCTACGCAACTACCCTTTTAGGTTTCCCCAATTGCTTGGATACTTATCAATTGGTTAGAGTTTATTATTATTAACAATGTCTCAAAAAGAGCTACCTGCTGAGGGTTTACTTGAAAGACCAAGTGGTGTCATATAGTGCAGCTGTAAGGACATAAACTCTCAATCCTATGACAGAGACTTTATATTAAGAAGTGTTAAGTCTCACATCGAGTAGTATGAGATGTTTGAGTACTTAAGTGCCAAGGTCTTTCTCAACTAACAACTAACCTTTTTAAGGGAGAGTTCACAAGTGCTTGGTTGGTTGAGTATGGTTATCAATGGGTAACCTTGTAGATGATGATGATACCTATAAAATGCTTGTAATTGAATTTGAATATTTAGTTGTTCTATAATAGAGGTTTTGGGTTGTTCAATTCCTTTATTTGTTATTATTGATATGTATGTGTAGTTAACTTTGATCATTTAGGTTTTTTTTTCAATCTTGCTATAGCCTTTTTGGAGCTGGCTACGCCTAGCCACTATTTGTGATTGACTACTATGGCTTTTCCAAATTTTAAGACTGTGTACTGGCGGTATTTAATCACTCTGCTCAAGATATTTGTTAAGAATGCTAATCAAATTACAGTGCAAAAGAGGTATATTAAAAAGCACTAAAGTGAAATGAATTATTATCAATTGATAGTAATGATTGTAAGAGAGTATTACATATTGTAACGATGAGAGCAATGCCCGCATATTGCCTTCTTTCCCTGCAGACCAGCGCTTTATCTGAATATCCGCACTATCAGCAATTCTCTGCCAAATTAAAATAAAAAGTCATGCAAAGAAAATTTGACAAATATATAAAATATAAAAACAAAAAAATTATGGATATTATACAGTGATTCCACTTGGAAATAAATAACAAATCTAAACAAGCAAACAAAAACTTGCTTACCCGCCTCTCTTCTTGTTCCATCTTAGTTTGAATATCACGCTGGTTCATATCAGCCACTGCTTTTAACTGAAAATATGACAGTAATAAAAAAAATTCAATGAGAATTTATTTCAATAAAACCTGTAATGTTATGAACAAGGAAGACTCCGTATGTTCTTTTAAGGAAGCGTATGCAAAAATATCATATGCTGGTCACTGTAGACATCATTATAGGCTAAAGAAGATGATGTATAATTTGCATTGATGAGCTTCCCTTTCTTTATTAAAGGAAATAGAGATAAAATAATAATAACACACACCGCTCGTTCTTGTGCCCTCTGATGACGTCCTAATCTTGCTTTTCGTCTTTCCTCAGTTTCGCCTTCAACCTCCTGGAATTCAGATGATGGGGAGCCTACAAAAAAAATAAAAATAAATGATATTTTGACCACAAGATCACTTCACTGTAGTAGAAATCACTAAATTTTAAAAAAACTTACCACCGAAAATCAGAGACAGGTCATCAAAAGAGGACACTGCGGGAGGTTTCATCACACTGGCTGGGGATCCTGATGGAACTCTTGGTGACACCTCAGGTTTCCCTTTATTCTTCATCTGGTTATTATACACATGATCCTTAGTAACACATCAGCCACAAAAATTAAACTGGATATAGTATGTGGGTATTGAAAATCATTCGAGCTAATCATATTAATAGCTTTTACCGTAGTTGTAGTCCTTGACTTTGGAGCACTGCTTGATCGAGAGCCCATGCTGAAGATGGATTCAAGATCATCCACGTCATTTGACTGACTCACTTTCACATCTGGAACTCTTTTACCATTGTTTATCTTAGCTGACAAGTTTTGTTTAGTCTGTGGAGCGTGAACATTGGCATTTCTACTACTAGCATTAGTCCGTGCCCCACCCATGGCAAAACTCTCAAACTCATCAATAGATGATAGATTTGACTTTTTAACTGCATCAAGAACCAGCTAATTCAGCCAGTGGTATACAAGAAAAGGAAGGTTATATATTGCTAGTCATGTGTTGAAGCTCATGCATTTAAAAAGTACCTTTACTCATTGGCTTGGGTGGGTGGGACTTCAATATTGGGGAGCTTCCTTTTGACCCTTTAGAATTATTCAACTTAGTTATCTGCTCTAGCGAGTCCAGGAATGATTCTGAAGACGCCGAGCTTGAAACGGTTTCAAATATCAAAAAGGGATCATCATGGGACACGGCAGCAGGTTTGTTCGGAGTGACACCTGGCTTATTCATCTCAACACTAAAGAATATAACAATTGACACACATTAAAAGTGCAATACAAAATAAAAGGATTGCATGTATGAAAAACAGCTCTCAAATTCAAATATTAAGGATGAAAAAAGGCGGTTAGAAGGAAGACTACACTAAAGGTGGTCGATCAATCAGATTCTCCTATAGATTCCATCATTCGCAAAGTCCACTTCATATCAATAACATCATGACAGAAGCAAAGCACCAGTTAAGGAATAAAAGTAAAAATACATTTATTAGGATGCATAAAAATACACTCCACTGTAATTATATAAGATGTTTATGTGATTTCTAAGAAAAATATTCCTTTTAATTTCTCAAGGAAGACATTGATTAGCAAGCTGTTTAAACTATCAATGCGACAAATCTAGAAGAAATTAAAGACAAAGTTTCACTACCCATTATTGAAAACACCAAAGCCAGGGATCAAATCATCAGAATGAGGCGTTTTGGAGTTTGGACTGTTGGTGTTCGTATTTAATCCACCAATCTTATCAAGCAGATCATCAACGCCGACACTCTTCGCATGCATTCCACCGAATATGTCATCCACATAAGACGACGTGGAAACCGGTTTATTAGATCCGGCAAATATAGAATCGTAGTCAAACGAAGCGCCATTGGATTTGGCGTTTCCGCCGAAGATATTGTCGAAATGCTGCGTTTTGTTATCGCCGCTGCTGCTGCTGAAAACTCCGTAATCAAAATTGAAATCAAGAGGGGAACTTTGGGGAGACGGGGATCCATTTAGGGTGGATTTGGAATTGGGGCGTGTTTGGGAATCCGCGACAATTGGAGGTCGCTTTGTTGATGCCCTCGCCATTGGAGCGGACTTTCCTTGCGGTTTGAGACCAAACCTTTCGGTCAAAACACCGAACTCGTCCATTATTGAATTAGAAGAAAAAGAATGATTGTAGCAATGGAATTGAATTTGGGGTTAGCTGAGAAGAGCTGAAACAGAACGGAATAGACTGGTTGATCGTTATTGTTTGTTTTCTCCGAAGGAAGAAAAACCGCTCAGAGATTTTTTCTAGAAAAAACTGAAAGTAAAAAAAAATGAAAATGGTTGAGAGAAAGAGTAGAAGAAGAAGAAAATGAAATTGGGAGAATGGAAGAGAAAGGAAGACAGAGAAGAAATGTAAGGAAACAGGATGTAAGGTTGAGGATGTCGGTTGGATCCTTGTAATTTTGTTTGGAAGTGATGACCACGCACAATTCCACGCGCTTCTTTCCGTGTCGTTTTGTCTCTTGCTTTTTACTATTATAATCATAGTGATTGATGGATCCACTTCGGCAGGTACATATAAATTTTATTTAAAACATTTGGTTAAATTAATAGTAGTAGGTCTTAGTAATTATTTAATCAGTAAACATGATCTTTAGAAACTCTTAATTAACGATTCAGCTTTCTACAGTTTTGTACAAACTCTTAATTTAATAACAAATATTTTTTTATTTAATTTCAATATACGTAATATACATTTTTAATTCGATTTTTTTATATGTAAGAACTCAATTAGTAATGTTTTATATAAACTACGTTAAGAATACGTAAAGAGATATATCAGTTATAAAGAATTAAACAATAATGTTTAATACGTATAAAAATAAATAGTTTTTGTGTGAAGAAGTAAATACGAGAATTATTTTTAGTTTGACAAACTTGTAAAACTAGTATGTCTTATCTTTCTATATTTATTGTTATTATTTTTCTTTTTTTTCACTTTTTTTTGTCTTTTTCTATTTTTTGTTGAACAAACTCTTTTTTTTATCAAATTATACCCGTGTATAAAAAGTAAAAAGTAAAGCAATATAAATTTAATAAAATTTTATTTTAAGTGAGTTTCTATATTTTCTTAAATTCTTAAATTATTTATTTTTATATTTTGCATATATAGATTTAGAAATGAATGTGAAATCTAATCCCGAGAGAGGTGTATATAAATTAATATAGATTTATAATTATATACTTTATTGATGAATCCAACTTTTTAGGAAGCAATTAAAAATTTTGTTAAGATTTTGGAGTAATTCCTTTAATAACACGGGAATTAAGGTATATGAAAATATTTTGAATTATAAGAAGATTAAATATAAAGTGTGATTATTTGAAATGTTAATGTGAATGTTTAAATATAATAGGTGAATGTTGAGTTTTCATTTGATTTGGATATGACATTGGTATTGAAATTGTTAATTGATGCATTGGTGTAATGATTTATTAGTTTTATATATTTCTTGTAGAGAAAAAAACAATAAATATGAGAAAAGGGAGAAAAAAAATTATGATAGAGTTATCTTGTGACAAAAATATTCTTTTGATTCAAAAAAAAAAAAAAATCTTTTATCACATATTTGTAAAAAATAAAATACATTTTCTAGTTTTAAAAATAAGTTTTGTTCTTTGAACACCACTGGTAGTGAAAGCTCGGCAACCAAAAAATTTTATGAGATAAATCTGGTATTATATTGTAAATCATTTTATATGATGATTTATTATATAAAAGAGGAGTATGAGTTCTATTAATTAAATGAACAAAGTGTTTTACAACATATGACCAAAAACAAAGAGAAAATTAAGACACTAAAAAATCAATGCACAATTAACATTCAAAATATGTTGATTTTTACATTTAAAAACACTATTCTATTGATGTGTTTCCACATAAGTAGCTTGATGAACAATCTAATTTTGATTAAAGAAATCAATCATACGAAATTCAAGGTCATTATCACTTCTTAATACTTCCAAATGAGTATTGAACTACTTTTCAAACATGTTGATCAAATTTTGTAAATGTGTGTCTTTCAGCTTTAGTTTTCATTAGACAAATTCATGTATATCAGATAAAATCATCTGCAATAGTTAAAAAATATTTATACCCTTCAACATAAACACGAATCAAAGGACTCATATATCAACATGAAGCAAAGCAAAAGATTTTCTTAATTTAGTAAAGCTAAAAGGAAAATGTAGTCTATTTTGTTTAGAAAAATGACATGTATCACAAGGATCAACAAAACCTATAGAAAAATTAGGTAATATGAAGACAAAGTTTTCAATTTGCCATGAGACAAATGTTCCATTCTAAAATGCCAAAGTTTAGCACTACCAGTATCTACAAAAGATTTATTGATGTTGACAGTATTATTAGGAATAGATGAAATGTCAGTGTCAATTATACTCGTCCAAATTTTGCTTTGTGACACCTGATGGATACTCAAAGTCCTCAGTTGATAAAGATTGTGTGATCTTTTAGTTGTACCAATCACTCTCCATGGTTGTGTCTAAACAATGAAACAAACAAAAGGTTGAAAAATGGTTAAACAATTGTGGTTTGTGGTCAATCTTGAAACAAAGATCAAATTGACTTGAAATGAAGGTGCCTATAAAGCATTGGTCAAAGTAAGTAAGGGAGAGATTTTAACTATACCGGATAGATTGACACTCAATTGATTTCCATTAGGTAGAGAGACTAGTATAGACAAAACACTATGAATGGAGAATAAAATATCTTTATTGTATCATATATGATCCATAGCCCCTGGTCTAATACCCAATGACTACAAACATTTATTCAAACTGCATATAGATAAGGGAATGAGATGCCTAGAAGAAAGAGAAAATGCAGACAAAGGTAAAACCACTCTTAAGCCACAAAACGCCTATGATTAACCTCTTTAGCATGCTCAATAACAATGATAACTTACATAAACTCGACAAATAAGGAAGATTATATCCCAAGGAAAGAAGAAAAGCCAGCAAAAACCTCCCTCTAAGGATCCTAACACAAACAATAAGATTAGGATAACCTCTAGCAGCACCATCAGTGTTGACTTTAATCCAGCCAACAAGTAAAAAACTCCATAAAACTTGGGTAGGCTTTGAGACTTTTCTAGGCCTAGTACCGATATCAAACAATCTTTAATGATACCAAAGAACTTCAGGATAGAAAAGCCAAATATATCATTATACATAGATTTATTAGAAGAGTTACATGACATTCTAATGTAGTTTTTGATAAAATCAATGGAAAAATGAGTATTAATCTCTTGTTGAAATCTGGAATAATTCATCCTCCTCCAAATCATCCAAACCGAAAATGAGACAACAACAATTTTAATCAGTTTTTTAAAAGGGCTCCCAAAAGACTTAATAAAAGATATAAGGTCCATAAAAGAAGAAAAAGTCATCCAAAGAAAAACTTGTTGAAGTCAGATCCAAACATAAACAACATCATAGCATTAAAAAAAAGAGATGAGAAGTATACTTCAAGTGAGATTTACTTAAAAAGTACATGGAGTATAAAATCATTCCTTTGTGTTGAGCCTCAAGATTAGTAGCCAACCTATTGTGAAGGAGTTTCCATAAAACTAAAGTTTTAGCAAAGTTTTAGCAGGGGAATGAAGAATACCAAATAATATTACTCCAATCATATATGTTTCCAGGAAGAGGGGGAAAAAGGAAAACAAACTTCTTATTTAAAATGTTGGAATCCACAAACATCCAATTAGGAACATCGTTCTCTTGAGAAATAACAATATTCTCCAAACTCAAAAACTCAAGTATATCATACAAAAGAGAGGCAAGAAGTCAATAACTCTCATTACAAGCCTTAAAGACTTTAGAAAAAAGTTTAAGCCTATTGGAATAAGGAATACATGCAATTAAGGATAAACATATAAGAAAATACCAAAGGTCATTCCAGAAATTAACATTAACCCATGTTCCCACAATCCAATAAGTATTTTCAAGGACCATATCATATAAATCTCTGATACATGACCATATAAAAGAGGGTATAAACCCTAAAACCTAAACCCTAAAAATAAAAATATTTTGAATTTGAGCAATTATATATATAATGTTGAAATTGGATTATTTGAGGTATAAATGATATGTTAATCACAAATACCTATTATTAATAGGAGAAACTCTTGTTTTATTATGAGGTAGCGAGGAGTTAGATGCAAGTTTTTACATCACTAAACACATTTTTTTTTATATTTATTTATGAAATGAACTTACATTGACATATGGAATTGAAATCCTTATGTATCTTAAAAAGTGTTTAAAATGAATCATTTGTTCGTTTTTAATGAGACATCTTTAATGAGTTTTTTAACAAACATTTGCTTATTTATTATATTAATTAGAATTTAGTTCTTTTAATAGTAGTAGGGTTGTGGAAGAAATAGAATAAAACTTGTTGTCGATGTATTTCAATTTATATGCATGTGTATTGGCCATAGTTTTAATATTTTATCTTATTGTGTTATTTTTTTATATGATGACATTGGTTAATACCAAAATATTATATTATTTAAATAATTAACTATAAGGATAATTGATTATATATATATATATATATATATATTTGTTATAATTTATTATAAATGAAATCAAATCTTCTTATGAACAAATTATTCAAAAATAATTTTAAGATAATTAATTTTATTTGAATGTAAAAAATAGTTTTTACATGAGAAAAACAGCATGCATAATGTTATAATGTTGATAGTATAAAAATTATTAAAAACAAATCATAAATTGCAATACTTTTTGATAAAATAATTTATTTAAAAATTGATTAAACTTAAGTTGAAGTTCATTTAACATATTTTATTAAAAATAATGTGAAGAAAATAAGTTTTTTATAAATATTGATAAAGTATATATATATATTAACAGCGTAATGTATTAATTTTATATATTGATATAAGTATTTATCAGATTAATCTATCATAACATAACATTATAAACTTAGCAATATAATTTTATTCAAAAGAAATAATATTATATATATTAACTTATAATCATAAATTTTAAAAATAATTTTAATATTATTATTTGCAAATAATTTTTATGCTAACAAAAATAAATTTAGAGTGTGAAACTCATACATATTCACTCATACAAAACACATAAGAAATGATGGTGTGCAAAATCGGATAAAATCAATTTATTAATGCAGCTTTCATCCTCTTTCTCTGCGTATGAGAGAGGGATTCATTCAGGAATGTCACTCTTCTTTTGCACCCTCACTATCCTTCATTCACCCTAATCCAAACAATTAACCGAGAGTATCTTCTTTCTTATTCTACAATGCGCACCTTTGAAGCAAAGACACTAAGAGTGAGTTTAAATTGAAAAGGAGATTTGTGAGAATGAGAAAAAAGTGTGAAGCATGTGAAGTTAATCTAGATGTGTTAGAAAAATTTATGCGACTTAACTATGAGGAAGTTTTAAATATTTTTAAAGATTTAAAATGTTATTTTACAAATTTATTTTTATTTATTAAAAAAATTAATATAGAATAAGTTATTTTAAAAAATAATAAACAACTTTTACGTATTAGTAGATTTAAAAATTATAATTAAAAACAAATAAGTATTAAATGTAAATAGATATAATTTAAAAATTATAATTATAAAAAAAATTAATAAATTAAATAAAAAAAACTTCAGGTAATTTATTAAAATATTAAACATGTAGTATAAAATTGAAAAAAAATAGCAAGTCTTATATAAATAAAAAATATTATTTTTTTAATATTAAAAACCATGTAGCAATGAAAAATGAAAAATTCTACAACAATAATAAAAGTATAATGTAATTAACAATAAAAAATAATTTCATAACAGATTATTATCAAATAAATTATAACTCTTAAACATAATAATTATACACAAAAATATATTAATATAAACACACCAAAAAATTAAATAAAAATAGATCTAATATTTTAAAATATTAAACATATACTATAAAATTAAAAAATAAATCATATCTTATATAAATAAATAAATAATTTATTTTTTAATATTAAAAACTTTACAGTGATGAAAAATAAAAAATACTACAAATAGTAAAATAAAATAAATAAGGATACATTCGAAAATAACATAGACTGGCTTGGTGTTCCTTCTACATCTTTTCATTTTGCAGGGAAATGATATTTATTGTGTTGCAGAGGTATATCATATCATACTTTTTTCTCTCACAAAATTCTGAATCCAAATAACAAATATCCTTTCACTTTTTTTTTTTGTCTATAAACAAAACATCCACATTGCTTTTGGGGGTGATGGAGGTTGAGGGTGAGGTTGATGGTGAATGGGTGTCACTCTTGTTTGCTTCTTCGAGAGGGAGACTTGAGGGTGAGTGGAAAGTTGAGGATATTTATAATCTTCTCATAATTGAAGAGAAAGAAAAGTAGAATGAGGTGAAAAGACCATGGTACCCTTCATACAATAATATTAATAATGAAAATTATTATTATTAATAATTTTGTGTGTGTATATATATATATATATAACATAATATAATTTAAAGAATCATAAATAATATTAAAATTATCTAAATAAAATAACTTAAGTAACAAAATTAATTTAAATTAATAAAATGAAAAATAATAAAATTATACTT
>Ga0123342_1006828_pt1 | contig 15554 bp, 6 predicted proteins | sample Turbeawhitnodule_FD_89960 | JGI IMG/M metagenome (GOLD analysis project Ga0123342, IMG submission 89960) | Root nodule microbial communities of legume samples collected from Mexico - Turtle bean Mexico white nodule | ecosystem: Host-associated > Plants > Roots > Nodule | place: Mexico: Nepantla... | reverse complement strand
ATCTGGTTCTGTGATAATTCTCTGTTGATCACAATTTTACATTGAACAAAATTCAAATTGTGCCAAGACTGCTCTGAAGAATCAATCTGTTTCAAGTAAAAACAATCTGTTCTTTTTGCCTCTAGAATACTTAAAAATTGTGTGTTCTTACGAAAATTTTATAAGCTCAATTCACCCCTCCCCTCTTGAACTTAGACACTAATAGACCCAACAACATGTTTACTAAGAAGTTCATTTCATCGTTCAATTGCCTAGACCTGTCATTCAAAGTATTGCACTTGTTGTTCAAATGCACGTCTTTCAACAATGGAAAAAAAAAATTGTCAAGGAATTTCCTATTCCAATTGCGCCAATAAATACATCCAGCTTGGTGGTAGGCTTGTCAAACTGCACATCCATCCCATCAACCATTAGGACTTTTGTTTATGAACCTCACAATGATGACGTACCACCAGATGTCGGACCTGGGCTATTTGAATCCATCTACAGTGGTGATGGAGAAGCTTGTTCAGGTGCAACATTAAATGTATGTTCCTCCAAGATATTTTCCATGTCGTCATTAAGGTCCATTATGAAAATTTTCTTATGGATGTGGTATTGGACTTGTCAAGATGTCCTTACTCCATGTCCCGTGTCACGATCATCTCTTCATGTTTCCTCCAACAAGTTATAGTGCCTGATGGGATTAACCTTCTATTTAGCGGTAGAGGGCTTTACATAAAAATGAACATGTTCAAGTACATTAGGATTTGATTAATTGCGGATGATGGAAGTATTTAATAAAGGTGTATACATTACCTTCATCAAATCATCCCAAACTTTATCTTGAGCCTTAAAATGTCCTGTTGATCCATTCCATGCAAATTTAGTAAGTCCAATAAATATATCATAGACCTCGTGCCATCTGTCCTTGAGGCTTTTTTGCCTATTTTTTATGTTGTTCTTTGATATCCACATTAAACTAGATTGACCAAGAGCATAAAATATGTTACCGTAGAATTGAGTCGTCTAACTTCCATCGACCTTGTTCCCTAATCATTCATCGTCCATTGTAGCTGATAAAATTTGTAGCTCCATCTTTGGGGTCCATTTCGTGAACTCATGGATACCTTTCAAAGGCTCTAGTACAAAACTCTTTCCTTGATTCATGTTTTACCTATTACAAACAAAACTCATACAATAATGACAAGACAAGACATATATAATCGATTAAGTAATTATTTGGTTATAAGGTAAAAATAAAAGCATGTCAATTAATTGAAGGTTCAATTTGCTCTAGAACAAGGGGGTTGAATTGAGCCTTTCCCTTGTCTGTTGAGGTTTGAACATGTCTAAACTTGGATATTTCTATTTCTTCATTTTTTATATTCTCTCTCTCGAATGAAACGTTGAAATATGAAATATCAAATATGTGTCTTTAATGCGTTGTGTCATTTGTTGGTGATTCAAATAATTTTTCTGAGTACATTTTTTTTAATCTTCCTGATATTGCTTTACTTTTAAATAAGGTTTAGGGTTTAGGGTTTCCGCTTATCAACTTCATCTATTTCCGGTTAGACGTTGAAAATGGAAACTTTAGCTTTCAACTCTATACACATCTTTAAGTCCCATTGACAATTTCTGAGAAAAAAAAAGGTATTAATGAATATTATAATTTATAATTTAATTCATGAGTATCACTGAAATAATATAAAAAATTATTTATGAATTATCTATGTTTTCTATCCTGAGATATTTCATCTTGAATGCTCTTTTCAAAAACTTTCCAAGTTAGTACCAAATTAGAACACAATATCATAATTTAATTTAACCTGTATTTTATTCAACTAAATATATTTTAAAAAACTCTTTGATATAAAAAATACTCATGCTTTATTTTTCAAAATCTTTATAGTAAAATATTGTTCGTACAAAAACTTTTCAGTACAGTCTTAAATTTAACTCTATTTAAAAATTTGTATTTGAAAACATTTAAAACCAACATGGAAAAAATTTTCAGTTGCAAAACATTTAAGCACAAGGTATTTGATATTTTCAAGTTCTTTCTGTTACGTTCTTAAATACAAAAACTTTCCAAAATCATTTAACCAATAATCTTATTTGAAAATAATGTTTTATGTGATTTAGAAATGTCAAATAAGATTTGGAAACATAAATGCAGTGTTATAAAACATTCCAAGAATGCAAAGATTAAGTATGGACACTTCCTTGATGTATTGGTTTGTCCGACGAGTAGAAAATACTTGTATCGTTTGATATATGCAATCTTTAGGTTGATCTGATAACTTATAAATAAGTACTTTGATATCGTATGCCTTGTGTTGTCCAAGGGATTCATCTGATGAGATCTTCTCTGCTGCTTTGTCTTATCCATTCCATTGGTATTGTCTGACATAGTTTCTCGGTATCGTCTAAAGTTTTTCTCGATATTGTTAGATGTGTCTTTTCTTTAGATTTTATCTTTATACGATCTTAGTCATTTCTCCAATCTCAAGACCGTGAAAGGATCATTTGATGGTGTTCTGTTGTTAGTGTGTGCCAATGGTTCGTCTAACATACTTTTTTGTTGTATCGTTTAATGTGTTTATAGATAGTTAGTCTCGCTCATCTTCTGTAATGTTTTTGTGAAGTTAATTTTGCCCATGAGTGTGCTTTTTTATACCAAAATAGACCTTATAGTGTTTTCTATTATCAAAATACATAGACGATCATATCATAAGATCATCTTATGTGTATTAGATCGTCTATTGACTTAACAATTCTTATTCAAAATATAGAAACATTACATAATCCTAATTTTTTTCATAATCTCTTCACATTTTATTAGCTATAATGTCTCTAATGTGTGAGCCTAGCCTATAATCTTCCTCACAATCTTGGGAGAGTGAGGTAAATACATTTTGTTCCATTAACTCACGATCAACTTCATCACATAACGACTAATCATGTGGATACAATTGGCTCCAAGAGGGCAAGTTGAATGGAGCCTGAAATTAATTTGTCTTTTTATCAATTTGAGTGAATCGCATTATTATAAGATATTTGGGATAGAGAAAAGTATACACACTGGGATTAAGACCTCTCAACAAGATAGAAAACAATGAAAGCTCACGAGGAAAATTTCACAAAGCGAAGGATTTTAAACATAAGGATCACTCACCAAACTATGAGTGCTCTAATAGCAGATATGAAATATTCTCTCAGAATACTAATAGAATAAAAGCTAGATAGAATGTAATGATCTTAATGTACTCGTATGCTTTTGTGTTGTGTTTTTCAGCTTCAAGGTCTTTCTATATTGTTTCAGATAGTGACTCTTGAAGCTTTCATTCATTCCTTTGTTCACATAGTCATTGGGCGCTAGATTCTTCTGTGTCTTGGACTTTAATTGTATTTGAAATGTTTTTTCTTCCAATCCCAATGTGAACGTTGAATCATTAATGATGTGATATGAGGGTATCCTTAACTTCGTGCACTGTTCATCATCTTCATTCTCGTTAGATGCTGTATTTGGAAACTTTTGCTTTGATTATATTATTGACATCTTTGAGTATATGAAACCATTTAAATTGTTTCCTTTATGATCTTATGATGTGAATGTTAACCCTTTAAAGCTTGTGACTTGAATCTTCAATTATATCTTTGTCACAGATGCTTTTATTGTATTTTTCTTGGACGTTGAGTAAGGAAACAATTGCTTTGTTTTTTGCATCTGAAATATTCTCAATTTCTTTCTCTTCTAGGAATGTTGATTTGATTTATCTGTCCTTGAATCACATTCTCCATAGCGTGAATTACACTCTTCATTTAGTCATGTACTTGTTCCTTATATATCTTCTTTAATATGCTCTTCTCGAATGTTGTACTGACCCTTTAACTATCGAATGTTGAATAAGGAAAGTTCTTGTTTTATGTCTTTGATGCTTGTTCTCACTTGTTTTCTTCTCAACTTAATCTCCTTCGAGATTCTGTTTTGTTATATGCAACAACTTGAGTGTCTTCAATTAGTTTTCGATGAATCTCGCTTTGCAATAACTTGCAATATCAATTTGACGCTTGATAGGGAACTTTGTTCTCGTTCTCCTCTTCTTGAGGAGCAAATATACCACTAAGTAACAATTCCTTAATATCTTAGAATATCAAGTGAATTATCAATACATTCCATTCTTAGATATTAATTCCAACAATATCAATATATTCAAGTTTCAAATACATTTTTCAGTTTCTCTTGAATATATTTATCAAAGTATATTTTAAAAAGCCTTTTAAAAGCTTTGAATGTATTTGTGCTTTGTTTTTCAAAAACCTTTTCAAACACAAATTTAAATATTAATTAGGTACAACTGTGTTTTTTGCAAAATATCTTTTACAAAGATATATTATTGTAGCTCATAATGTTTTCAATATTTTGGACACCATAATAACAAATTATGTTCGTTGAAACCATATGAAAACATACTTAGGTTTTAATTGAAATACTGTGTTTTAATAAAATATGATTTGTATAACTTAACGCAATCAAAACATGTTTATAACATATGTAAGAGTGAAAAAATTAAATATGGAAACTTCCATGTCACTAGTTCGTTCAGCGCATGATCTTTGTCTATCATGTTCATTTGATCATCGTCTGGTATGTGTAAAGCATATCCTTCTTTATGTGTAGCGTAACGTATTTTGGAAGCAACGCCTTATGCATTTATCTTTGAGCTTCTTTGATGTTCAGACTTCATCTGACACATTGTATTTGACTCTTGGTCCATTGAGTTTTGAGTAGACTTTGTCTACTTCTCTTGTAGAAACTTTGACTACCTTCTTTCCTTGATTGGTGGTTTTCTTTAAGTGCTTCGTCTACCACTCGTTCTATTGGTCTCACTAACAATGAATAATTCATTCTTCGCTAATTGTCTAATAAAATATTATACTATCATCATTTTGTGCTCTTAGCCTGATCTTGTAGTCTTAAAAGCATATCGTTCATCTGATGCGAGCTGGAGCTTTTGAAGTGTTCTGTTAACACTCATTTCATTTAACATTTTTGTTTATAGCTCCGTGTTCTAGTGTGTCTCTGTATCTATGTATTTCCTATAATGTTATGTCTCATGTATGGTGTGATGTGTCATTTTTCTTATGTTATACATGAGTGAGCATGGTTATACATATAACATATCTTATAGTGTTTTTTTATCATCAAAACTCTTAGACTCAGTCTAATGAGTGATAGATCAACTGGATCTTTACAAATCGTTTTCCACCCCGCGAAAAAAGTTGTTAAGAATACAACATGCGAAAGCTATATTCGTCATAGTCTCCAATGAGTAATAGAATTTGATTTCACTAGCTATAATTGGAATCCTTTTTTAACACAACAAATGTTCTTTCTATTACATTTTTAAGTGACAAATGACGATAATTAAACAACTCTTGGGGAGTTTTTGGACCTCTTTGAAAGTATTCTTTCATATGGTATCTAATACCGCAATACAATGTTATTATTTGTGGTTTTAACATAAAGTCAACATCCCAAAGGTAGTATTTTCCTACAATGGTTGAATTTATATTGATTAACAGTAAGGACTAAGTTAGCACTTGACATAAAGTACACAAAAAAAATTTCAAATAATGTGTGACCAATTGATCCTCTTGTATAAGTGCATCCTTCAATATTCTTGAATTAGATGTTATTCCTTCTCACCCGACTATAACATATGGGAATTACATGTCGAAATCACAAGCTAAAAATACATTTTAAGTTGACCAATCTTTTCTTCACCGAAATAGAGGGGCATGCAATCATGGAACCTTCACTCATATATGAGTTTCATCTAAGGCCCTTAAAAAATATTAAGGGGTGAAAAAATCATAGTGTAATTAACAATCAAGTCATACAACATGTATGTCAAGCGAGACTTTAGTTTGTCACACTATTACCTTAAAGTATGGGTAAAATCGGTTGTTGTTTAAGATATGAGGTTGCACATCGCTCCTAGATTGTTGATTTAAGAATTCTCCCTCCATCATCAAAATTACATTCAACACATTACGAATATATTCCCAGATCGTTGAAAAAAAGAATGAAACACTTTGGTTCTTTACATCATGTCCAATGATGTGGAGAAATTTAGCAACTTGTTCCTCCATTGCTAACTGAAATGCATCCTTTATGAACTCAGTTCCCCTTAATCACTAACATAAAATTAACAATTGCTTCTAATCTCATGTGAATAATGTTCTAATATTGTTCAGTGTGCACCAAGTATGACATCAACTCCTATCAATGACACCATTTTTATGGTACAAACTTCCTAATAGTGTTTGTTGTACCACTTGACAAACACAACATATTGAATCCAATAAAAATGATGCAAAAGATCGTCAATGTTGCTACTTTCGTACATAATGTTTTTTTTATTGTAAGTATGAAATTAGATTCAAGTCCACACCAACAACATTGTTATTCATATTATCAATCATTTCGTAGTCGAAATACACAGACTAATCTCTTTCATGTTCCATGTCAAAAATATCTTACACAAATACAACCATAAAATTTAGTATGTTATAATTAATTAAATTTTATAATAAATATAAATCAATTTTAATATAAATTTTTATTTTACATTTGTGATCTTCCATATTGTGTAATTAAGTTAATTATTTCCAATTTATTCGATTCAATGTAAAAAGTTTAATTACAATCAAAATTAATATTTCTTGGTTCATTAACATTTTTAACCCTAAACTTCAATATCAACATTATATTAACTTAAACTATATAGTGATTGCAAAAATTATGAAACTTTAAAACTCAATAAATTAATCTTAGCTATTGTATAATAATAATTTATAAACAAATTACTGTATATTTTTAACTTTTGAAATCTTTATACTAACATATTTTTTTAATCTAATAAAATTTAATCTCATCATGTACATATACATGTAATCAATTACAATGACATGCAAATAACTGCAAACAATGGGGCTCTTACGTGATGATGCTCAAAAGAATGCAAGAAGTAGATAATATCAATCGATTATGTCAACGAGGTTAGCAATGAGGTCAAAATTAAAGCAAGGAGATCACCTTGCTCCAAGAAAGTACCTATAATAAATCACACAGTTAAAAATGTAAGGATTCGTTCATTCCAAGCCAACACACAACACTAGAAAAACAATTCCAAAATAAAAAAAATTGGATAATCGATTATTTGCTTCCCTTTGAAGTATAATCGATTATCCAGCCCATAATCAATTAGGCAGTTAATTCCAAGGCTGATGTTGCATTATGAAAACCATGTATCACCTCCAATACCCTTCACAATATATTGTTGGGGGTTTACTTGTTGATGGTATCACATTCAAAATACAACAAACAACCATGCTACTACCAAACTACCCTAACTAGCCATAGGGAGTACCACAACAACAACCACAAAAACCAACAACAATATACAACAACACCTTAAATTAGGCCTTGCATTACATCGTCCATACACTTTAAACACTACAATACAATAACCAAATCCCATCAATGCTAAGAAAACAAAATAAAACACAGAGCATAATCAGTTATGGGAGGGGATAACTGAATATGCTTCAAAAGAAAGACACAATCGAGTATGTGGCTTCAAATGTAGCTTCCTTTTGAAGCATGATCAATTATCCCCTCCCATAAAAATTACGTTGTTATTTGTTGTTTTAGGAAAACACATCAAACTCCATGTATCAAGCAGGTTGTCATGAACCTCACCTTACTCGTTGATCTTGACATCAAGGTCCACCAACAACACGTCTTCACACAACAACACCAACACACCTTCAACACGACCTTTCTTCAAATCCACCAACACCAACCAAGCAACACATACATATGACAATGGAACAAAGCACCTCGCATAAATCACCACACCACAAAACCAAGATTTGAAGGTTCAAAATGTAAACTCAATGTTAGAAATGATGGCTTAAACAAGAGGGGGGTGAGTTGTTTTATCAAAGATTTTCGCAAATACTAGCTTCAGAATGAATTCTTAACAAACAACTCAGATAAACACTTAAGGAAGGCAGTCAAACAATCTAACAAGAACAGGTATCAGAATTTCAACCGGTTAAAGTTACGATTTAATCGGTTGTTTATAGCAGCGAAATATCAAACAGTTAGAGAGTTTGAGGGAAAGAGAGATTTACACACAGGAGTTATACTGGTTCACTCAATCACTGAGCTACATCCAGTCCTCGGTCAAACCACTGAGTATTCCACTATGTAACCAATCACAGATTACAAAAACCACACCACAAAGAGGTGACTCTGAATCCCACAAAGCCTACTCACCCCCTTTGCACACACCACACCTCTAGACAGAACACCCTCTGCCTTTACAGGTTTTCAAAATACAAACAGTATGTAATATGAACAATTACAAGATACTAAACAGGATAGAAAGCACCTGGATTTATAGAACCATAGATCCTATGATCAACACTTGTTACCACACAACAAAGCTTGACAACAATCTTGCTTTTTGAAATCCTTTCTTAAAATCAAATCTCTTTCTCAAATATGAGTCAACACTCGGTGTATTTCACCTCTCTTTTGATTTGAAATTGAAGCTATACTTATAACCTTTGAAAAGCTACCGTTTAAGGCAGATTTGAACAACTGAAACAGTTAAAACAGGTTTTCAAAATACTGTTATGAAAACACATATTTAACCGGTTGAAACCACGATTAAATCGGTTGAATGAGTCAAACAGTTACACAATTGATTCAAAAAACAGTTTCACAACTACCAGCCAGCTAAGTGACAAACAACCGGTTGTTTAGATAAATCAATTGGTTGTTTTCCCTTTGCTTGAAAAAATACTTAGTTTCTTAAAACAGTTTTAATCAAGCTTTGTGTAGGCTTCAAGAACTGATCTTACAGAGATTCTAAACACCCTACTCTTAAACCCAAACCTAGAAAGCAGCACAACTCCATGCTTCATGAGGATTTGATACATCAAAGCTCCCATCTTCAACACTCAACACATTGATCAACACAAATTTTTAATGCCATGATAAGAGCCTCGCCTACTCATGGTCAACACAACAAGTATTGCTCTTCAAGAATCCTTCAAGAATTTCTGCATGGCTAACAATCTATGTCGCAGAGAAGCATGCAAATGGATTGGAAAATTCATAATCTATATATTATCCAATTAGTTTTCCCTTAAAATATTTTCATACATGCAAGGGACCCCAAAATTGAATCACCTGCAAATTTATTCACTCAAATTTTCACAAATCGTGTGAAACCAAACGCGAAAGTCACCTTTAAATAGGTGTGTGTAAATATTGTCTTCTTTAAAATGAACACAACAAAAATGTTATGACATATTTTCTAACTACAAATAGGACAAAGCTATAATTGTTATAAAATAAAACTACCAAATTTTGTTTAAGAACATTTGTTCTAATAGAAAAATTCATTTAATTTAATCTTTTATATTTATAATCATTCTCCTAGTTACTAAATTTGAGCACTTGCATGTTATTTGTATGTGATATGAAATTTTTTGCTATTTTTTATGATGTTGAATTTATTTTTCATAATTGACCTCGAATCATTGAGAAAGAATATTTCTATTGTTGAGAATAAGTATAGTGTGTATTTTGTGATATGTCATTTTTAAACATTCCCAAACATTTTTTATGATATATTTATAATACATAAAATGATAAAAGAATAAATGAGAAAAAGTAAAAAAGTGTTAGACATAAACTATAAGTACATGTTGATATATTTTTTAGAAAAAAAGTTATATATAGAGGGAGGTATAAGTTATACCCAATTACATTAATGTTACAATAAGATGTTTTAGAATATGTCATGTGAAAAAAAAATATCCCAAAGTCATAAAATCCTCCTTCTACCTTTAATGGTTACTCACAATTTGCTAAGGGTTGACAAAAAATCCAAATTGCCAAATTCAATCCATAATTATCCAAATCCATATTACTTTAAGTCTATTTAAATGGATTTATCTCAAATCCGAATCCATAATTTTGGATTTGAAATCAAATCCATTTAACTATATTTGGATTGGATATAAATTGGATATTTTTTTTAGATTTATAATATCTAAAATCAAGACATGTCTTCATTGCTTCAAGTTATGAAATGGTAGGTTAAGTCAGACACAAGTAAAGTAGCACTAAGTCAGACTCATGTCAAGTCGAGTAGGCTCGAGCATATATCGAATCGAGTCGGCCTAGGAGAAGGTATAATTGATTCATCCTGGACCTAGGTTAAGCCAAGTTAACCTAGGCCTAGGTCGAGTCCAGTCGACTCATGCCTAGGTCAAGTTGATTCCGCTTGGATGAAGTTAAGTTAGAGCCAGTCCTGGTTCAAATCTTAGCTTAATCTAGGTTGAGTCGAGCTAGCACGAGCTTCAAATAAGTTGAGTCAGCCCAAGCCCAGGTCAATTTAAGTATGTTGGGACCAAGTCAAACAAATTCAACCTAGGCCCAAATAAAGCCTAGTGGGCCTTAACCTAATTCGAGTCAAGTTGACCTAGGCCTAGGTCGAACCAAGTTGGCCTAGCCTAGGTTAAGTAGAGTCAACCCAACCAATGTCTAATGTTGGCGCATGAGTTGGTGCCCTGCTGGCAGGTGGTTGTTCTGTTGTTATTTTGTGCTCTCCTTAGAGATAAGATTCTTTTCTATTGTAGCACCTTAAGAGAAGGTGCCCTTAAAAAAATGTTTTCCTGTTGACTATGCTTTCAGTTGAGATTAGATTCTCATGAGAGGAAGATGTTACAAGAGATAAGCTATAAAAGGGGCTTGAGACCCCAGGTAAAGGTACGTTGTTTTTGATACTAAAACTAAATACTCCTTTAATTTAAGTAAGCCCTTATTGACTTGATCGTCGAAGTGTAATCAACAGGTAGGGCCTCCTCTATTTCAACGAAGCTATGTTCCAGAGCCACAAGAGTTAGAACAAATTCCTAAAGAGACAGACGAAGCTAGAGCTTGTCACTAGATTCAATGATAATTGTCGTTTTGCTATCAAATTAATATGATTCTAGCGTAGACTTATCTAACGCTAGAGAGATGATAGTATAATTGTGGTCAGATGACCCCAAGTCGTCTCCCAATGAATCCAATAGTGATTCAGTTAACCGAATTCAAAACCTATCTGCAAGAAATTTAAAGTTAACAATAACAATAATTATAAAAAGGGGTTGAGATAGTTGTGCAAAAAATATAAAAAAGATTAAAATAGCAAATAAAAAGCAGTTAATCCCCAAGTTCTTCCACTATTGAATTCTTCATAGGTTCTCTAAAGATTAATCATTTCTCAATCCTCCAACAGAGTTAAACTAGATTGAACATGCGCCAATCTAATTAAACTATAACTTACTAGTAAAGCATGTGTCTACTGGTTTAATCAGTACCCACTTTGTTTTATGCGTATACTCCATGAGAATGCTTACCTCTGCTCTCTTGAATCATGCGCCCAAGAAAATAATTAGAACAATGCGAGCTAACTAAGAAACCAAAGTTTAAGATAAGGAAGACTCTCAATCATGCGTTCAAGTACAACCTCTCACAAAAACCAGTTTTCTAGGAGATTAGACTATTAAAACAACTACTATAGAGAATTAAAAAATCGAAACTTTTATTGACCAAAACCTCATAAATCAATGGGAAATCACAAAGGAATCAACCAAAAAGGTTTAGCCTTCCATGCAGAGGCAAAACAAAAGAATTACAAATAGGAAAAGAAACTAAGAAAACCTTATGAAGCTTTATCCCTTTTTCCTTGATGCTTATGTCCTTTTATAGGCTTTTCTGCTCCAAGGATCTTGGGAAAATATTGTAGTTTAGATTTTATTGACAGTTTTCAACTTTCCATAATTCTTTTTATTTTGCAAAAGATTTGCTTCCAATTTTGTTTTTGAGATCTTGTAGCTTTTGTTATCTCTTTCTTCTTTTCAGAATTTGTTTTTTGTTTTGATTCAAAGAAGCAACTTGGACTTTTGCATATTTGGCCCATTCACAAAGGTAGATGCTCCCTCCAAATAATTTACTCTAAAAACACAAAATTAAGAAAAATAATAGTAAAGGCTTGAATAAACCCAATTATATGAATGTGAATTAAAAAAATGGATTAATTTATTATTATAGTCCAATAACCTATGATTAAAGCTATTAAATGTGAATAAATATATGCTCATCAATCAACAGACGAGCAAGTCAACTGGCAAGAACAGAACATATATTGTTATCCAAGTGGGTACGCTGCTTTTGGAAGATTGTTTGGCAAGGCGTGTACCGTAAGGTCAAGTTAACCAATAATGCAGGTAAAGTTGGAGGGTGCCATGCATCAAGAGTTATTATATCTGTTAAAGCTATTGATGTCGCTTTCGTCTCACTCAGGATAGCAAAGTTGTATTATGTTAAGTTATAGTGCATTTTGGTATGCAAAGTAAATTTATTTGGCAAAGGTACTTCTGAAATGCATTTATGTGTTATAGGCAAGGCTATTAACACCTTAATAAAATAAGGCACACCACAAACTTAAGTTATAGAAAATAATAAACACTTTTAAGATTTTCTGAGTTCAAACGTTTAATACACATTTTAAAGAGGAAGCAAAATGGTTGATAAGCGAAATGATAAACAAGTTCCAATGTTAAATGTATGCATAAGACATGGTCTATAAGCTTAGAATTAGGAGCCTTCCACTAGCTTCCAATCAACTATGCTCTTGCATGGGTTGAGGTCGGAGAAGTCTATTGTAGGGTAGCGATGACTCCCTACTCTAAGGCAGTCTCGAACCCAATGATGTATGATTGGGCTGTGTCATCCTTTAGAGAATCAACCACCTTGGAGAACTCATTCTCTTTGTGCTTCATCTCCTCTTGTTTTTCTTTCTTCAAGACTTCTCATTGAAGAGTTTTCTTTTCTCCTCGGCCAAGACGATCCCTTCTTGGGTTTCATTGGCCAGCTCTAAGCCTAAACGACCAATCTCGGCTCTGAGGCGCTCAACCTCTTGCTGAAGCTTGACAGTTTGTTGGACTATCTTAACTTCATATTTTTTTTATCCCTTGCCTTAATACCAGTTACGCATGCCAGGGCAAACGCCTGACCGATGAACTTCTTAGTGTCTAGGAGGAGTAGGTCTTCTTCATGAGCCATTAGCCTCGCCCTATCCTCATATAGCAAGAAGCCAGACTCGCCATGTGCAGAGATGTCAAAGTTGGGGTCCATAAACTTTTCCCTTTCGAGCTCTCCAAGACTTCACATTGCTGGATGGTTAAGACATTTTGATCGGGAGCTCGACCATCTAAATGTGAGTGCTCGGATAAGGGAGTTGTTTCTACCCTTTTCCTCTTGAAGACAAGGCCTTAGGTGGTGTGCTCGTCTTGTTCGGATTGGACACGAACAACACTAGTTAAGTTTTTCTTCTTTGGCAAGGTGTCCTTGTTCGCAGCTCCCCTTATCTTCTTGGCGCGCTCCATCAGCTCAACTTTGCTAATATTAGAATGCATACTCTCTACAAAATAAGCAAAGAAGTTTTAGAGTTTATGAGTTAAAGGTTCTTCTAAGAGGCAGGGCTTAAGGGGGGGTATATCGATGTAGGCCTTGAGGGCGCTCGGTAGGTACTTTTTTCAAAAGGGTTGGCATGTCGAAGATACTTGCAGATACCTCATTCCCTTGAGGACAAGTCTTCCAGACACCGAGAACATTGGTATCGGGGGTGAGGTCCTAATACAAAGGGAAACCATCTAGCAAAGATGGATCCCCGATTGAGGCACAAACCTTTATAAACCGACCTTTGAAGTTTTTGTAAAAGGATTGAATGAGAGGGGGTAGAACCCGCCCGGGAACACCATTTAAAGAGGCCCACAATTGTCGACCAGATTGTTTGAATTCAAAGAAATAAAAGAAAACTTCCACAATCGATGAAATTTCGAGCTTGGACCATAACATAATGAAGCCTCAGATAAATGCCCATTGGGATAAAGTAGAACGGCCCATTGGGATCAAATGATTCATCACTACATATAGGCTCTCCCTCCCTACAGACTACAACCTTTACTAAGCTTTGGTCTTTTTTACACAACTCCCTCGATTCCCCTAAATCCCTAATTTTCAAATGGGTGATAAAAATAGAGGTTTCTTTAAGCAGATCCTTTTTGGCCCAAGGGTAAGTAGAGCTATAATCCATCTCGAATGCAACTAAGACAGGGAAGGCAATGGAAATATGAAGCGTAGTTCAGGAAAGCATATACATAGCATAAACTAGTTGAAGTCAAATGAAATGCATGGTGTAATCAAAATAAATAAATGGAAATAACCATTGACCAAAGAGGGTTTGAGGCTAGGGGCTGTGTACTGGTTGAACGTGCTCGGGGCTTCGACCCGAACTCTTAAGTGTGTTAATTGGCTGGTCAGGTCAATTTGGGGGAGACACTTAGCTCGACCCAAGATAAATGATAAGTCCAATGATGCGTCAAGAGGTCAGCCCAGACAGTTGGGAGTTCGTATTGAAAAGATAATTAAAGTATATATAACAAAAAGAATAATTGAATTAGTTAAGCACATATTATAACAGAAAAAATAACTGAATTAGTTAAACACGAATATTATTATAAATCTCAATGAAAATAAAATAGTTAGAGATTACGTTGCTTGCACTCATAGAATAAAGGGATATATTAATAAAATATCTTTATGTTTGTTAAACTCCTGAAAGGAGGTCTACGAATACTATAAAAGAGGCTTGAGACTACACTCATACAATTATTTTGTATTCAGATACTAGTAGTTATATGCTTTCACTGACTTGATTGTCAAATTGTAATCAACAGGTGGAGCTCCTTTCACTGTGAATTATTAGCATCTGAAAGTAGCAACAACAAAAAAGAAAAGTCAGCTCAGAGTCCACCACCAAGGTCCTATATAGGTCAGCCGGTGAGAACAATTTTCTACTATAAATAATAAACTAAATATATTATTTATCATAATAATTAAAATATTTTTTAAATAGTGTTAACATTTTATGTTCTACACTGTGAGAAATTCATTAAATAGAGACTAATTTTAGAGACAAAAAGATTAGTCACTATATTAACTAAATTAGATACTATTTTAAAAATTATAAAAATATTGATATCTAAAATAATTTAATTATAAATAAATAGTTTTTAAATTGATATTAGTTACCAACTAATTAGATTATAAAGTTAATAACTAAAAATTTGATAACTAATTACATATCAATTTAAAAATATTTATTACTAATAAAAATTATTTTATATATTAATATTTTTTAATATATAAAATAATTGTAAGTTAGTTAATATAGTTAAAATTTATTTTTATTTAATATTAATGTGAAAAACGTGGTAATGGAATATATATATATATATATATATATATATATATATATATATATATATATATATATTTTTTTTTTTTTTTTTATTTTTATAGAAAATAAATAAAATTTATATATATATATTCAAGAATATTTTTTTTATATATATAAAAAAATATATAT
>Ga0123342_1006827_pt1 | contig 15555 bp, 11 predicted proteins | sample Turbeawhitnodule_FD_89960 | JGI IMG/M metagenome (GOLD analysis project Ga0123342, IMG submission 89960) | Root nodule microbial communities of legume samples collected from Mexico - Turtle bean Mexico white nodule | ecosystem: Host-associated > Plants > Roots > Nodule | place: Mexico: Nepantla... | reverse complement strand
GCACCCCAAAGAAACGCCCCCAAGAAAAAAAAACGGGCCCTGGGAAAACCTTGCGCGCCGACCCCGCAGCCCCCCCCCCCCCCCCCCCAAGAGGACCTTTCTGCTATGGTGTTGAAGTCCCTAGAATTGGGGCTTCGTGGTTTCGCCTTTGTGGTGGGTCTTCATCCTTTCGTTCTTTCTCATGAGTGTCCTCGGTGTATTTTGCCAAGAAACCCTCTTTGACCAGCTTGCTGAGCTGATACAACAAGGTTAGACACCTCTCAGTGTCATGATCATGGGCTTGGTGAAACTCACACCAGGCTTCCTTATGTTTGACTAGTGTCTGATCCGTGTTCGTTGGAAAACGCAATTTGTCCACGACATCTTCTTTCGTCATAAGTGATTTGTATGATGTGCTAAACTTTGGTCGAGGTAAGTCATTATCAGATCGGTCTTTCATGTTGTCCCTCTTATAAACGTATGGGATGCATCTCTCATCAGATCGCCGACCGGAGAACTCCTCGGTACTCTTCGGGCGGTGTTCTCGTCCGTTCACTTTGTATCTTCCTTGTTTTGGTTGTTCATTCACCTTCTTCCTTTGAATTTCTTCCTCCACCTCAATGTGGCCACCGCTCGCTCTCATACTTCAACCATGGATTTTGCCCTGTTTCGAAGCAGAATCACTGAAGGGGTTGACCTGAAGCCCCTTTACATATGATGCTACTACCATTTCTTCATTAGTAGTTTGCACACGTACTGAGACGGTACAAAAATGATTCAAGTACTCATTTAGGGATTCTCCTTCTCGCTGTCTTACATTGAATAGATCGGGCAATCGAGGGGGTTCAACTTTTTGTTGATCGAGAATTATTCCTTGAACACCTTGGAGAATTCTTTAAACGAGGTGATGTATCCATCTGACACTCCACTAAACCATTAGAGGGTTGTCCCTGTGAACATGCCCATGAACATTTTGCACCGCACAACATCCGACCCTCCGAAGATTATCATTTGGGCCCTGAAGGCCTTTAGATGGCTTTTAAGACCTTCTACACCAGAAAAAGGTGTGACCTTTGGATGGATGAAATGCGGTGGGATCGATTCTTCCATAAATGATTGTGAAAACAATTTAGGATTTTCCAACGATGACATATTTGGGGAATGAGCTCGTGTGCTTCTTCTCCCTTGCCTATGCATGGTTCTCTGCAACTCTTCGTTTGTTCTCTATAGTTCTTCGTTCATTCGGATCGTGTCTTCCACCAATTTCATGAAAGAATATACCTCTCCTCGAAGTCGTTCTTGATGTGTTCGGGCTTCTTCACGATCAAAGCGGGCTTCCTCGCGCAGACGATCTCGCTCTTGGCGAAACTCCTCAACTTGTCTCTTCGCTTCTTCATTATCCTGTTGGAGAGTTTGCATTATTTCCATTATTTATTGTAAGGTGGTTGTGTCTTCTCCATCTGGCATTTGCATTCCTTACCTCGTGTTCCTCATGTCATTTGACTACTAGGATTTGTGTGTTGAGTGTTTCGGTGGTTAGCATGATCAATTTTACTTGCCATACGATGGACGCCAAATGTTCTCGCCAAACTAGAGGTCGAAAGCTTGGAGGTGGTCTTTGAGATGATTCTCTTGTAACCGCAACCTTTGAGTGCTTGAAGGTCACAATGAGATGAGGGGAGCTTATCTGTTTACAATACTCTGACAATCAAGTCAGTGAGAGCATAAAATTATCAGTGTAATATGTATTGCCTAAAATAATACTTACCTTTGCTTGAGGACTTATGCCCTTTTTTAACGTTGTTGATCCCCCCCCTTTTTTTTGGGAAATTGCAACAAATCCCCTAACTGCCTTTTAAATCAAGCGTTTATCAAGGGTGGTGATACACAAAATATCTCTTTGCCCCCTTTTAGTCAAAGCGTGTGTTAAATAAATAAATACTCTAAATAAATAGGCATAATCATAATAAATAATAGAAGTTACAAACGACGACTGTATCACAACCTTACTGATCTAAAGCGACCTACATTAGTTAAATACCCAAGCATAATGATAAGGTATTCCACCGATTACGAACGAAAAATACAGTCTCTATTAATTTTTTAGAGACTAATTTAGAATCTAAAATATTAGTACCTAAAACCTTGATAGCTAATTTAGATACTAATTTAGAAACCATTTTATAAATTTTTATTAATAATAAACATTACTTTAGATATCAATAATTTTTAGTCTATAAAATAATATCTAATTTTGCTAATATAGTGACTCATTATTTTTTTGTCACTAAATTTGATTGTTATTTAATAATTTTTTTGATAATAAATGTATAAGATCGATAGTAACAACAATCAACAATAAAGTTAATAGTGGTGACTATATAAATTATGAGAATGGTGGAGGTAACAAGAGTAATGATGAAAATTGTAATAATAATAATAATTATTATTATAACAATTTTATTGATAATTGATAATAATAAAAGTAAAGCGATGTAAAATTAATAGGAAGCATTTTATACAATTGCTTTCTAGTCCAACTTACTTCTTAGTTTCTTCTTAAATGTACTAATAAGATATGATAATAGTAAGATTAGAAAATTATATTTTGTTTGTGCACCAAATATTTTATTATAATAAGAGTGTGAAACATCTTATTTATCAATTAAATATTTTTATCAAGTTTAATATGAAGTGTATTTCAAAATTTAATAATCTTTTTTTATTAGAATTGTTACTTGTAAATAATATTTATATATATATATATATATATATATATTCTCTAATAAGTGATATCAAATATAGTAGCATAAATCATTAAAAAAAATATTTTTAACGATGTTATATTTGGCGTTTCCAACAGTTTTAACCTCGTTAAGTACATTACTTGCGGTTTGCTTTTCTCCTGAAAGATTCAACGTCGTTAACGGATTACTAGCGATTTCTACAAACCCTTGAAAAATAATTACTTTTCGACGATTTTGAAACCCTCGTTATTCTCAATGGTTATGAATGCTCGTTATTCTCGACGATTATCGAACCTCCGTTATTCCCGACGGTTTTCAAACCACAACCGTATAAAAGACGCAAAAAATAAAATGAAGTGATTTTGTAATAAAGCATCCATGCGATTTTGTAAAAGTCGCCAATAGTTCTCAGGTTTATAAAAACTCATTAATGCGTGTATTTTAGGGGAGGTTTTGGAACCTCTCTTTAAATCAAAATTTTTGGTAATGAATGCCTGATTGAGTATTTCATATAAAGTGAAATCACTTTGATTTATAATTAAAGACCTTAAATTACTACTTTAATATTAAAGAAGCAATCATAATTAAAGAACTTTGGATAACAACAATGTTTCTTATTGGTACTACTTCTACCTATTTAATGTCATAGCTCTCTTTTTTATTGATACAAATAATTATAATTAAAAACACTTTAAATTTCATTTATTTAATAAAACTTTCTACATGCGCATGGAGAGATTCTTTTATACAAGAAAAGAACCTAAGCAACAAATGACTAACATTCTTATTTGAAAACAAAGAAAACATAACAAACTTTTTGCAAACACATCTTAAAAAATGGAAATATAATAAGTTGTTTAAATTATGCAAAAAGTAACTTAAACTTTTTTTCATCCTAATGATGTTGAGGATCTGGTCCAGCAGGTGATAACCTCTCCAATCTTCCTCCTTGCATTGACCTCCTGTGTTGGTACTCTCTAACTCCTAAATTCATGACTAAATCACGTAAAAGAAGTTCAGTGTTAATCCTTTTTTTAGCCATGATGGGTGAAGAGTTTGGCAAAACTCTTGCCTCTGAACTCAGAAAAACCAATGGAAGAAAAATTAAGAAGATAACAAACACTTTTGACACCATTGAAGTAGCCATGATCTTAAGAAAACAAGTGCTCTCAAATGACTAGGTGAATGAAGTAGCAAGGAAGATAGCAAGAGAAGCCTATTTATACTGAAATTCGAGTTAAGGTTTAATGCAATCCACTTTGGGGAGTTTAACTTCAAGAGTTCCATTGGAGGTTTAGATAACACATGTCTTTGTGTCACAAGTTTAGATAATTAATCTTTTTAATCTTATGGGATTACCGTTAGTTGGTCGGTTCTCCATTTCAAACATAAATGAATGTCAAAGCCGACCAAACCGATTCATCTTATGTTGTCCTCTTCATTCAAAAACCTTATATTATTGATTAAATCGAGATAGCAAATTTGGCTCTAGACCAACCCAAATCCTTTGCATCGATGCCATGAAAGTGTTTGTGCTCCACAATCACATGGGCACAACCATTCTCAAATAAGAGAAAATCACATGGCCACGTCAGAAAATGGCTTAATCCAACAAACTGTGTCATCACCTTGCTGGAACACATATGTCCATGTTACAATATTTGCTTACGACATAATAATCCACGGCGTGTGATAAAAGAAAAGAAGCATAGCGCATAAGACAAATTCCATTGTTTGTTTGGTTCCTTGCGATCGTAATTCGTCCCTTTGGTTTTCGAACGGAAACTGTGACGCGGCCTTTAACCACAAAAAACATGCAAATTGACCCAACTCGGTCGGAATAAACAAATCTCTTCCTTTCCTCTGTTTGGATCCTTTTCACTTCCATTACACATTTAAATCAAGATTGCATTATCTTCATTTTTTAATTAACAAAATATTCACTGCATATTTAAATTAGTTTTACTTCAAATATGACCAAAATTTATTATATTAACATGTTATTAGTGTAAATTTTACTTTCTTTTTTTTAAAACGTAAATTTCATATTACTTCAACAAAATTATTTAATAGCAACTAATTTATTGATAAAAATAATAATTAATTACTATAGTGGTGACTAAGTCATTTATAAACTATAAAATTATTTTCATTTAAAATAATTTTTATTATTAATAAAAAATTATAAAATAGTTTCTAAATTGATATCAAACATTAACTACCAATATTTTAGATAATAACTATTTTAGATTTTAAATTAATTTTTAATAGGGATGGCAATGTGAGTGGGCCATGCGGGTCTACCCGCTAACAAAATGCGCGGAACGAACTTGTTAATCTAGCCCGCTAACTCACTTAGGTCCACCCTACATAACCGACAACCTATGGAGGGTAAGGTAGCTTGGTCCGCTGACCCGCATAAATAAAAAAATAATTATTTTATTTTTTCTGCAAAAAAACAAATCATACCTCACTCACTCATTATTGTAGTGTGACCTTTATTTTATTTTATTTAAAAAAAAATTGAATTTAATGTGCTTAAAAAATGAATGTTTTATTTTAATCATCTAAAGGGATTAATATTTAAAGTGACTGTGACTTTAGTTTTAAGTAAAATCTTATATCTAAGATTTGTTAATAAAAATAATATAAAAAAAATTCAACGATATACCTGTTAAAAAAATAGTTATCTTCATTAAAATATTTTTAGCAAGATAAGATACTATATACATATATAAGAAAAATATATGCAAAACAAATACTTTAATTATTTTTAATCAAGTCTTCTAGCAATACTTATACTTAAATTCATATTTTTATCTTAATTGAATAAATTAAAATAAGGATAAAATTTTAATTTTCAGTAGCAAAAATAGGTTTTTTATAACTAATAAAATTTAATTTTAAAAAAAAATTCCTTATGCGGACTGACGCGCAGACCTGCGGGACTACTTCTTATGCTAGGCAGGTCAACCAAACTCGCATGAGGCGGACCTATGCGAGACATACCAGTCCGCATTGCCACCCGTAAATTTTAATTTTAAATTAAAAACTAATTTGTTGATGAGAAACTAATTACACAAGTAAACTTAACATCATATTAAACCTTAAATATTTATGCTGGTTTAAGATTTAAAATATATTAAAAAAAATTAGTTATAAATGCATCATGTAATCATTATCTATTATTAGAGACAATTCTCTTACATATTAGAAGGATTGCAAACACTACTAAAATATCATTAAATAAAAGCTAATTTTAGATGAAAAAATAATTAATTATTATATCAACTAAATAAAATATTAGTTTAGAAACTAAAACATTATTAATATCTAAATTAATGGTTTTTAAATTGGTATCTAAATAACTATCAATATTTTAGCTATCAACTTTAGAATCTAAATAATTGGTAGTTACTTAGATATCAATTTAGAAACTATTTATCAATAATATAAATTAATTTAAATATCAATAATTTTTTAGTCTCTAAAATAATATGTAATTTAATTAATATATCAAATAATTAATTTTATTTATAAAATTGGTTTATATTTAATGATTTTCTTGTAGTGAAAATATTATTTTTCTTCTGGTTAATATTTTTTGAGACTTGCATGGTACCTCCTAAACATTGTATTATAGAGAAATTTAAAAAAAAACAATTATGTTTTATAAATAAATTACAAAATTTACTATTTAGACCATAAATTTAAAAGAAATTGAAATTATAAATTGTTATAAAAATAATTTCATTTGTTAAAGTCAAATAATTTTAAATTCACCTAAAATATGATAATTTAAAATTTTATATTTTCAAATTCATGCATATTTTTTTGTCACTACAAGAAAAACTATTTACAATTATTTTTAAATTTTTAATTATTATATATGCTATTATAATTATAATTAATCTTAGAAATATACTGCAATAAGTATTAATGTTAGAAATAAAATACAGCAGCAGGTAGAACTCAAAGTCAAGTCTCTTGAATGACCAAAGAAGCTTTAATCATTATACCAATTAAATTTTATTGTCATATTATGATTTTTATTATACTTATTAGTACGATTATCAATATTAATATAATTAATAATATAAAAGTTATTAATATTATTCATATATTAATTTTATAATATTAATAGTATGTATACCTATTAGTTATGATTATTATTTATTATTATTATTTATGAATATTAATTATGATTTTATAATTATTTGTATTATAATAATATTTTTAATATTATGCATATAATTATTATGATTAATATTATTTATATTATTAAAACTTTTAAAATTATTAAGATTATTTATATTCTTAATTTTATTAGTATTATTATTAAAAATATTTATATTAATAATTAATAATATTTTTTAATTTATTTTGGATATATATTTGTGAGTAATTTGTAGATAATGTAAAATTTACCTACAGATAGAGATATGTGAGTAATAATTTGTATGTAAAGCTGAATTTACCTACAGATTCAGTTATGTGGATATTATTCGTAGGTGATACTAAATTTATTCAGATTAGTGAATAATATGCGCAAATAATACTGAATTTACCTACGCATTTAGATCCATAGGTAAAAGTTTGTCGATAATTTTGAATTTTTTTACTGTATTTTCTCTTTAATTTAATTTTGGAGGGAATTAAAAAATGAGACATTAATATTCAAAAACAATATTAATTGAAATGAATCGGAATTTTTTTTTATTGTTGTGGTTGAATTTTTTTCTATACAAATTTTTCCTGAAAAGTAACATTAATATTAAGAACAACTAAAAATAAAATAAAAAATCATAAATATCAATATTTTAAAACTATTAAAAAATATTTAATATTTAATATTTATATTTAATGGTAATTGAAATATGTGTTAATAAAATTAAAATTAAATAAATTTAAATTGTTTATCAAAATAAAATATTTAAAAAATAAAACTATTTTAAATAAAATAAATAAATTCAAATGAAATGAAATGTTTTGAAAAAATATTAATTTTAAAATTTGTTAATTGAAACGCATTCTTAAGATCCTACGTTTGCAAATATTTGCCATATGTTAGTTGTAATTGTAACCCATATATTTGTATTTTACTAGGAGACTACCCATTAATACTTTATACTTCTTTTTTAGATTTACACGAATTAATACAGTGATGGCGAAACTAAATTTTGGGGTAGCCTCAGTGTGAGATGGCGGCGGCCTCACAACCAAGAAGAATGATGAAAACAATGATGCTAACGCCGACTTTGAAAAAGATGATAAAAAGTTTCTCATAAATATATTAAATATACACAAACAACTCCTATTCTTCTTCAATTTCTTATTACTATCATTGCTCATACAAAACCAACTTACACTACAATCACCACTACCCTCTTAACATTACGGTTTTCTTTTAACAAGTCTTAGTTTTTTCCTTATTCCTAAAATAGATATTTTTTTAAATATTACGAGATTGGAAAATTGTGTTAATTTAATAAATCGTCTTAGCATAGTACGATTTTATTATGTTAAAGTCAATCATGTTAAAATGATATAATTTTTATTATATTAAAATAAAACTATATTAAAATGATACGATTTTACTTTAAAATAATTATAAAAGAATTATGTTATTTTTTTATTTTTTTTATAAGAAAATTATAACACGTTTACACGGCTTTTCCAACCTTGTAAGAGCAAGCCATTTTGATAGAAAAAAAAACCCATACTAATAAAAAACTCTAACATTTCTAACATTACTAAGCCGTCATGGAGTACTGAAAACACTTCTTTTATTCTTTCTACGCAATGGATACATTCTAGTTCTACTTTGATGAACATAACATGGAATATTTATTATTATCCATGTTCTTTTAAGGTACTATACACGAGCAACCTTAACCACTATTCATGTAACAGTTATTTTTTATGATACAAAAAGATAAATAGTGGCATTCATGTGATAACAGAAAGTTTTGGGATAACCGTCCCACAACTGTGCCACACATCCTATGAGTCATAAAACGATCTTAACTGCATAAACTATTAGCTTGCATTGTCACCCTGCTATTAGATTAAGCATGCTATCTTATCCCTTCCTCAATTTATCCATCTTTCAATTCTGCATGTCACTGTAACAAGACGGTGCCACTTCAAAAATCAATGTATATAGAAATTAAGCAGAGGATAAGAATTAAAATTATATATAACTTTCATTTCTTATATATGATCAAATAGTCAATACTCATCATCATTAATTCTTCCGAAAGTCAATGTGTTTTTTACTCGTTCTTTTCAGTTGGAGGTTATATAAATATATATATCCAAACAGCACTAATTAATGGGAAAGTGTAAACATAAGGTATTGATTATAGAAGTATTTATGTCAATCCCTTTCTTTATCTCCCAACCCTTTGTTGATAGGACAATCACCCTCTCGTCAGACCCTACGAGGCACTCACTAATCAAAATTATTAGTAAATCGCACTTAGAAAAGAATTAATTGTTAATGTTCTTTTCCAAAACCAAATATTTATTAGTGGAGTTCGGTCAATGGGATCAATGTCAACAACTTGCCTTCCTCCTTGTTTTTACAAAATGGTAAAACTGAAAATAGGTTACTTAATTTTTTTTATATGTGAGTTTTATTCAAATAATGTAAAGACACCATTAAGAGATTTCTATAGTGAGTGAATCCCTAAGTTCTTAAAGATAATTACCATGGTTTTGAAACTGGATCCCATTTCTGAGTTCAACCAGTTTTAACTAGAATTTTAAAACTAATCGATAAATTTTAAAATTATTCAATGGAAATAAAATATAATTTTAAAACTAATCAATAAGTTTTAAAATTTATGAATTAGTCTAAATATTTTATTCTCTAAACTAATTTCATTTGTATGAATTTATTATAATGGATAGTTAAATTAATCATCAACCTATAAAAATGATGGAAACCATTAATTTAAGCAGCTTAATAAAAATATTATTTTAAATGTGAGACGGTGTAGTTTGGTTGAAGGTTTTTTCTCTTTGTCTTTGTCACAATTCTACAAATAGCAGAACCCTAAACAAGAAATCGTGAGCACAATCCCAACTTTAATTCAAAATAAAATCTTATTTTAAAATATTTTTTGCGTAAAAAATCTAATGTTATTTTTTTTTTCTGTAAGCTCACTAGTTTTTGTTTCTTGTTGATTAAACTGTATTGAAACGAGAATATAGTAAATATAAATAAACATATCTAGGCACTAAAGTGTTGATCAATATTAAAGATAGATATTATATTGTAATATTTTAATACATGAACTTATAAATATTATATTATTTTTTGTTTAATATTGTTGATTGCTGTCCTATTTTAAAGAATATTAGTAAATATATGAAGCAATATTAATCTAAGAGAGATTCCAACACATGGCATGCACATAAGAAATGTATAATTTGTATCAAAGTCTTTAAGCTAAATTTATCTTAAATTGGAATTTCCTTGGTAACTTGTATTGATAAAATTAATATTTATTGATATGCATGAGAGAACAAACGCACATGAAGAGGGATACATGTGCAGAAGCCTGGTTACCTAAAATGGTTTACTTAGAAACACTGAACTCTGTCTTTTTATGAAAATTGCTAAGAGTGGAGCAGCACTAGTTGGGATCTTATCGGTGTTTAACCTAACAAAACATGCTTCTCACATGCCATGTCCAACATAATTATAGACCTCAATAATTTCATAATCTTTACCAAAGGATCTAACATCTGATATGCAAGTTTCATACGAAAATGCAGCTACAGAGAACATGGAAATCCTACCAAAGTTGCAAAAACTAAGATAGAAAATAAAAAAATCTCAGGTTTTTGTCTGGATTGTGTAGAATAATAAATTTAAGAGTTAATTAATATATATTTTTTTTTCTGTATTTTTACATGAAATTGAGTTTTGTTCTTATCCTAAACTTTAAATCTTTTGGATACTATTGCATTGGGTTCTTGTTAAAATTTTTCTTACATAACAAACAAATTTTTAAGTGTGAATTAAGATGTTAAAATATTTCAAATCATAAAATTTTTATAATATTATAATATAATTCACACTAAAATTTTGATGATTATAATTGATAAGAATTCATTCAAATAGTTTAACAATCAAACCAAATTCACATTATAGTATAAAAAATAAAAAAGGAGAAAACATATTTAACCATAATTAATTAGTTTTTGTATTAGAGGGCTCCCTCACCTAATATTGAACGAGTCTTTTTACTTCTTCTACTCTTAATCATGACCATTGTCATTAAAAGTTGAGTTTCTTTAATTAACTGACTTAAGTTATAATGAAAATACTTATGAAAAAAAAAATATTTTTGAATGAAATGAATATGAAGAGTTTCACCTTGGATATAATATTTTTAATCTTATATAAAAAGCTCTCAAGTGGGTTAGAGTTTCTTTTATGCTTCATTAATTGTAGAAGTATACAAAAATTGAAGTGGGTAGAGAATGAGAGAGCTGAGTAGAGAAGAAAATGAGAAAAAACTTATAGAATACATTAATTGGCAACATTTCATTTTTATGGAGTCAAACTACTAATTAACTCCACACAAACATCGGATAAATTAAACTAAATACATTACATCCATTATTTTCTTAAAAGCGGAAAACAAAATCCTCCTAAATGAAGAAGTAATTAAAACATTATTATAAATAAAAATATTTTTTAACATAATTTCAAATGAATTATTTAAAATTAAAGAAAGTTATTACTTATACAAATAAAAACATTATTTTAATATGAATCTCACATACATAAACTGTTTAGAATTAAGTTATGTAAGTGGGATAGCATCAAAATAATATTTTTATTGATGAATAACTCATTTTAATTTTAATTAATATATCTTGAAACTACATTAAAATAACATTCTTATTTATGATAGTTGTTATTTATTACCGAAAGTACACAATCGGAGACCCGTGCACTATCTTACCATCACTAAAAACTTCCACTTGCACATGATAACCTGAAAATGTATCTACAAAGAATCTAGGATCACTCAGGATATGCCCTCGTTGTGGTTCATCCAATCATCCCACAACATACACAAAAATGCTACATAGTACAGAAAGAAAAAGGAACATTTTTGGGATGAACTTTGGAACCTAATCATCCCAAAGGAAAAGGTGACAGACCCAACTAATGTTTCTGCATTTTCATATTTTCATCTGAGAGTGGAAGGATCAGTGATGGTGAGGATCTGGACCACCAGGACTTAGACGGTTGGGCTTATATTGTGTTCCCAACAACTGCTTCCTTTTTATGATCTCCTTCAACACTGTTTTGGCACTCTCCAAAAATGCATGATTTTCGTTTGTGCTTGGAAGTGAAGAAGGAAGAGGCCTGGCATCATGGCAGACCAACATTGATGTGAAGAAAAGGACAAGGCATAAATGTTTCAAACTTGCCATTGAAAAGGATTTCAAGATATGTATCGAAACCAGCCAAAGTGGTGCAGAGATTCTAAGCTGTGATAGTTGGAATATATATAGGCTCATGAAATTGTCGTTTAGTTATGAATTTTTATTTGACACATGTGTAGGAAAATAATATATGGGTCAAATAGCATTCATAGTGATGATGGTAAATTGGTTCTGTCGTCAGATATATAGCGTGCGCACTTCTATTGCAAAGTCAATCACTGATGAGTGCTTAGTTTTTAATAAACTACATAATCAATGTTCTTATCGGATCTCTATAAGGTAAACCAGAAAATTATGGTTTTGCATATATTTGTCAAACTTTCTGCTGCTATTCACTGAAAAAGCAAACTCATTTTATCCAAGAATTTAGGGATCCCTTGAATGTGAAGAAAAGAATTATTCTTATTTAGTTCTTAGAAGGGAATGTGGTGTTCCTACCTGGTCTAATCTTTTCCACTACTTGATGTTGATGTCAAATTGCTCAACTTTCTTTTAGAATTACACCTCCCAATAAACAGGTGCATATCTTTTAACTTATACTCGTGTTATTTTCCGTGTACTTAGTATGTGTTTGTTCTTTTCGTTTAAAACTATTTCAAAGTTTGTTTTTTCACCTTTCAAGAGAAAAAACTTTATTAAAAAGGGAGTTGGATTTACCTTATAATAACCAAAAGAAACACACCTAAACTTTGATCGTCAGATCATCTTGTAGTGGTTTGTTTGCTATAAATATTCATAAAGCCTTTTTGCAAAGAAAATTAATGTCATATATATATATATATATATATATAAATATGATTCAAATAATATAAATATAACAGACAAGAAAGAGATATATAATCTTAGTTTTTTTTTGGGTGATCATTTTCCTCCAAAAACATGCATATTATTGTTTTATAGTTTTGAAAACTACACTTTCTACTTTTCAAAACTAATATTTATGACATTTTTCTAATTTATTTTCAACATAAACATGAATTAATTTGTACTACCAGAATGTAAATAATATCCACTTGCGATAGTGGACATTATTCACTTGCAGATCCACACAACTCAAAAATATTTTAAAAAATGACTTCGGTTGTCTTGTAAATTGATTTTATATTCGATAACATATATCAATTATCTAAATATTATAGAAAATAAAAAAAAACCTATAAATATAACCTTAAAAAGTACACTTTTCAACTAAATACAATTTTACTCAGTTATCAATTATATATCTTTAAGCTTTTACTCACGTGAGCGTCGAAGAATCTTCTACAAGTGGATACCATTCGGTTTTCATCATCAAAGTTCAACAAACCTTCAAGGAGAAGTTCAATCAACTCATACAACTCGAATATCCATCTCAGACGATTCTAGCTCATCTTTGGTAGTAAAACTCTTCTCGGGTCACAATTCCTATGGTACTAAAAGTCAAACAACCACATAAACATCATAGTCAGATATGGATCCCTCAACCTTAGAAGTATTTAAGACACACATAGACACGTCCTCTAAAAGAATGAATCAATCATACAACATGCAATCACGGGAATCCAACACAAATTCGCCAAGGACATGAAGTTATTACGAAGCTAACATCATGACAAGTGTGAGGAGATGTTCCTAAAGATCAAAGAAGATATTTCTGTTGAAAAAGATGACTTTGATGATTTTCAAATCTTTCAAGAAGAATCTATTGATGTGTGTGTATAGTTAGGTGGATTTTGAGTTGTTAATTTGCACATATTCATGATCCATGTTCGTATAAATAGAAATCTCTTTTGAAAGTTCTTTTTTTTTTCAAATATGTGTTAACTTTAGTTAGTTGATTTGTGTTTTAAATTAGTTGAAATAGTTTATGTTCAAGTCTGATGACTACAACAAGTTTTTCAAAAAATTGATTTATCACGTCAACTTGAAAAACACTTAAGGTTTTTAAAATGATTTAAAAATGTTTTTTTTCTTTTGTCTTTTTTGTAAAGCTCAATAATTTATTTCAATAAACAAACTGTTTTTTTTATAGATTTTAACCGAAAATGAAAACAATCAATTAAGTAATTTTAACAAAACATAGTTATGATTTTCAAACTGCTTTTTAAATGCTTTAAAAAGTTTCATTAAATGATCAAATTTTTTTAACCATTTTTTAAAGCCTATATAAAAACTGCTTTCTGATCATTTTAAAAACAAGAAGAGAGATTATTGAAAACATTTTGCAAAAGAGAAGATCAAAGACATTTTAAAATCAATCTTGATATCTTGGAACATTGTTACTGTGTGAAATAAGATTCTGGGTTATTTCTTATACTATTCTTCAATTGTGTAAAGTCCAAGTGTATTATAATTCATTCTTTTATTTTCTATTGAGTTGTAAATTGATTTAGACAGTGCTTCTGAAATTAGTGTTGTTGTTGGCAGTATTGTGTGTTCTTGAAGGGTTTAAAGATCAATACTTTTGGCTGTTTTGTAATCTGATTTTGATTACTTAGTGAATTCCCAGTAATGTTTTGAGGACTGGATGTAGCTCTTTGTTAAGAGTGAACCAGTATAAATTTCTCTCGGTGAATTCTCTCTTCCTTACTCTGATAAACTATTTTATATTTTGTACTGTGTGTCCTATATAAAACAATAAGTTGATTTGTAAAAGCAACATGTTTATATTTTTTACAGATAAATCTATTAAACAAGTAGTTTAATAGGTAAATCAATTGTTTGATTTAATTGATCTTTTCAATCTAACTCCGGTATTTGTGAAAACAATTCACCCCTCTCTTGTTTCAACCATATATTCTAACAATTGACATCAGAAACTAAGTTCTTGAAAGGTCACTACCATTTCAAAATCAAAGGACTTGACTACCCTGACCATTGCATCACTGTTTGGAAAGCTCAAGGAGCATGAGCTTGAGATGAACCGACTAAATGAACAAGAAAGTGAAGAAAAACATTGCTTTAAAAACTGCAACACAAAAGACTGGTCAAGATTCAAGTGACTGCAATGACACTAGAACTCTCAACTTGTGGATGATGACTTTTTACGGCAAGTGCACCTCGTTTTTCAGAAGTAATAATTGTCCCTAAGGACGAATATCGATCCCACAAGGAACAATAAATTATCAAGTACAATATTCCCTAAATATAACAACATAACAATAAAAAGAGTTTAGAAGTGATTATGTTGGCACTGATCAATAAGAAAACAAACAAAGGATTAGTTGCTTCAATTGGAAAAATAGGGATTAGTTTTCATCTCTCCCACTCTCATGTATTTTGATTAGCATGTTAATATTGAGTTCTTTGATTGAAATTGATGCCCGTAGAAAATTCATTTATATCGATCTCTCGCATATAAAATCCTTAAGAATGT